>Ga0164305_10000431_pt1 | contig 15769 bp, 10 predicted proteins | sample Whisoiple_237_MG_FD_110215 | JGI IMG/M metagenome (GOLD analysis project Ga0164305, IMG submission 110215) | Soil microbial communities amended with pyrogenic organic matter from upstate New York, USA - Whitman soil sample_237_MG | ecosystem: Environmental > Terrestrial > Soil > Agricultural...
CCCAATGAGTTGAGAATCTTCACTATAAACCTGCTCTTCAATTTCCAGCCATTGGTCTTCTGTGAGCAACTGCTTATAGGTCAGGTTTTCCGCGTTGCCAGGATTGAGGACAACATAAGCATTAAAGTAAACAATTTGCTCTACATCTCGTAGAGGCATATCCAACAGGATACTCAAATAGCTAGGAATCCCTTTGAGATACCAAACATGCGCCACCGGGGCTGCCAGCTTGATATAACCCATCCGGTGACGGCGTACTCGTGATTCCGTAACTTCTACGCCACAGCGTTCACAAACAATTCCCCGATGCCGTACCCGTTTGTATTTGCCGCAATGGCATTCCCAGTCCTTGGCGGGTCCAAAGATGCGCTCACAGAAAAGACCATCCATTTCCGGTTTCAGCGTCCGGTAGTTGATCGTTTCTGGCTTGGTGACTTCGCCCACGACTTGACCATTGGGTAGTGTTCTTTCTCCCCATTGGCGAATGCGTTCTGGTGAAGCCAGACCAATTTTGACGTAGTCAAACCGCTGTTCTAGCTGAGGTCTCATCAGTTGTTATTGGTTGTTGGTTAGGGATTCGTGGTTGGTTGCTAGGAACTCGTTGCAGGTTAATAGGTTGAAAGTTATAGGGATTGCTTTGAACCAGATAACTTTCAACCCTTAAAAATTAACCTTTAAACTTCATCTTCTTCGAGTTCCTCACGGCTCAGAGATTCATAAGTCGGTCGAGTCGGGGTTCGGCGGTTGGAAACGTCTGCCATGAGATCGACTTCCACATCTCGGCTAGTCCCATCGGGGGCGGTTTCTACCTTGTGAACCGCAATATCTAGGCCAAGAGACTGTAGTTCCCGCATCAACACTTTGAAAGATTCAGGCGTACCTGGGCGAGGAATGGCTTTCCCTTTAACGATCGCATTTAAGGCCTCGTTACGTCCCTGCATATCGTCAGACTTAACGGTTAGCAACTCTTGAAGGGTATAAGCAGCCCCAAAGGCTTCTAGTGCCCACACTTCCATTTCTCCAAAACGCTGACCGCCTTGTTGTGCCTTACCGCCTAGGGGTTGCTGGGTTACTAAGGAGTAGGGACCTGTAGAACGGGCGTGAATCTTGTCGTCTACCAAGTGCACCAGCTTCAGCATATAAGCTTTCCCCACCGTGATCGGTCGGTCAAAGGCTTCTCCTGTCCGCCCATCAAATACCTGAATCTTGCCAGGATTTTCCGGATCAAATACCCAATCCTTACGGGTTTTCGTGCTAGCTTCTTGTAACTTGCCATGGACGGTAGTCCGGGAAGCCTCTTGACCATACATTTCATCAAAAGGCGTTAGCTTAAACCGTAATCCCAGGTTTTCACCAGCCCATCCCAACAAGCACTCAAACACCTGACCCACGTTCATCCGACTGGGTACGCCCAAGGGGTTGAGCACAATATCCAGCGCTCTCCCATCGGGTAGATAGGGCATATCTTCCATAGGCAAAATCCGGGAAATAATCCCTTTATTGCCATGACGACCTGCCATCTTATCCCCAACTTGGATTTTGCGTTTCTGGGCAACATACACCCGGACTACCATGTTGGCTCCAGGGGGCAGTTCATCGCCTTGCTCACGGGTAAACACGCGCACATCTACGACGCGACCTTTTTCACCATTCGGTACCCGCAGAGAGTTATCGCGCACATCTCTCGCTTTTTCTCCAAAGATGGCTCGCAGCAGTTTTTCTTCGGGAGGTTGGTCAGATTCCCCTTTGGGCGTAACTTTTCCAACTAGGATATCCCCAGATTCTACCCAAGCTCCTTTGCGAATAATTCCCGTTTCATCGAGTTGTCGTAGAGAGTCTTCGCCAACGTTCGGAATTTCCCTTGTAATTTCTTCGGGACCTAACTTGGTTTGCCGCGCCTCAATCTCAAACTTCTCAATGTGGATACTGGTATAAACATCATCCATTACCAGCCGCTCACTGATCAGGATGGCATCTTCGTAGTTATAGCCTTCCCAAGGCATATAAGCAACGAGGATATTTTGTCCTAATGCCAGTTCTCCACCTTCCGTGGCAGAACCATCCGCGAGTACCTGACCAATTTCTACTTGGTCACCTTCATAGACTAGGGGACGTTGGTTTAGACAGGTATCTTGGTTAGAGCGTTGATACTTCTGAATGGGGTACTCAATCTCTTGTGCATGGGGAACGCCGTCTCCAGCTTCTGTCCGCACTCGAATCTTGACCGCATCAATGTAGGTCACTTCCCCAGGTGCTTTTGCCACTACAACCATCCCAGAGTCTCGTGCGGCTTGGGCTTCTAACCCGGTGCCAACGAGGGGACGTTCCGGTCGCAGCAAGGGGACTGCCTGACGCTGCATGTTTGATCCCATTAAGGCTCGGTTAGCATCGTCATGTTCCAAAAAGGGAATCAATGAGGTCGCAACCGAGATAATTTGTACGGGAGATACAGCTACATAGTCCACTTGGTCAGGAGTGGTAGTAGTGAAGTCCTGACGATAGCGCACGGGAACAGATTCACCCAGAATCTTGCCCTCAATATCCATAGGGATATCACCAGGGGCGACGCGCAGGTCGTCTTCTTCATCCGCCGTCATGTAGACAGGAGGCTGATCTTTTAATACCCGCCCATTTTCAACCGGCCAAAACGGGGTTTCAATAAATCCATATTGATTGACCCGCGCATGGGTTGCTAGGGAACCAATTAATCCTGCATTGGGACCTTCTGGAGTTTCAATGGGACAAATCCGTCCGTAGTGGGAGGGGTGAATATCCCGCACCGCAAACCCAGCGCGTTCCCGTGTTAAACCTCCGGGACCCAAAGCACTTAACCGCCGTTTGTGGGTCAGTTCTGCTAAGGGGTTGGTTTGATCCATGAACTGGGAAAGTTGAGAGGAGCCAAAAAACTCTTTGATGGCTGCTACTAAGGGTTTGGGGTTGACTAAACTGGCAGGGGTTAGAGTTTCTGAGTCAGATACGGTCATCCGTTCCCGAATAATCCGTTCTAGGCGATTTAAGCCTACCCGCACTTGGTTTTGCAGCAGTTCTCCGACAGAACGTACCCGCCGATTGCCGAGGTGGTCAATGTCGTCGGTGCTACCAATGTCAAATTCTAGGTTAATTAGATAATCGATGGCTGCCAAAATGTCTTGCGCTGTCAACACTCGCATGGTGTCGGGAGCGGTAAGGCGCAGTTTTTTGTTCAGCTTATAACGACCGACACGACCCAAGTCATAGCGTTTGGGGTCAAAAAAGCGGGAGTCGAGTAACTGCTGTCCCCCGGAAACGGTGGGGGGTTCCCCTGGACGCAGTTTGCGATACAACTCCATCAGCGCTTCTTCTTCGCTGGGGTTGCCTTCTTTGTCTAAAGTCTTTTGATAATATTCTGGGTGACGTAGGGCATCGTAAACTTCATTGTCACTCAGTCCCAGGGCTTTCAGGAGAACTTGAGCTGACAATTTGCGGGTTTTGTCGATGCGTACCCACACTAAGTCGTTTTTGTCGGTTTCAAACTTCAGCCAAGCGCCGCGATTGGGGATCAAGCTGGCTGAGTAGGTACGGCGACCATTTTTATCGGTTTCGGATTTGTAATAAACTCCAGGCGATCGCACAATTTGGTTGACGATTACCCGTTCAGCACCGTTAATAATAAAGGTACCGCGATCGGTCATCAGGGGCAGGTCGCCGATGAAGACTTCTTGTTCTTTAATTTCACCCGTTTCTTTATTAATTAGGCGCGTTGGTACATACATCTGCACCGCATAGCTGGCATCGCGTCGCTTGGCTTCATCGACATCATATTTGGGTCGCTTCAATTTGAAGTCTTTGCCCAAAAAGTGCAGCTCCAGTTTACCTGTGTAGTCAGTAATTGGGGAAAAGCTATTGAGTTCTTCAATCAGCCCTTCTTCCAAAAACCAGCGGAAGCTGGAACGCTGAATCTCGACTAGGTCAGGCAACAAATAGCTAGGGGTGGTGTAGGTCTGATTAGTCATGCGTCTCCTCATGCACTGATTGGTGCGTTAGCGTTCGCGTTCGCCATCCTGCAAAAGCAGAACCCAAAGGGTAGGCGTTCTCGCAGAGTCCTTGTTGCCAAGGGTTGTTCCATCCTTGGGGAGTCACCTTTTGCTGGGTGGCACCTTGAATCTGTTGATGACAGCCCTTAGCTGATTGGCTGGCTGTTACTAACTGGGTCAAGAATATTGAGTATCCTGCTGATGCCAGTAACAATAATAAAAGTTGATCAAAACGATGGGAAATTTCGCGGATGTACAAAAAAAATTAAGCGTCGCTTTCTAAGTCGTAAAGCGAGCGAGTGAATTTCAGGTATCCCTGCATGAATAGATAGTGGCGACAAACTGGATAGGCGGCGGCAGATAGGAGAACATAGTAACTCTTCTTAATATTATGGCGCAGATTAACGTCAACGACATGCAGGAACGCCAGCAGACTGAGGGACACTCAGACCAAAGAGTTGACAGGCATTTTCGGTAGTTTGAGCAGCAAGTGTTTCTAACGAAACTTCTCGCAACTGGGCGACAGATGCTGCTACATAGCGAACGTAGGCAGGCTCATTCCGTTTACCCCGTTTAGGGATCGGGGCTAGGAAAGGGCAATCGGTTTCAATGAGAAGGCGATCGCTAGGTACCATTCGAGCGGAGGCTTGAATCTGCGTTGCGTTTTTAAAGGTCACAATCCCACTGAAACTGATATAAAACCCTAAATCTAGGAACCATTGTGTTTCTTCTAACGTTCCTCCCCAACAGTGCATCACGCCCCGTACAGGAGCATGACGCTTCCAAAACTCTTGGAGGAGATCTCGCAGGGGAGCCGCAGCATCCCGGCAGTGAATAATCACAGGTTTATTGAGTTGATGGGCGATCGCTAGCTGAGCGGCAAACACCTCTTTTTGCTGTTGCTGGTTCTCAGCTTTATAAAAATCCAGTCCTGTTTCCCCAATTGCTACCACTCTTGGGTCAGAAGCCGCTAGCCCTAAAATTTGGTTGGCAGTTTCGTCCGTCCATTGGTGGGCATCTAAGGGATGCAGCCCGACAGCAAAAAACAACTCTGGGAACCGATCCGCCAGGGCTTGAATCGCTACAAACTCAGAAGGTTCTACACAGGAATGAACAAGTCTGACGACTCCAGCTTCACGCCACCGCTCTCGGACTGCCTCTAACTCAGTTTGAAAGGCATCAAAGTTAAAGTTAATGTGGACATGAGTATCAATCAGTTGCATGAGTCAACCAATAGGGAATTTTAGATTGACGTTCGCTGAACTAAGATGACTCCCTGCCATCAGAGGATAGGGATGAGGACGGGTTGCTTTTCCCAGGAATGCCCACTCCAAGGGTTAGGCATTGCTGTGGAAAAATTCCCCATCTTTCATTGAGCGAGAAAGCAAACTCTCGCCTTTTGCTTTCATCCTGATAGAGGGATCTGAAGTTTAGGAGGCAGCTAAAGATTCAGCCTTTCGCTTCCAAGCTCTGGCTAAACGAGATTTTTTGCGATCACCATTATTGCGATGCAAAACTCCCCGTTTCACAGCTCGGTCAATTTTGCTGTAAGCCGTCGACATCCGGCTTTGTACTTCTTGCTTTGATTCTGGAGTGGGATTCGCTGCGTAAGCTTCTACGGCAGCAAAGTAATTTTTCATCAGCGTCCTAACTGCTGATTTATAAGCTTTGTTACGTAGCCGATTGCGCTCGGCAGTTTGGACACGCTTGATAGCAGATTTAGTGTTGGCCACAGTGTAGTCTCAGAAAACTCGTTTTCGGGAACAACAGACAAAATACCAGATAGATTACTATAACATCAATTGAACCCTAACTAGCTAGAGATTTTCTCTAAGGTTAAAGATGAATGCAGACACCTTAATCCTAGGCTAGAATCAAGCTGAATACTCCCGTAGGATACACGGGAACTTACAGTCTTGAGGAATGAGTTGTCAGACTCAGTAATGCTCTGTAAGACTCAAGGGGTAAAAGATTCAAGGATCTTAACCGCCAAAGGGCAGGAGCAACCCAAGAAACCCTGTTTCTAGACAGGAAGTCAGTAGAGGTCAGCATGGCACATAGGATAGCGTTGAGCGCTCAGTCAACGTTCCCAGTTGATAAAGTTAAGAGGATGCTGTCTTCAAGACATTTAACTGGGATGGGAAGAAATTCCTCTTCGGAAAATTTTCCTAGCTGAGAGCCAAAAGCGACTAGTGAATGCTGGTAGATCTGTTATCAGGCGGGTAATTCCCCTACATTAGGCAAATCCGACTCCATGCTGCGAATTATTACTCAGCAGGCCGAGGCACAATCTGAGCTGCGGCGTATCTGCGATCGCACCAACGACGACCAGGTTTTCAACAAAGAGGCAACCGTTCGGGAAGTCTTACAAGCTGTGAAGCGCCAGGGAGACAAAGCCCTGTTGCACTACACAGAGGAATTTGATCAGCAAACGCTGACTCCTGAACAGCTGCGCGTGAGTGGCTCAGAATTGGATGCTGCCTATCAACAGGTATCCAAAGAGTTACTGAATGCGATTCATCTCGCTAGCAAAAATATTGAGGCTTTCCACCGACAGCGTATCCCTAAATCCTGGGTGCAGTTTGGGGAGGATGAGGTAGTTCTGGGTAAACGCTACACCCCAGTAGACCGGGCAGGGCTTTATGTTCCCGGTGGTCGGGGAGCTTACCCTAGTACTGTGTTAATGAATGCGATTCCGGCAAAGGTGGCGGGGGTACCTCGAATTGTCATGGTGACTCCGCCAGGGCAAGAGAAAGCGATTAGCCCTGCTGTATTGGTGGCGGCTCAAGAGGCAGGTATCCAAGAGATTTATCGGGTGGGGGGTGCCCAAGCGATCGCGGCCTTGGCTTATGGAACTGAAACCATCCCCAAGGTGGATGTCATTACAGGACCCGGTAACATCTATGTGACGCTGGCGAAAAAACTTGTCTATGGCACCGTGGGGATTGACTCCCTAGCGGGACCGTCAGAAGTGTTAGTGATTGCTGATGCTAGTGCTGATCCGGTGCATATTGCGGTGGATTTGTTAGCCCAGGCAGAACATGATCCCATGGCAGCAGCGATTCTCTTAACCACTGAATCTAGCTTAGCCAAGCAAGTGCAGAGACAGGTCGATCAGCAGCTGAGAAACCATCCCCGGCGGTTATTAACAGAAAAGGCGATCGCGCATTATGGTCTGATTGTGGTGGTGGAATCGCTTGAGGTAGCAGCCGAACTGTCCAATGAGTTTGCCCCAGAACACCTAGAACTAGAGGTGAGTGATCCTTGGGCAATGTTGGAAAAAATTCGCCATGCAGGTGCCATCTTTCTAGGGAGTTCGACACCCGAAGCCATCGGTGATTACATCGCAGGTCCTAATCATACTCTCCCCACCTCAGGTTCTGCCCGTTATGCCTCAGCCTTGGGCGTAGAAACTTTTATGAAACACTCTAGTCTAATTCAGTATTCTCCTACCGCACTGCAAAAGGTGGCTAGCGCCATTCAAGTTTTAGCACAAGCGGAAGGTTTAACTTCTCATGCCGATTCAGTACGGCTGCGAACTCAGTGTAATCTTGACTTAAAACCTGACGCATAATTACAGATCTAAGGCACCAGGTTGATAAATTGAGGATGAGGTGTAGCGAAGAAATTCAGCTTTTTCTCTACGCCTTGTCATCGAAAATTGAATAGTACAAGGAAACACAGATGTCAGCACAACTTTTACTGGTTGATGATGAACCAGGATTACGTGAAGCCGTACAAGCTTATTTAGAAGATAGTAGTTTTAACGTTCAAGCTGCTAGTAATGCCCGTGAAGCTTGGGAGATGTTACAAAAAAAGACTCCTGATTTAGTCATTTCTGACGTGATGATGCCTCAAGTCAACGGCTATCAGTTTCTTAAGCAGATGCGGGATGATCCTCGCTTCAAGGCGTTACCCGTCGTATTTTTAACAGCTAGGGGGATGAAATCTGACCGCATCCAAGGCTATCAAGCAGGTTGTGATGCTTATCTCTCTAAGCCATTTGACCCAGATGAGTTAGTAGCGATTGTTGAGAATTTACTAGAACGTCGTGCTATCACTTCCCAAGCATCAGGTAGTGGAACGGAACTTGAAGATATTGCACGGCAAGTTGCAGAAATTAGAGGAATGTTGCAGAGTACAGGTGGCATTGCTCAAACACCTCCCCCAATCCGAATTGATTTAACCCCACGAGAACAGAGTGTCTTAGACTTAGTTGCGGCTGGATTAATGAATAAAGAAATTGCTCGACGCTTAGAAACCAGCGTTCGTAATGTCGAAAAGTATGTGAGTCGCTTGTTTAGTAAGACAGGCACCAACAGCCGTACAGAATTAGTCCGTTATGCTTTAGAACATGGATTAACTAAGTGAACTTGAGAAACTCTACCTATATCCTGCTAACGCTTTCAGACTCAGGAGTGATTACTCTTAGCCATTAACCCTACAAAATGACTGCATACAACCTTGTGATGCGGTCAGATGAGGATAGGGCAATGATTAAATCCTGGATGGTGATTGGAGGTGTAACTTTATTAGTTGCCTTAGCCAGTAATCTGATCACTTCTCGCGAGATTAAATGGTTCAAACGCCTGCAACGACCGAAATGGTTAGTTTTTGAACCTGCAATTCCTGTAATCTGGACAGTCGTTTTTATTTGTGGTGCTTGGTCTGCCTATATTATTTGGGAAAAAGAACCCGGTAGCCTCAAAACTTGGTTATTGATGGGTTCTTACCTTTTAGTAGAACTCGCGATCGTAGTCTACACTCCAGTAATGTTTAGGCTGCGTAGTCTGAAAATCGGCACTTTCATTGGTGGGATTGGTACTATTTTAGGTCTTATTTTAACTTTGGTGGTGTTACCTGTCTCTGGTTGGGCGGCTGTGTTGCTGCTTCCCTACCTAATTTGGAGTCCTATAGGAACTTATACAACTTGGGAAATGAGTCGTTTAAATCCAGGAGATGCGTAGATGAGTTCAATAAGTCTCTTAATTTGGCTATATTTTTCATTGTTCTTAAGTAGGTCAACTAATAAAACATACTGCCTAATTACTGAATAGGCTTTTAACTAAGTTTTAGTTTCAATGACTAAGTTACATGCTTAGAGTTGACCTACTTCAAAAGAAGCTTACTTGGGCGGAACTGGAATAGATGCACCAACAGTCGCTCTTGAACCTTCTACTTCAAACTCTTTTAATAGAGCCTGATGCAATACCTTTGAATATTGGTAAGCAATAATCTCTGGGGTTAAGTGAGATTCTAGGTAGTGACGACCAGCTTTACCCATTTGGTTATTTAACTGAGTATCTGCTGCAAGATGTCGTATAAAAGCAGCTAAACCGACACCATCTCCATTGTTGAAGGCAGAACCACAGTTAGCATCCGCTATTAAATGACGCAGATAGGAATGTTGTTCGCAAATAACAGCTATTGGTCGTCCAGCCGCTAAAGCAGCATAAAGTTTACTAGGAACGACTAATCCTTCCATTCCGGGAAGAACGCTGACTAAAGATAAGTCACAAGCTGTTAGGGAATAAGGCAAGTTTTGTTGACTTTGATAAGGCAAAAACTGACAATTTTTCAAGCCCATTTGGTTGACTTGCGCTATACAAGTTTCCCGTTTAGCACCATTGCCAATGAAAACAAACTGAATTGGCTCATCTTTTAGCAATTGTGCCGCTTCCATAATCGTGTCCATATCATGACAGCGACCCATATTGCCAGAGTACAAAACGGTGAATTTGTCTACCAAATTAAACTGTTGGGCAAACCAATTATCTTGCTTGAGAATGGGTACGATTCTTTGAGGATCAGCCCAGTTATGAATGACTGTAATTTTCTCTGTCAACTCTGGAAATTTTGCTACTACCCGATCTTTCATTGTTGGGCTAAGGACAATAATTCTTTTAGCTCTTTTCCAGATGCAATGGTTAGTGAAATTCCAAAATCGTGTTACCCAATGCTGCTCCGAAAGAACTTTTAGCTCTACGGCAACATCAGGATATAAATCGTATAGAAGACAGATATAAGGTATACCAAAGCATAAATTAGCTAAATATCCCAAAATTGGTAAGAAGGGGGGCGCTGTCGTCAGCAGTAAAATATCCCCGCGACTCGCCGTTTTGAGTAAATGTAAGCCAGATCGCAAGCAAAATAATAAGCCATTGATAGCTTTGCCTCGAATACGCCAAGGCCATAATTGAGCAGTACGCGATCGCCTAACTTGGATTTGGTCAGTATGCTCAATATGGGGAGCAGATTTTTTTTGGAAAGCATAGCCGGGTTGCCCTGTAAAAACTTGCACGGACACCCCAAAATGTCTTAACTGGAGAGACAGCTCTTCTATTAACTGTCCTGTGGCTGCATAGTCAGGTGGATAAAACTGTGTAAAGATAGAAAGTTTTACCATCCTGTTTTGTGCAACTCTATGCCTGTTGTTCATGCCACCTCACGCTACCTGATAACCCATTTTGTGACTCGTTTCACTTCTCAGACATTAGGTTAAGTAATCAAAAATTCAGTCTTGAGAGTATTAGGAAAAGTTAGTACCTGAGATAGGTATCAACTCTCTAAGCTTTGAAAGCTTATTCTAATAATGGTCAATGATAGTAAATCTTTATACGCTTACTTAGCTTAACGTAGGAATCCGGATTGCTTTCGGGAGAGTTTGTAAAGAAAAAAGCACGATGCACTCCTCAAAATTAGTTACAACTGCGGTAATTACTTAGGGCAGCAATATAAGGTATTTTGTCCTGATTAACTCCAAGAATTGCTGTATAAATAATCAAACCTCTAATTGACCATATTCAGAAAGTTGTTCATAGGGTCTGCTAGAGGAAGAATCTGATTGTATACAAAAAATTCAGTACTTTTAAGCTATGGGTCTTCAGGGAGATTCTCAGCCGTTGCTACCCAACTACAACGGAAAACAGCTATCGCAACTATCTTATGGACGGGGCGATCCTGCTTATACTGTGACGAGTTTGGGTGAGCCGGAAGAAGACAAACTAGATCTACGACATCTATTAGCTGTTGTTCGACGGCGGTTGATCGTCATTAGTGGCGTGGCGATCGCTGTAACATCGGGCCTCGTAGCTAAGATATTAAGCCAGGTTCCCAACTACGAGGGCAACTTTCAGTTGTTGGTAGGACCTGTTACGGGAGAGGACAGGTTTGATCAGCTCAATCAAACCCTGAGTAAAAATGCAGGTTTGCCAACGCCGACTGTAGATTATGAGACTCAGATTAAGGTTTTATGGAGTCCTCAGGTAATGTCTCCCATTGTGGAGCAGATTAGAAGTCGATACCCAGACATTAACTACGACGAACTGGTTAAGAAACTGGTGATTACTCGGCTGGGAGAAACTAAAATTTTAGAAGTCCGTTACCAGGACTCAAACCCAGAAAAAATTAAATTTATTTTAGAGCAAGTGGCTCAAGGCTATGTTAAGTATAGTTTTAGTCAACAACAGACGGGTGTAAGGCAAGGAATTCAGTTTGTAGACGATCAGCTGCCAAAACTCCAGGTACGGGTTGATAAGCTGCAAGAAAAACTCCAGAAGTTTCGGCAGCAATATAATTTAATTGATCCAGAAACTCAGGGAAAAGATCTAACGACTCGTGTTAGCGCGATCGCTCAACAACGACAAGAAACCCAAACAAAACTGGGTGAAACTCAGTCGCAGTATGCAACGTTGCAAAAACAATTAGGATTATCTCCTAATGAGGCGATCGCGGCCGCAGCCTTGAGCGAGGCACCGCGTTACCAGCAGTTACTCAACCAGCTACAAGAAGTTGAAACCAAAATTGCTGCTGAATCCGCACGATTTACAGATGAAAGTCCAACTATCTTGGCATTGCGTGAACAACAGCAAAATTTATTGCCCTTGTTACACCAAGAAGCGACTGCGGTGCTAGGAACCAGTGCTCCTGATTTTAGTAAGGATACTCAAGCGATCGCGTCTCCGAATTCAATTCGTCTCTCTCTAACTCAAAAGTTAGTAGAGACGATTAACGATCTGCGCGTTTTACAAGTAAGAAGCGAGGCGATCACTCAGACTGAAAATCTCATGGGTCAACAACTCAAGCAACTAGCCGTCGTTGCTCGTCAATACACAGATTTACAGCGAGAGTTACAAGTAGCCACCGAGAGCTTGAATCGCTTTTTGGGGGTTAGAGAAGCGCTACAAATTGAATCGGCTCAAAAAACCCTGCCATGGCAACTGATTTCAGCGCCTAAACAACCTCAAGCACCGATCTCACCTAATATGCCGCGTAGTTTACTACTGGGGGCGATTGCTGGTCTTTTAGCAGGTGCAGGAGCCGCATTTTTGACCGAAAAGTTAGACAATGTGTTTCACTCCCCAGATGACCTGAAAGATAGCACAGGTCTAGCGCTTCTCGGAACAATTCCGTTCCAGAAAGAACTTAAAGAAACCAGAGGAAAAAGAAGAGCGGCAACAGAAGCTAACCAGAAATCCTCAGCTTCTACCTTTTTTGGTCGAGCGCAGCGCTATAGTGCGATGCCATTTTTGGAAGCGTTTCGGACTTTACATGCCAATCTACACTTCCTAAGTCCTGATCACCCGATTCGTTCTCTAGTCATTAGTTCAGCAGTACCAGCAGATGGTAAGTCTACAGTTACTACAAATTTGGCCCAGGCGGCGGCGGCTATGGGACAACGGGTATTATTAGTGGATGCTGACTTAAGGCGACCTCAGGTTCATCGGTTAACCGACTTACCGAATGTCTGGGGACTGAGTAATGTAATCTCCTCAGACATGAATGTTGACGATGTGATCCAGCGATCGCCTTTAGAGGATAACTTGTTTGTACTAACGGCGGGTCAAATTCCCCCTGATCCTACTCGACTGCTCTCATCGAAAAAGATGCAAAGCTTAATCGAGCGCTTTGAAAATGCTTTCGATCTGGTGATCTTTGACACTCCTCCTTTACTGGGTTTAGCAGATGCTAGACTCTTGGCTGCTTATGTAGATGCAATGGTATTAGTTGTAGGTCTTGGTCAAACCAATCGCTCTGTCCTGACGCAGGTACTAGATGCGTTAAAAACTTCTCATGCTCCGTTACTAGGTGTAGTCGCCAATGGAGTGAAAGGTTATACAACCAGTTCCTATGATTACTACCATCGTTATTATGCTACGGTTCCTCGTGAACAACCACAGAACGAAGATGCTCTAGACTTACGGTAAACTTATGTATTTTGTTAGGGCGAGAAGCCAAACTTTCCAGCCGTAGGTTTAAACTAGCACCTGTACGACCTGTAAAAATCCAAAGTAGAGAACGACCCACGTCACGCAAGGTGTGAACCCAAGTTTCAGGTGGTTGTTTCGAGGGAACAGAGACAGCAGTAAACGTAATGCCTTGGCTACCAAGAACAAAGATAGCGATCGCCTTTGCCCGTCGCATATGAAAGCTAGAGGTAATCAAGTAAACGTGCTGAATCTGTTCCTGCTTAAAGTTTTTAACTAAAGAAGTAAAGTTGGTAACGGTATCAACCGCACGGCGGTCTATATGAACTCGCTCTTCTGGAATACCAGCCCCCTGAAAAATAGCACGGGATTTTTCAGGAAGTATGCCTGTAGAAACCCAAATTTTTAAGCCTGGATGAACTTGAGCAAAGTGGGCGGTAAACTCCTCCCGATCATTGCCACCTCCTAATGTGAGGATAGCTTGAGGTGCAGGGGAATGGTAATAGGCGATCGCCAATCTGATGGGGATAGTGCTAATTAATGCCAGTATCAACCCACAAGAAACTAAATATAATAATCTTCTGTTTTTTCGCTGGAACTTCTTCATCACTGATGAATTAGAAGTTTATGCCAATTTTAAACTACTGCGATCTACATAATAGGAACCTAAGACTAAAGCATCCATGTTTGTTCGCAAGAAACACTGAATTGCTTGTTCGGGAGTGCGAACAATTGGCTCATTTTCGTTTAAGGATGTATTCAGAAGTAAAGGAATGCCTGTACGTTGAGCAAAGGTATTAATTAAATCCCAGTATAGGAGATTACTTCTGCGACTAACTGTCTGCAAGCGCCCGGTTCCGTCTGCGTGGGTCACAGCGGGAATTTGCGATCGCTTTTCTGGTCGGATATTAAATACCTTTTCCATAAATAAGGCTGGTTCATCTATTTCAAAATACTCGCCCACTTTTTCTTCCAGAATGCTGGGTGCAAAAGGACGGAATTTTTCGCGGAACTTAATTTTAAGATTGATGATATCCCGCATATCTTCGCGACGAGGATCTGCTAGCAGAGAACGATTCCCTAAAGCTCTTGCCCCAAATTCCATCCTCCCTTGAAACCAACCAACCACCTTACCCGCAATCAAAGCATCGGCAACATGATTTAAGAGTGCCTCTCGTTCTAAATATTTAGGGTTGAAATTATGCGCTTGCATCGCGCTCCAGCATTCCTCGTCGGAGAATTCAGATCCCCAATAGGCATGGTCTAAAATAAACTGTCGGGGTTGTTTGAGAATTTGATTCCAGACATAAAAAGCTGCTCCAAATGAAGTGCCATTATCAGCAGCCCCGCCAGGAATATAGACGTTTTTAAAAGGGGTATTTCGGGTAATTTTGCCATTAGCAACGGAATTCATTGCTACACCACCAACTAAACAGAGATTTTCGCTAGGGAAGCGCTCGTACAAACGGTTGAGCAGGTGGAAGACAATTTCTTCTGTAACTGCTTGCAAAGAAGCAGCAATATTTTCATGCTTGCGGGTAAGTTCAGAATTTGGTTGGCGCATCTTTCCCAGCAACTTTTCTAAGTCCTGACTGTGGAATGGTGCAACGGTGGGCGACCCGCTTTCCCAATTCATGGCAATTCCTTGAGTATGATGGGTGAAATAATCTAAATTCAGTTCAAAACCATCACTTTTAGGATAGATAATTTGTCGAAAAGTTTCTAAATATTCTGGTTCTCCGTAAGCAGCTAATCCCATGACTTTGTACTCATCTCCGTAAGCTGGAAATCCCAGATAGAGGGTGATGGCGTTGTAGAGATAGCCGAGGGAGTGGGGAAAGTAAGTGCGAGAGAAGTATTCTAATTGATTGCTTTGACCACCCGCCGAAAGAGTACTAACAAAATCGCCCATACCGTCAACGGATAAAACAGCCGCTTGCTCGAAAGGCGATATAAAAAAAGAGGCTAGGTGGGTGGTGTGATGTTCTAGAGTATGGATAGTGGCGCGAATTTGATCTGGATTGCACTGACAGGCTTCAGCGAGATTATCTTTGATACTGGCGGACTTACTTTGTTTATTAAAGCGATCAAGTAGCGATTTTAAGGAAGGGCGCTTTTGCAGAGTAAAAATCAGCTTTCGGCTTAAATTAGCTTTGGGATTAAAAGAAACAGCAACGTGGTCTAGATCAACAGCACTAATTCCGCCGACTTTTAAGCAATAACGAATTGATTCCGCCGGAAAACCTGCCCAATGTTTAACTCTATTAAAGCGTTCTTCTTCTACTGCGGCAACTAGCTGACCGTTTTGAATCAGGCTGGCTGAGGCATCACCGTGATAAGCGTTAATTCCAAGAATATTCATTTTATTATTTTTATTTCCTCTTCTATTAGGCGAATTGCTAAAATTACTTCTGCTACCATCCGTTGAAATGCATAATACCAACCATGCCAACCATCTAATATCCCTCCTTTTAAAATTAAACAATAGAAAAATATTATAAAAGGAGCTACGATTTTAAGCTTGCGGATGCGATCACTTAAACTTAGTTC
>Ga0164305_10000432_pt1 | contig 15738 bp, 14 predicted proteins | sample Whisoiple_237_MG_FD_110215 | JGI IMG/M metagenome (GOLD analysis project Ga0164305, IMG submission 110215) | Soil microbial communities amended with pyrogenic organic matter from upstate New York, USA - Whitman soil sample_237_MG | ecosystem: Environmental > Terrestrial > Soil > Agricultural...
CTCGCGGCGGGCGTAGCGCCAGCTTACGCGGAGCATGGGATGGGTGGCGGCCGGCTCGGCCAGCGCCGCGACCTGTTCGGGCGAACCGAAGCGGCCGTAGATGGCGTAGGCGTCGTTGGCGACCATCTGGCGCCAGATGTTGTCGGCCGGAATGTTCGGATAGGTGGCCAGGAACCAGTCGGCCAGCTTCAGCCCCTCCTCGCCCCCGCCGGCCATGAGGGCGCCGCCCATGCCGAAATGAATGTTGTGGCCGTGCAGCGGCATTCCGGGCACGCCGCCGGGCGGTCGCGCCAGTCCGTCGTAACGCCGGTCCAGCGCCACGGCGTTGACGTTGGACATCATGGCGTCCCGGTACCGGCCGACCCGGTAGAAGGTGTGCGACGGCATATGCACCAGATGGCTCGCGCCGGGGGCCAGGGCCGCCAGCCGCTCGCCGTAGGGAATGGCCTTGTGCGGATCGTCCGACCATTCGGTCAGGTGGATGTAGAGGTGGATGGCGCCCGGATCGTCAGGCGAATGGGCCAGGGTCTGTTCGAGGATGGCCATGGCGCGGGTGATGCCGGGATCGGCGGCCTTGCCGTCGTCATCCCACCATTTGTCGGCGTTGAGCATCCATGCGTCAGCCGTGATCGCGGCCACCGCGACATCCGTTGGATTGTTGCGAGCGATCCGGTCCATGGATTGGGCGAAGCGGCGGCTGCGCGAGGATTTCCAGCCCGAATAACGCTGGACCAGGGCGTCGATCATCTGGCGCTGCATCGGGGTGGCGCGACGGGCCATCCGCCGGGCGTCGCGCGCGGCCTTCAGGGCGGCGGTCAGGCTTTCGTCGTCATTGCCGCCGCCGTTCAGATTGGGTCCCAGCGCCCATGCCTCGCCCCAGGCGCACATGGCGCAGGTCGGATCCAGCAGCCGCGCCTTGCGGAAGGCGCGCACCGATTCCTTGTGCTCGAAGGCCCAGCGCAGGCGAACGCCGTGGTTGAACCACGCCTGGGCCTCGGGATTGGCCGTATCGATGGTGAAGCCGCCCGTGCCGAAGCCCTCGACCATGACCATGTCGGCGACCGGCGTCCCGGAGTTGGCCGAGCCGGCCTGTCCGCACACCTGCGGGCTTTCCAGCAAGGACCGGACAGCGCTGTCAGTCGTCGCATCCGCAACGGCTGCGGGCCCGATCAGGGCCGCCGTCAGGGCGACTCCCGCCATCAACATCGTTCGCATAACAGCGTCTCCCCAGACTTCCGCAGCACCCTGACGCGAAAGCGGGCCGAGGCCAAGAGCGGGGTCAGCCGCAGTCGACGCGTTCGATGATGCCGGTCGTCTGGTTGAAGCGGATGTTCAGCCGGTCGGGACGCAGGTCCTTGGTCGTTGGACAGGTGGTGCAGACGATGCGGACGTTGGCGCCGGACTGGAAGTCCACCGCACCGACATGGGAGCCGACCAGAGACTGTGCGGCGGCCGCGTCGCAGCGTTGCGGAACGGGCTCGCCGGCGGGCGTCTGGACGGGGGCGCAGGCCGCCAGCGCCAGGCCGGCGGCCCAGAGGATCGATCTCATCCGCATTTGACCTCGCGGATGATGCCCGTGCTCTGGTCGTAGAAGATGTTCAGGCGGGACTCGCTGTAGTCCATCGTCACCGGGCAGGTGGTGCAGGTGACCCGCCAGTTTTCGTTCGCCGGCTTGGGCGGCAGCTCGGTGCGGTTGCGGCCGATGTAGCGCTGATACTGCTCCGCCCGGCACTGGGTGGGGCCGCTTGCAGGCGGGAGCGTGGTCGAACCGCCGCTGTCCGCGGGCGTCGGCGCGCAGGACGCCAGCAGGCCGGTCGCGGCGAGGCTGAGGATCAGGGTCTTCATCGGCGGGCTCTCCCGGGGTGCGTCAGCCGCAGCGGACCTGTTCGACGATCTGCGTCTGCTCGTTGAAGAAGATGTTCAGGCGTTGGGGCGAATAGTCCTCGGTCACCGGGCAGGTCGTGCAGGTGACCCGGCGGTTCACCACGTCCACCGGAACGGGAATCTCGGTCTTCGGTTTCCCGACCAGCCACTGAAGTTCGCCCGCGCGGCACATGTCGACGGTCGGATAGGTCGGCTGTGAACCGACCGGAGGGTTCATCTGCGCCTGCTCGATGGCGCGGGGGGCCGAGGCGTCGGAGGCCGGCGTCGTGCAGGCGGCGAGCGCCGTCAGGGCGATCAGGCCGCCTTTTCCCAGCGTCCTTCGGGCGACTGTTTCCAGTAGGCCAGATTGGCGCCCCGATCTTTCAGCGTCTTCCAGCGGACCCGCGCGCCCGACAGCGCCTCGTCGTTTCGTCCGTCGAAGATGATGAAGCATCGGTCGAAGCCTTTCGTGTCGCCCAGTTCGGCGCTGTCCACGATGAACAGCGCCTGAGCCGCGTTCGGGTTCTCGGTGGAATCGGTCAGCAGGATGGGCTGACGCGACGCATCCGCCTCGCTCGCCCGGCCGTGGGCCAGGAAGCTGTCGTCGCGATACGTCCACAGCCGCTCGTCGATATCGTCGAGCAGGTGCGGGTCGGAGGCGCGGACAAGCGCCTTCCAGCCGCGCTCGCGCGTCTTTTCCAGTAGACCGGGCAGGACCTGATCCAGCGTCGAGCGCTCGAGATGGTAGAACCAGATTTCCGGCGATGCGTCAGACACCCGGTTCTACCTCTCGCAGCGGATCAGGACTCGTAGGAGTCGGCCACCATCCGGTCGAGTGTGCGCACGCCCCAGCCCACGGCGCCGTCCGGAACGGTCGGGTTCTTCGAATCCTTGACCCATGCCGTCGGCGCGATGTCGATGTGCGCCCAGGGCGTGCCGTTGGTGAAGCGCTGCAGGAACAGGGCGGCGGTGATCGAGCCGCCGGCGCGGCCGTTGCCGGTGTTCTTCACATCGGCGATCGGGGTGTCGATGTGGCGCTCATAGGCGGCCGGGATCGGCATCCGCCAGGCGTTCTCGCCGACCTTGGGCGCGGCGGCGAGGAAGTTGTTCGCCAGCTCGTCCGAGTTGGAGAAGACGCCGGCGTATTCCAGACCCAGGGCGACGATCATGGCGCCGGTCAGGGTGGCCAGATCGAGCATGAATTTCGGTTTGAAACGCTCCTGGGTGTACCAGAGGCAGTCCGCCAGAACGAGGCGGCCCTCGGCGTCGGTGTTCAGAACCTCGACGGTCTGGCCGGACAGGGAGACGACCACGTCGCCGGGGCGCTGGGCGTTTCCGTCCGGCATGTTCTCGACCAGACCGATGACGCCGACGACATTGACCTTGGCCTTGCGACCGGCGAGCGCGTGCATGAGGCCGACGACGGCGGCCGAACCGCCCATGTCCCACTTCATGTCTTCCATGCCGTCGGCCGGCTTGATCGAGATGCCGCCGGTGTCGAAGCAGACACCCTTGCCGACGAAGGCGATCGGCTGATCGCCCTTCTTGCCGCCGTTCCACTTCATGATCACGACCTGGCTGTCGCGCACGCTGCCCTGGCCCACGGCCAGCAGGGTGCGGAAGCCCAGTTTTTCGAGCTCTTTCTCGCCCAGGACCTCAACCTCGAGTCCCAGTTTCTCCAGAGCCTTGACGCGTTTGGCGTATTCTTCCGGATACAGAACGTTGGCCGGCTCGGCGACCAGATCGCGCGCGTACTCGACGGCTTCGGCCACGGCGGCGAACGACGCATAGGCCGCTTCAGCGGCCTTGGGATCGGCGGCGACAATGCGGATGGTCTCGATCGACGGCGTCTTCTCGGGCTTCAGGGTCGTGCGGTATTTGAGGAAGCGATAGCTGGCCAGACGGGCGGCGAAGGCGGCGCGCGCGGCCTGGTCGGCCGACAGGTGCGAGGCGTCGATGGTCAGGGCCTTGGCGCCCGACATCTTGACCGCGTGATAGGCGGCGCCGGCGGCGGCTTCGAGCGCGAGGTCGTCAAACTTCGCTGGATCGCCCGCGCCGGTCAGCACGATGGTCGCGGCGTCCACGCCCGCGGGGGCGGCGACGATCAGGGTGCTGTTCGATCCGCCGGTGAAGCGGCTGGCGGTCATGGCGCGCGTGAGAGCTCCGGACGTCGCGGCGTCGAGCTGGCTGCCGGTCCCGACGAAGGCCCGGCCCTCGTTGACGAGGACGGCGAGAACCTCGGAGGGGCTCGCGGACGCGACGAATTCGATCTTCATTTACTGCTCCCGCCGGGCATTACGCGTCCGGTCATGGTGTCGATAGGGATGAGCGCACGCGGTTTCACCGGCGCGGTCGGGTGTGTATTAGATGCTCTCCCTCGCCGCCGCCTGCAACGGGCGATTTCTCCTGACCATGACCCTGATCCAAGGCTATCTTTTCCGGCAGATCGCGCGTCCCGTCGTCGGCGCGTGCGCCGCACTGACCGGAATCGGCATTTTGAGCCAGAGTCTGGATCAGCTGGAGGTCATCGTCGAGCGCGGCCAGAGCTTGTGGGTTATGGTCAAGCTGACCCTGCTGGCGGTGCCGCAGCTGCTTGCCGTCATCGTGCCGATCGGGATGTTCGTCGGGGCCCTGATCGCCCTGACCCGGCTCCAGCGCGAGCAGGAACTGACCGCCGTCTTCGCCTCGGGCGTGACGCGCTGGTCGGCGATCCGGCCGGCGATCCGGCTGGCCTTCATCGCGGCCCTCGTCACCCTGCTGATCACCACAATGCTGCAGCCGTGGGGCCAGCGTCAGGCGCGCGCCGAGGCCTTCGCCATCCGCACCGACCTGGCCGCCGTGCTGATCGAGGAAGGCAATTTCGTCCAGGGGCCGAAAGGTCTGACGGTCTATGTCCAGCAGATCGAACAGAACGGGCTGCTGAAGAATATTTTCGTCTACCTCGAGAAGGGCGATCAGGTGACGACCTGGGACGCGGCTGAAGCCCGTTTCACCCGGATCGACGGCGAGCCCGTTCTGACCCTCATCAATGGATCCTGGCAGCGTTATTCCAGCAAGGGCGTGCTGGAGTACCTGTCCTTCGGCCGCCAAGACGTGCCGCTGGGAGCCTACGCCGACGTCACCGACAAGATTCGCTACAAGCCGTCCGATCTCTATCTGCCCCAGCTATTGAACCCGTCGCCAAAGGACCTTGAAACGGTCGGCTCGGCCGGGGAACTGATGGCGGAGGCGCATTCGCGGCTGTCCGCGCCGCTGTACGCCTTGCTGGCCATGGCGATGGCCCTGACCGCCATCATGGGCGGCCAGTTCAGCCGCACGGGCTACAGCCTGCGCATCGCCAAGGCGGCCGGCGCGTTTCTGATCGTCCGCGTCGCCGGGTACGGCATCGTGTCGGCCAGCGCATGGAACGGCTGGCTGAACGTGTTCCAGTATCTGCTGCCCATCATCGCGACCGCCATCGCCCTGAGACTGCTGTTCCGCGCGCTGAAGCCGCGCAGGAGCCGCAGCTGGCCCGTGATCGAGCAGCTGAAGGCGAGGTTCGCGTGAGCCGTATCGCCCGGCCCGTTCCACGGCTGCGTCTCGGGCGCATCGAACGCTATGTCCTGATCCAGCAGGCCCGCGCGCTGGCCATCGCCCTTGGCGTCATCGCCGCCCTGATCATGCTGATCGACTTCGTGGAGATATCCCGCGGGGTGGGCTCGGACGTCGATCTGTCGGGCGCGCGCATCCTCGGTCTGATGCTGCTGAAGTCGCCGCAGGTGATCGTCCAGCTGCTGCCGTTCGTCTTCCTGTTCGGAACGCTGGCGGCCTTTGTCGGGCTGAACCGGCGCAGCGAGCTTATCGCGATGCGGGCGGCCGGGGTCTCGGCCTGGCGGTTCGTTCTGCCGGCGGCGGGCGCGGCCCTGATGTTCGGCGTGCTGACGGTGGGAGCCCTCGGGCCGCTGGCGGCGTCGGCGGACGGGCTGTTCCAGCGCGAACGGTCGCGGCTGTCGGGATCGGCGACTCCCGGCGGCGAGGAGGCGATCTGGATCCGCGAGGGCGACGACACGCGCCAGATGGTCATCCGTGGAGCCCGGCAGGACCGGGCCAACGCCCGCCTGCTGGGCGTGAGCTTCTTCATCTACACGACCGACGGAACCGGCATCCGCACCTTCTCGGAGCGGATCGACGCCGCCTCTGCGACCCTGGCCGCCGGACGCTGGCGGCTGGTCGATGCTGTCGGGGCCCAGATCGGCCAGCGCGCGGTGCGCTACGCCACGCTGGACCTGCCCTCCAGCCTGGCCGACGACGAGGCGTTCGAGCGGTTCGCCCGGCCCCAGTCCACCTCCTTCTGGTCGCTGCCGGCCCAGATCACGCGCGTCGAGGACGCGGGCTTCTCGTCCACCGCCTACCGGCTGAGGCTCCAGCAGCTGCTGGCTACGCCCCTGATGTTCGCGGCCATGTCGATCCTCGCCGCGGCCTTCTCCCTGCGGCTGATGCGGCTGGGCGATCTGGCGCGGATGAGCATCGCGGCCGTGGTGCTGGGTTTCGGCTTCTTCTTCGTCAACCAGGCGGCGTCGGCGTTCGGCTCGGCCGAGGTGATCCCGCCCTGGCTGGCCGCATGGCTGCCGCCTTTGTTGACCGCGCTCGCCGCCTTCACCTTGCTGTTCTATACCGAAGACGGCTAAGCGAACCCTCGTCGCCCCTCCACGGCCAGAGTGATTTTTTGTATGCAGCGTGACCGCCGCGCGCCCGACACGGCAGCCTTGCGCCGCCGGCTTCTGGCCGGCGCGGCCGCTGTCGCCCTGGCCGCTTCGGGGTCTCTTGCCCATGCGCAGACGGCGCCCACACCCACGCCCGCGCCGAACGTGGCTGGCCCCGACGGGCTGACGCCGGACGCCGTCTATATCGAGGCCGACTCCGCGACCCGGCAGGGCGACGTCATCACCGCCAGCGGCGTGGACGCCGGCCGGGTGCTGGCGCGGTTCCGCGGCTCGACCCTGAGGGCGGGCGAGATCAGCTACGACCTGGCCCAGGGCGTTGCGACGGCCAATCGTCAGGTCGAGTTCAGGGACGCCGGCGGGACGGTCATCTTCGCCAGCTATCTGGAGCTGGACTCCGACATGAAGGCCGGCGTCGCAGTCGACCTCGCCAGCCGCTTCGCCAACGGCGGCAGCCTGATGGCCGCCACCGCCGTGCGCCGGAGCGAGCACGTCAACGAGCTGAACTACGCCATCTTCACGCCCTGCCCGATCTGCGACGCCGAGGGAAATCCGAAGCAGCCCAGCATCTCAATCCAGGCGGAGAAGGTCGTTCAAAACGAGGAGCTGCGCGCGGTCCTGTATCGCAACGCGGTCTTCCGACTGGGCGGCGTGCCGGTGCTCTATCTGCCCTATTTCGCCCATCCGGATCCGACGGTGGAGCGGGCTTCGGGCTTCCTGGTGCCGATTCCCAGCTATGACGACGGTCGCGGCCTGAGCCTCGAAATGCCCTATCTGCGGGTCATCTCGCCGTCGGAAGACTGGCTGATCAGTCCGCAGTTCAACACCGATGTCGCGCCGTTCCTGAACCTGCAATGGCGCCGGCGGTTCTCGAACGCGATGCTGGTGGCCCGGGTGGGCTATACCTACGAAGAGAATTTCGGGGACTTTGACGGCAACGACCCCGACAGCCTGCCCGACATTCCGATCGAAGCCGAGCACCGCAGCTATTTTCTGACCTGGGGCCGGTGGGATCCTGAAGGTCCCTGGCGTGCCGGTTTCACCGCGGAACGCACGTCCGACAAGACGCTGTTCGACCGCTATGACATCCACGATCCGTATCAGGACAACGGCCTGTACTACGGCGACCGCCGCCGGCTGATCAGTCAGGTCTACGCCGAGCGCCAGACGCTGAGGTCGTATTTCTCGATCGCCGCGTTCGACCTCCAGAGCCTTCGGGTCGCGGTGCCGAACGATGACGCGCCCGGCCTGAACGAATTCGAGGCCGACGGCAGCCTGCCGTTCGTAGCGCCCCTGATCGAGGCGCGGTGGGAGCCCGACGGTCCGGTGCTCGGCGGACGTCTGCGGCTGCGCAGCACCGCGGTGGCGCTGTATCGCGACAACTATGTCGGCAGCCCGGTTCTGCGACCGGACGTCATTCCGCCCGGCATGGCATACCCCCCGCCCGGGCCGGTCGCCGGCCTGCCGGGCGTCGACAGCCGCCGGATCTCGGGTCAGGCCGAATGGCGCCGGACCATGATCTCCCGCGCCGGCGTGCGGTGGGAGCCATTCGTCGACCTGCGCGCCGACGCCTATTCGATCGCCGACCTGCCGCCGGGCATGGGGCTGGAGGAAGAGACCATCGCCCGCGGGCGCGCCACGGCCGGTCTGGACGTCAGCTATCCCCTGATCCGCCGCCTCGGCGACGCCGCCGACCTGATTCTGGAGCCGATGGCCCAGTTCTCGGCCTCCAACGATCCCGACCTGGACCCCCGCATTCCGAACGAGGACAGCCAGACGCTGGAGCTGGACCAGAGCTCCCTGTTCCGGACCGACCGGTTCCCCGGCTACGACCTGCTGGAGGGCGGCCTGCGCTTCACCGCCGGCATGAGGGCCACCATGCGCTGGGATCAGGGCCGGCAGGCCAGCCTGTTCATCGGCCGCAGCGTGCGCGACGACGAGCAGCCGGGCTTCCGGGTGCCCGTGCCCGACGCGCCGACGCAGCTGTACGATCCGTCGGGTCTGGCGCCCACGACCTCCGACTGGGTCGTGCAGGGCAGCTTCGCGCCGTCCGACCGAATTCGCGGCTGGGGCCATGCGACGATCGATTCGGCGGGCCAGGTGCGCCGCGCCGAAGCGGCGGCCAACGGGCGCTGGGGTCGGCGCAATCTGGCGACCGTGACCTACATCATCGACCGGTCAAATCCGGTCGAGGGACCGCTGAACCGCAACTATGAATTCGTCCAGTTGTCAGGTCAGCAGTTCGTCTATGGCAACTGGGGCGTGACCGTCGGCGGCATCGCCGACCTCGAACAGGACGAGATCACCCGCTCGGAGATCGGACTGCTGTTCGACGACGATTGTTTCCGGTTCGAGCTGGGCTGGCGGCGCGACAACACCCGGGTGCGTCCCACGGGGCCCTCGGAGGGCATCTATGTGCGCCTAAACCTCGCCACTTTCGGCAGTACAGGGTATTGACGCAGCGACAGGCGCTGGACGCCGCGCGGCCCGGGGGCGCGCGGAATGATAATCCGGATTGGATCCGGGCCAACGCCGCTTGAGGAATACGGACTGACATGGGTTTGACGCGTTATATGACGGGCGTGGCGATGGCCGCCCTCCTGGCCGGTACGGCCGTGGCGCAGACCGCGCCGACGCAGGCTCCGGCCGCCGCAGGAACCCTGAATCCGGCCGCCGAGGCGGCTCCGGCCGCGGCCCCGGTGGCCCCGGCGTTCCAGATGTCCGACGGCATCCTCGCCACAGTCAACGACAGCGTCATCACGGGCTTCGACCTGCGCCAGCGCATGCTGCTGCTGATCGCCATGACCCAGGTCCAGCCGACGCCCGAGAATATTCCGGCCATTCAGCAACAGGCCCTGAACCTTCTGATCGACGAGCGGCTCCAGGCCCAGGAACTGACCAAATACGAGGACCTGGTCATCTCCGACGAGGAGATCGACAAGGAACTGGCCGCCATGGCGCAGGAAGTCGGCGCCGCGCCGGCGACCTATGTCGAGTTCCTCGCCCAGGGCGGGATCCGTCCCTCGACCCTGCGCGAGCAGCTGCGCACCCAGCTGGGCTGGTCCCAGCTGGTCGGCGGCCGCTTCCAGAGCCGCGCTCGCGTCAGCAAGGCGGCGGTCGACGCCGCCCTGCGTCAGGCGGCCGAGGCGGCGTCGAAGAAGCAGTATCTGATCGGCGAAATCTACATCGAGGCCAGCCGCGTGGGCGGCCAGCAGGCCGCGATGAACGGCGCCACCCAGCTGGTGCAGCAGATGGTCCAGGGCGCGCCCTTCCAGGCCGTCGCCCAGCAGTTCTCGGCCGCCCCTTCGGCCACCCGCGGCGGCGACGCCGGCTGGGTCGTGGAAGGCACCATGCAGCCGGCCCTGCAACAGGCGCTGGACCAGCTCGAGGTCGGCCAGCTGTCGCGGCCCATCCCGGTCGATGGCGGCGTCTACATCGTCTATATGCGCGACAAGCGCGACGGCTCTTCCGCCAGCCTGGTCCAGATCAAGCAGGTGATGATCGAACTGCCGGAAACCGCCACGGACGCCGATGTGGCTGCGGCCACCGCTCGTCTGGAGACCCTGCGTCCCCAGCTGACCTGCGACACCATGCTGGCGCGCGCGACCTCGGAACAGGGCCTGCTGGGCTCCGACCTGGGCGAGGCCGACGTGCAGAACCTCGCTCCCCAGTTCCAGCAGGTCGCCCGCTCGGCCGAGGTCGGTTCGATCAGCACCCCGGTTCGCACGCCGCTGGGCGTCCACCTGCTGGCCGTCTGCGGACGCCGCGCCGGTGGAACCGAGGCGCCCGACGCCCGTCAGGTCGAGTCCCAACTCTTCCGCCAGAACCTCGCCACCCTCGCCAAACGCTATATGCGCGACCTGCGTGAGGACGCCCTCATCGAGATGAAGTGATGACCGCCCTCCCGCCGCTGGCCCTGTCGATGGGCGAACCGGCGGGCGTGGGACCCGAGATCATCGCTGCGGCCTGGACGGCCCTGAAGGCCGAAGGTCCGGTCTTCGTCGTCGTCGGCGACGCCGCCCTGCTGCGCGCGCAGGGCCAGCCGGTGCAGACCGTGCTGTCTGTAGCGGATGGCGCGGCCGTGTTCGGACGGGCGATACCGGTGCTGGACATCCCCCTGCCCGCCGCTGTCACGCCCGGACGGCCCGAGGCCGCCAACGCCGGGCCCGTCGCCGACTGGATCGAGCAGGCCGTCAATCTGGCCATGTCGGGCGAGGCCTCGGGCGTAGTCACCGCCCCGATCGCCAAGGCGCCCCTGTACGCCGCCGGTTTCCGCTTCCCGGGGCATACCGAATTCATCGCCGAGCTGACCATTGACGCGCCTTTCGCGGGAACGCGCGGCCCGGTGATGATGCTGACGGCCAGGGACCTGCGCGCCTGCCTCGTCACCATCCATTCCCCGCTGGCCGAGGTGCCGGAACTCGTCACGCTCGAACGGGTCACCCGGACGGCGCGGGTCGTCCATGAAGCGATGAAGCGCGACTTCGGCATCGCGGCCCCCCGGCTCGCCCTGGCCGCCCTGAACCCGCACGCAGGCGAAGGCGGCGCGATCGGGCTGGAGGAAATCCAGGTGCTGGCGCCGGCGGTCGAAATTCTGAGAGGTGAAGGGATCACGATCACCGACCCCCTGCCCGCCGACACCCTGTTCCATGACGACGCGCGTGCGACCTATGACGCCGTGGTCTGCCTGTACCACGATCAGGCCCTGATCCCGGTGAAGACGCTGGATTTCTGGGGCGGGGTCAACACGACGCTGGGCCTGCCGGTGGTCCGCACCTCGCCCGACCACGGCACCGGTTTCGACATCGCCGGCAAGGGCGTGGCGCGGGCCGACAGCCTGATCGCGGCCATCCGTCTTGCCGGACAGATGGCGGCGGCGCGCGCGGCGCTGTAAGCAGCGCGTGTGACCGAACTCCCCAGCCTCCGCGAATCCCTCGACGCCCACGGGCTGTCGGCCAGGAAGAGCTTCGGCCAGCATTTCCTGCTGGACCTGAATGTGACGCGGAAGATCGTGCGTCTGGCGGGTCCGTTCGAGGGCCGCGCCGTGATCGAGGTCGGACCCGGCCCCGGCGGCCTGACCCGCGCGCTGCTCGAGAGCGACGCAGGCAAGGTGGTTCTGGTCGAGAAGGACCCCCGCTTCCTGCCCCTGCTGGCCGAACTGGACGACGGTTCGGGCCGGATGACGGTGATCGAGGCCGACGCCCTGAATGTGCGTGAGGCCGAGCTGGTCGAGGGGCCGGCGCATGTGGTGTCCAACTTGCCCTACAATGTCGGCACGCCGCTGCTGATCAAATGGCTGACCGGGCCGTGGCTTCCCCACGCCCTGACCCTGATGTTCCAGAAGGAAGTGGCCGAGCGGATCGTCGCGGCGGCGGGCGACGACGCCTATGGCCGGCTGGCGGTGATCAGCCAGGCGGTCGCCGAGGTGAAACTGGTCATGCACCTGCCGGCCGCCGCCTTCACGCCGCCGCCGAAGGTGGCCAGCGCGGTGGTGCATGTGGTTCCGCGTCCGGATCGGCCCGACCCGGCGCTTCTCAAGGCGCTGGAGCGGGTGACCGCGGCGGCGTTCGGCCAGAGGCGCAAGATGCTGCGCTCCAGCCTGAAGCCGCTCGGCGGGGCCGCGTTGTGCGAAGCGGCGGGCCTGAGCCCGGAGGATCGGGCCGAGGTCATCGATCTGGCCGGATTCCTGCGGCTGGCGCGGGCCGTCGCCGGCCAGGCCGAGCCGGCGACCCCCGACGACGGCGGCGCGACCATGATGCGGCGCAAACGCACCTAGACGCGCCTGGCGGCAACCGCGCCCCCGCCGGGGCGTTCAGCGGGTCCCCCAACAATCGGAGACCCGGCATGAAACTTTCCAAAGGCGCCCTCGTGGCTGTGGTCGACGGCGAGAAGCTGGCGCTGTTCGAAAACACCGGGGGGCAGGAAATCTCCCTGACCGCGAAGCCCACGCCGGCGATCGCGGAGCGCGCCTCGGGCGCCGCCGGCCGTATTTCCAGCGACGCCAATCCGGACAACGACACCCAGGCCGAAGACGGCTTCGCCATGGGCGTGGCCGAGGTGCTGAACAAGTGGGTGCTGACCAACAAGGTCGAGCATCTGCTGGTCATCGCCGCGCCCAAGACCATGGGCCAGTTGCGCAAGGGCTGGCACAAGGAGACGGCAGCACGCGTGGTCGGAGAAATCTCCAAGGACCTGACCGGCCATTCCACGGATCAGATCGCCGCGGCGATCGAGAAGGCCTAGGCCCTCCCTTCCGCAAAAATTACGCAGCAAAAAGGGCCGCTCCCCGAGGGAGCGGCCCTTTCCATTGTCAGCCGACACGCGGCTTCGTCAGGCGCAGGACCCCGCCAGAGGGGAGGTCAGGCTCATCCGACGGGCCGCGAGCGGCATGAGACAATGAGACATTCGACCACCTCCTTTCGATGTTGGAACAACGAACCGGATGTAGGTCCGGCGCAACCGACTTCAAGACCGCGGGCCTAGACCGCCTCGTCCAGCAGGGCGTTGCGATAAGCGTCCACCCAGACGTTGCGGAACCGCTTGGACCGCTCGGCGTGATAGATATGCGCCAGCTCGGCGTAGCTGCGGTCGAAGTCGTCGTTGACGAAGATGTAGTCGAAGTCCCCGCAGTGCTCGATCTCGCCCTTGGCGTTGGCGATGCGGCGTTCGATGACCTCTTCGGCGTCCTGCGAGCGGGTCACCAGACGGCGGCGCAGTTCCTCGAGGCTGGGCGGCAGGATGAAGACGCGGACGGCGTCCTCCGGGCATTTCAAGGCGATGTCGCGGGCGCCCTGCCAGTCGATGTCGAACAGGACGTCGCGGCCCTCGGACAGGGCCTTGTCGATCGGCGCGCGCGGCGAGCCGTAGCGGGCGCCGTGAACGTCGGCCCATTCGAGGAAGGAGTCGGCGTCGATCAGGCGCTGGAACTCGGCGTCGTCGACGAAGTGATAGTCGCGGTCCGCGACCTCGCCGGGGCGAATGCCGCGGGTGGTCATGGAGATCGACAGTTCAAGCCCGCCATGGTCGGCCATCAGGCGGCGGCACAGGCTGGTCTTGCCGGCGCCGGACGGGCTGGCGACGATCAGGAGGACGCCGCGGCGGGGCGTGCGTTCATTCGACATTCTGGACCTGTTCGCGCAACTGTTCGATGACGGCCTTCAGTTCGAGGCCGATTCCGGTGAGCGCGGTCGTAGCCGATTTCGAGCAGAGGGTATTCGCCTCGCGCATAAATTCCTGCATCAGGAAGTCGAGTTTTCGTCCGGCGGGGGGTTGCTGCAACAGGGTCCGGGCCGAGGCCACGTGGGCCGTCAGTCGGTCCAGCTCCTCGCGCACGTCGGCCTTGGTCGCCAGCGCCGCCGCCTCAAGGAAGATGCGGTCCTCGAGACCGGGCGCATCGGGGGCCAGGTCGGTCATGCGGCGTGTGAAACGCTCGCGGATAGCGTCGGTCTGGGCGACAGCTTCGGTTTCAGCCTGGGCGGTCAGGGCGTCGATGCGGTCGATGAAATCGACGACGACGGGCAGGAGCTGGCCGCCCTCGCGGTCGCGGGAGACTTTCAGGGCGTCGAGGGCCTGATCGATCGTGGTCGCCATGGCGGCCTCGACGGCGGCGCGAGCCTCCGCGTCGTCAACCTCCTCGGGCGCTTCCAGCACGCCGCGCAGCGACAGCAGGCCGTCGGCCGAGGGCGGCGTCGCCCCCTCCTCCGCCAGTTCGTTGGCGAGGGCGAGATAGCGGTTCAGGATGTCCTGATTGACCTTGAGCGAGGCGGCGCCCAGTTCGGCGCGCTTGGCCTGAATGCCCAGCGTCACCTGTCCCCGGTTCAAACGGGTCTTGGCCGAGGCCTTGGCGTGGCGCTCGAGGGTGTCGAAGCCGGGCGGACCGCGGAAGCGGACCTCCAGATTGCGGCCGTTGACCGAGCGAGCCTCGACCGACCAGCTCCAGTCGCCGTGAGCGCCGTCGGCCCGGCCGAAGCCGGTCATGCCCGAGATCTGGCTCATCGGGCCGGCGCCGGGGCGGTTTGCGGAATGCTGATGACCCGCGCGCCGGGCGGGACGGTCACGCCCGCAGGAGCGGTCGCGCCGGATGCCGCGTCGGGCGAGGCGTTCGGGACGCCGGGGACCGTTCCGGCCACGGCGGGCGGCGCGGCCTCGGGCGGCAGACCGGCCTTGCGGCGCTCGATCTCGCGCCAGCGCGCGACATTGACCAGGTGCTCATCGTAGGTCCGGGCGAAGACGTGGCCGCCGGTGCCGTCGGCGACGAAGAAGAGCTCGTCGGTGCGGGGCGGGTTCAGCACGGCGGCGATGGCGTCACGTCCCGGATTGGCGATGGGCGTCGGAGGCAGGCCGTCGATCTGGTAGGTGTTCCACGCCGTGGCCCGGTCCAGTTCGGACCGGCGAATGCCCCGGCCCAACGGGCGGCCGCGGGTGATGCCGTAGACGATGGTCGGATCGCTCTCCAGCCGCATCCCGGCGCGCAGGCGGTTGCTGAAGATGGCCGCGACGCGCGGACGTTCCGCGGCGAGGCCGGTTTCCTTCTCGACGATCGAGGCCAGCACCATGGCCTCCTCGGGCGTGCGGACGACCGTGGTCGGGCTGCGGGCGGCCCACAGGCGGTTCAGGTTCTCGTCGCGCGCGCGGCGCATGCGGGCGACGACCGCGTTACGAGTCTCGCCCCGGCTGACTTCATAGGTGTCGGGCCACAGGGAGCCTTCGTCCGGCGTGCCGTCCACCGTCCCGATCAGGATCGGCTGCCGGTTCAGAATGTCGACCGCCTGGGCCGAGGACCAGCCTTCCGGCAGGGTGACGTAGTGGCGGACCACCCGGCCCTCGACCAGCAGGACGATGACGGAACGCAGGGAGGCCTTGCTGGGCACCTCGTATTCGCCCGCGCGCAGCTTGCGGTCCGCGCCGGTGAGGGTGGCGGCGGCCTTGAACATATCGGTCGAGCGGATCACGCCCGCCGACTTCAGGGTTGCAGCGATTGCCGAGACGCCGGCTCCGCTGGGCAGGGTGACGATGGTGGTCTGGTTGCCGCCACGCGCCGCTGGGCCCGGCGCGTAGAAGACGCTCCAGGCCGCGACGAGGGCGGCGATGATGAACAGGCTGATAGTGGCCGTGGCGGCCAGGAAGGCCGTCTTGCGGCCCGTTCCCCGTTCGACCCCCACCTAGCCCACCTTGC
>Ga0164305_10000433_pt1 | contig 15737 bp, 13 predicted proteins | sample Whisoiple_237_MG_FD_110215 | JGI IMG/M metagenome (GOLD analysis project Ga0164305, IMG submission 110215) | Soil microbial communities amended with pyrogenic organic matter from upstate New York, USA - Whitman soil sample_237_MG | ecosystem: Environmental > Terrestrial > Soil > Agricultural...
ACTGTTATAAGTTTCCAGCCGGGTTAAAGACTGTAAAGCGAGGGTTTGTAAGTCTTCCCAGGCTTCTAAGTGTCGCAGTACCTCACCTGCTAAGGTAATTAGCTGCGCGACAACATTAGACCGTCCTTGCCCTTCAAAGACTTCCACACCTGCAAAACAGAAATCCCTGGCTGCTTCCCAATGACTACGGCTAGCGGCGGGTTGCAGTTGCGCTTTGCGACGATAACACAGACCAATATGAAAGAGTAAGATTCCTTGTCGATCTAAATAAGGATTAAAAGTAAGCGCTTGTTCTACAACTTCGGCACTTCGCTGCTGCCAAAACGCTAAACTTTGCTGATAATGCCTTAAAGCCTCCTCAATCTGATCCTGAGCATAGGCATCTCGACCTAAGATAAATTGCCAAGTTGCTGCCATTTCCGGATCTAAACCAATACCGCAGGATTGTAAATCTCTATGCGCGGCTTCTAGTTCCTGACGCTGACGACAACCGGGGGCTAAATTGAGGGCATCGTTGGGTAGAAACCTATCAACTCCAGCTTCTAAGATATTGGTAAACAGAGTGTCTACAGTTGTACGCCACAAACTGAGCAACTCTGGGGCGGGGAGTTCAAATTTGATCGAAGCTGCTGCCCAACTTTTGAAATCGGGGGCTAGTCGGGTTAAAGATGCTAAAACTTCCTCGGTTACCCATAACACCAAGGGGAACGGAAATCGGGTACGAAATTCATCTCTGACTTGGTTGGTCGAAACCAGCAGCTGATCTAGAGAGGTTACTGATTCTAGACCAAATACCATTAACGCGATCGCGGGTTCATCGGCAATGGCTGCCTGAATGGTTGTAAATAAGGTTTTGACCGACTGAGGCAGGATTAAGGATTGCAACCTAATTGGACACACGGTTTCTAGTTCGTGGGCCATTTGCTGCTGCAAGGCTGCGTAGTTACAACGAACTAAAATCAAGGCAAATTGCCCTTGAGACAGGGTAATTGCTCTTAATAAGGTTGCCAGCGATCGCTGATTGGACGCGGCTACATCTTCTGGTCTAGCTGAATCCGTCATTCGTAGAACTTATTTTGACCGCTACCAAGGCTATGAAATCGGAACGAAGGAGTGTGAGCGATAACGCCCCAGCTAACAAACCACAGATGCCCAATAGCGATCGCTTGGCATCACTACTAGGCTGGGCTGAATAGAGGCATAATAGAGCGACTATATCTCTATGGATGTGCGTTAGATCACTGGGTCGCTGAGCAATTCCATAGGAAAGTTAGAGGCAGAAGCCGTAGATTTACGGAAAATTAATTTAAGGAAGAGGGAGACAAGGAGGACAAGGGGGACAAGGGAGACAAGGGAGGAGGAGTCAGGAAGTGTCTAAAGGATTTGGGATACAACCCCCAGATGATGATTGGGAAATTTTGATTGCAGGCGAAGTTTTTACAGGTATTGTGCAACATCCTGTAACCAAGCTTTGGCAATCTTGGATTAGTCTTTATGGGATTGAAATTGCCTGTGTTACTGCCCATAGAAGTAGAGAGACAGCTACAAAAGTTGCCCAAAAGTTAGCCATCGTTTGGGAAGAAGGCAACCTGAATACTTCTGAGGACGTATCACGGTTTATCCAGTCCATAGAATCCAAGGCGATTGTGGAACCCCTGCCTCCAAAAGCTTTAAAAAGACTACAGAAGCAGATTCAGAATTTAGCTACCGGAAACTAGAGAGGGTGCTTGATAATAAATCTTTGCCTCTCGGAAGCGTTTTAAGACCTCGGCTAAGCGATCGCACTCAGCAATCAAACTCACTCGCACATAGCCATCCCCGCCCTCTCCAAAGGCATTTCCGGGCGTAAGCACCACCCCTGTCTTCTGTAAAACGGATAGAGCAAAGTCAGTTGAATTCATTCCTGGAGGACAGGGAACCCAGACATACATGGTTGCTTTGGGTTTGGGAATATTCCAACCTAATTCGGCAAGTCCTTCAATCAGAAAATCGCGGCGTTTGCGGTAACGATCTTGTACCTGACTGACATATTCATCGGGTAATTGCAAAGCGGTTTCGGCGGCGGATTGTAAGGCGGCAAAAATCCCATAATCCAGATTGGTTTTTAGGGTGCGTAAGCCTTGAATAATATGTTGATTGCCCACAACAAATCCAACGCGCCAACCTGCCATATTGTAGGTTTTGGAGAGAGTATGAAACTCAACGCCAATTTCCTTTGCCCTTGGTATTTCTAATAAGCTGGTGGGTTGATAACCATCAAAGGCTAATTCGGCATAACACAAATCGTGAACCAGCAAAATTTTGTAATGATGGGCAAATGCTACTACTTCTTCAAAAAATTCACGGGGGGCTGTAGCACCTGTGGGATTGCTGGGATAGTTGAAATAGAGAATTTTGGCTTTTTGGGCGATCGCTTCCGGAATTGCCCCTAAATCAATTACCCAGTCTTTCTCTGGCTTCAAAATTAGCGGGTAGACAGTCGCCCCAGCAATAATCGGGCCGCGAAAATGGACGGGATAGGCAGGACTCGGAACTAAAACCGTATCTCCAGGACTGAGATAAGCCAAAGCCAGATGAGTTAAGCCTTCCTTAGAACCAAGCAACGGTAAAGCTTCGCTATCGGGATCGAGGTGTACCCCATACCGACGCTGATACCAAGTTGTAATGGCGCGGCGAAAACTCGCTGTACCCTCAAAAGGAGGATAGCCATGATTGGCAGGGTTTTGCAATGCCGCGATCGCAGCATCAATCACTGGCTGGGGTGCCGAACCATCGGGATTTCCCATGCCTAAGTCAATTAAGTCTAGCCCTTGTTCACGGGCATGGGCTTTGAGTTCATCCAGGCGGGCAAACACATAAGGGGGAAGCGCTTGCAGGCGTTCTGCTGGGCTAATCCAATCTAAATTCATCTGTTAGAGGCGGGTTTAGCAGATAGACAACTGATAATTTCACACGCACCTGCCCGTATCGTAAGGGCGTTTATCCAGGATACCAGTGATGCGACGTAGGCGTAGTTGATGGCAAGCGAGTCGCTACTACGGATTTTGCCAGAGGCTCTGCTCCGACTGGCGTATCATTCTTGGAGAGAGTATTAGCCTGCTTTTCGGAAAGACATGTCTTGATTGCCTACTGCCACGATGGAGAGGTTTTAAGGACGAAAACAGAAGATTTTCAGCCCTATCAACTTTCCTGATTAGTAGAGGATATCCCGACTGGCTGACGACCCATTTCAACAGGTGTTGTTGTGGAAACCATGGCTGCCATGAGTTGATCGGGAACCACTCGGAAGGGTAGCCGATGCAGATCCGACTTTTGGTCACAGGCAATTTCAGCCGCTTGGCGCAATTCTGCTAAGGTGATGTTCCCCAGACCGAGGGCATCTAAGGTTTGGGGTAAGCCAATCTCAGCGTAGAACTTCAAGAGTTGTTGCCGTGCTGATGCTGCCAACTGATTCCCCTGTACCATTTCTTCTAAGCGCAGTTGCACTAGGATACCGTAGGCTACTTTTTCCCCATGTAAAGCTTGATGGCTAGCTGGAATGTGAGTCAAGCCGTTATGCACGGCATGGGTGGCCACAGTTCGACATTGTGCCCCGCCGAGTCCGCCAATCACGCCAGCGAGTAAGACAGTAGCATCGACAACTTCTCGCCAGACAGCGCTTCCAGGTTCTTGAAGGGCAGCCGCCGATTTTTGTAAGAGGATATCTCGCAGCACTCTTGCTTGTTGAACGGCGGCAATAATGAGAGTTTGTTCAGAACTGCCACTACTCACAGAGGCTTCATACCATTTGGCGATCGCATCCCCAATGCCAGCGACTAAAGTCCGTTGGGGTGCTGTCTGAATTAATGCATAATCTAGCACTAATAAATCTGGGCACTTTTGTAGGGGAACATCATACAAAAAGCCGCCCTGATCGGAATAAATATTAGAAAGGGCTGTCCAAGCGGCGCAGGTAGCGGCTGAAGTGGGAACGGTAACAACAGGTAACTGGCATTGGTAAGCCAAGAGTTTAGCCGCATCCAGGGCTTTCCCACCACCAACACCAATAATCACGTCTGCTTGATGGGCTGTCACGGCATCTCGTAAGGATGCCAGTGTGTTTTCACTGCAATCTGGGGTGTAGGCAGCCTGAGAAATTTGTAGCTGTTGTTCTAGAAGTGGTTGCCATTGGGGTTGCATCAACTCTAGTGTATGGCTGCCACCCACAATTAAGGGACGCTGCCCCAAGCGGGCGATCGCAACTCCGGCCTGTTGCCATGCTGCAAACCCTTGCAATACTTGAGAGGGGGCAACGGTTAGGCAAAATAACGAGTTAGCGGTTTGAGAAGATAAAGATGGATGGGGCATATATAAAAGTTCACACGACCCTACTACCACTATATTCTCTCGAATCCACCTTCCTTGCCACTCACCCTCGTTTCAAAAGTATGTCTTGGGAATACTTTAGCCAGGGTGTAGAGTGCGTTGCAACGCACCCTACCCTTAAAGTCCTCAACATCTCAGCCTTGGCTTTTATGCATTCGCAGGAGGCAGCTTAGCAAACTTGTCATGGTAAATTTCAATGGCTAATTGATCATCTTCCCGATTAGAGAGCGATCGCTTTGCCTCACCTAAGTAAAGAGGTTCTGAAACCCCTTTAGCCGGATGCACCGTAGTCCGTGCCCGGATTGTCATTTGAGTTTGAGATAGGGCAACCCGTCCATAAGAAAACAAGTCAGCCGCAGCTTGTCGCAAGGTTGCATCTAGCTGAGATTCTGTAATTTGAGGTGGAACAGCAATCACGACTTGCGGTCCACCGTTGTCATAAACCTCTAAGTAGTGAACTGCCCCTGGAATTGCTGTGCGGGTAAAAGGAACTAAACTCAGGGCAAATAAACCACCCGTAAGCACGCCCATAAACCCGGTAATTCCTACCAAGCGAAACCGGATACCCCATTTGAGCAGAAAACCCAGGACGGATAAAGCACCACAGACGACGGTGAGAATACCTATCACCTGAGCAATGGTGAGAAAATTAGCAGTTGTTAGCATGAGCAATTAAGCATCTTGTTTCTCGTTACTGACAAACCCATTCGGTTGAGTCCCGTTAGAAGATTCTAAGGCAGCTTTGAGGGTGTGCCAGGTGAGGTTAGCACATTTAATTCGGACTGGAAACTGAGAGACTCCTTGCATTACATTCAGCTTGCGCTGTTCTTTAGGAAACTCAGCTTCTCCCTTCATCATGTTTTGGAAACGTTGCACCATTTCTAGGGCTTCGTCTACGCTTTTGCCTCGCAGGGCATCCGCCATTAAATCGGCAGAGGCGATCGCGATCGCGCATCCTTCCCCGTCAAACTTGATATCTTCAATGCGATCGCCCGCATCATTTAGCTGCAAAGTTAGCTCAATCGTATCGCCACACGAGGGATTATGTCCTCTCTGATATCGATGCACTGGGGTCGTTTTACCCTTGTGCCGTGGCTTTTTGTAGTGTTCCAGAATTACTTGCTGGTAAAGATCGCGCAGATTGCCCAGTGTCATGGTCGAATTAACAAAACGTTATTTCTCTTTCTCGATCCTATCAGCGTCCTTGGATTTGGTAGGGAGTTGTTGAATTGAGGCAGAGGGAGACAAGGGGGACAAGGGAGGCAAGGAGGGGATAGGGGGGATTTTTAGGTTTGTAGAAATTGGGATGTTGTGATTTTTTGGAGAATTAATTGGGTATCTGCCAGGATGGTGGCTAAGTTGGTTGCAGTCAGAATGGGGACATGGAGGAAGATACAAGGGCTATTGATGTGGCGATCGCGTACATACTCTAAGACTGAGTAATAAAGTCCCTCACAGACAAATTTTCCGGCATCGTGGCTAATTTCTGTTGCGGTTAAATCCAGGATGAGGTGTTCTAGATTTACAGGGGTTTTGAGAACTTCATTTCCACAAGTAGCGTTAGATTCGATCGCCATTTTTTCCCGTTTTTCTGCCATCCCGCAGCAGATAATCACATCCGGTTGCAGGGTATTGATTTCTGCAAGGACGCGATCGCTGGCTTGGGGGATATCAACAGGAAGTTGCCTTAAAAAGGTAAGAGAGTAAGGCAGTGAATCTTGATGTTTAGCTAGTTCAATTAATAAGTCATCAGCAGCATTCGATGTGTGATGAGGTAGCCAAGTTTGAAAGGAAGTTAGTAAAACTTTTTTGTGAGGTAACATTCCTAAGTTAATTAAATTAAAGGCGATCGCCTTCACTGTAGCGATTAATCCGTCACAGGAACCCGTGATGTGAGGCTGAATCCAGTGCTGATAGAGATTTCTCAAATCAAAAAGGGAAGAAAGAATGTACAGTTGAACTATTGAGAGTTAATCCCTCAATCTCGTTGAACCATACTCAGCAAGTAGCAGATCAATGCCAGTCATTGCCGTCATCGACTACGATATGGGGAATCTCCACTCAGTTTGTAAAGGATTGGAGAAGGCTGGAGCAACCCCTAAAATTACGGATTCTCCTCAAGATATAGCACGAGCCGATGCTGTGGTATTGCCGGGAGTGGGGGCATTTGACCCGGCTGTACAACAGTTGCGATCGCGGGGTTTAGTAGAACCTGTGCAGGAAGCGATCGCCTCAAAAAAACCTTTCTTGGGGATTTGTCTAGGACTGCAAATTCTGTTTGAAAGTAGCGAAGAGGGCAAGGAACCCGGATTAGGCATTGTTGCGGGTACAGTGCGGCGATTTCACTCAGAACCTCGGCTAACGATTCCTCATATGGGTTGGAACCAGTTGGAACTGACCCAAACTCAAATTCCCCTCTGGCAAAAGTTATCGCCTCAGCCGTGGGTGTATTTTGTGCATTCCTACTATGTCGATCCGATTGATCCTTTGATCCGTGCTGCTACTGTGACGCATGGGAGTCAGACAGTCACGGCCGCGATCGCTCGTGACAACTTAATGGCAGTACAATTTCATCCTGAAAAATCTTCTACTGCGGGACTGCAAATTTTATCTAACTTCGTGGCTCAAATACAAGCTTTAACTGCGGTGACTACAGGTTGAAGTAGCTACGGCTAGTATATTTCTCTGACTTCTCCTCAATATGAGCCTTAGAATCTACGGCAACCGTCAACTGAAAACTTTATCAGGTCAGGAAACTCGACCCACTCCAGCACGAGTGCGGCAGGCAATCTTTAATATTTGGCAAAGTAGTATTAATGGCTGCCGTTGGTTAGATCTGTGCGCTGGTAGCGGTTCCATGGGCGCAGAAGCCATGTGTCGGGGCGCTGCCTTCATCCTAGGAATTGAACAATCTGGTCAGGCTTGCAGAGTCATTGAGCAAAATTGGCAGCAGGTTGTCCAACCAGGACAGGAATTTAAGCTAGTGCGGGGGGACGTAGTTCAGCGTTTAAAAACGTTGGCGGGTCAGCAGTATGACCACATCTACTTTGATCCCCCCTATGCTAGCGATTTATACCAACCCGTCTTAGAGGCGATCGCCCAGTATCAATTACTGACTCTTGGCGGTGAAATAGCCGTAGAACACAGTCCTAGCCTGTGGTCAATAGAACCCATTCCCTCTCTAGAAATTTGCCGCGAGAAAGTTTATGGCAATACAGCCGTGACATTTTATCACTGCCTATAGAGATTAGAGATGGGGTGCTGTTGCTAAAGACCTAACTGATTACCCCGTTTGTATTGCATATAAGCGGCTGCAAACAAGCCAGCTAAGGTGATAAAGACCAGACCCAGCACAATACCATCTAGTAGCGGTTCGATCACGTTAGTTCTCCGTTGTTAACGTTTTTTACCTTTTTCTCATCCTACAGGCTACAGAGTCAATCCAAAACGGTTGAGTAACTTGTCGGCAAGAAGAATCAGGCTTGCCTGTATTGTGTATAAAATTTAAGCTATCTTTATGAAGCGAAACGCTGCTTGATACATTACTACACCTATCCTCTCTGGAAGAGGCAGGATCAAGTAGTCGCGCTGCCATCAAAAATTTTGTAAATCTTTACCTACAAGACTTTGGAAAACCAGCTTGCCAAACCTGAAAACCTGATACAGCGACTCAGCTTGATGGCGCTGGCAATCCTGCTAGCTATTTTATTAGCCATTTGGGGAGTTCACCTATTTGATGTCTCTGATCCTTATATAAAGACTGTCCTCTCCTTGAATGGAGACCCCGTAAAAGGTCATGCCATCTTTCAGATGAATTGTTCGGGTTGCCATGGAGTAGAAGCGCAGGGTAAGGTTGGGCCGAGTTTAGATGCAATCTCAAAGCGAAAGTCTAGAGTTAACCTGATTCAGCAAGTCATTAGTGGAAAAACTCCTCCCATGCCTCAGTTTCAGCCAAGTAGTCAAGCGATGGCAGATTTACTCAGTTATCTAGAGACACTTTAGAGGCGATCGCTTGCCTAGGAAATCAGTAGATAAGTATTTTCTTTCAATAAATAAATTAACTTGTTTTTCTATCTTCCTAATTATTTCATTGGAGAGATGGCAGATTAGTCTTGTATTGAATATAGTTTGATTAGTAAATAAAGTATTCCCTTAAGACAACAAGGAACTCAAAACTATGAATATTATTGCTTGGATCATTTTAGGCTTAATTGCTGGAGCGATCGCCAAAGCAATTTATCCAGGTTATCAAGGTGGCAGTATCCTATCAACTATTATTCTCGGCATTATTGGTGCCTTCGTAGGAGGAACCTTAATGACTGTCATCCAAACGGGGACTTTGCAAATAACAGCGACTGCTTTTAGTCTTCCAGGACTTTTTGTCGCGATTTTAGGAGCCTTAGTTGCTATCTGGATTTGGCACATGATTAACCGCAGAGCTTATTACTAAACCATACTTTTGGTCTGAATAGCTAGCTGCAAGAGCTTGAATTTTGATTTAAAACTTTGCTCATAGCAACCTAAATATTGACTTTTCTTTGCATCTCCAAGTAGCTCAACTTAATAACGCTATAATCCCCTCTTAGAAAGTTCTTTGAAAAAAAGACGACTAAAGGGGATTTTGCTTGAATAAAGAATTGAAGCCTTACTAGATATGTCCTATTCTGAGATGAAGAGGCCATTGGATGAGTTTTGTATTGTCAAATTTCCCCCAAGCAGATTGCAGACGATTAGCTATGTCAGTAATTAAGCGATCGCTATTTTGGGCTATAAATCGCTGAGTTGCCGACCAAGTAAGCAAATATCCGATTAACTGCCTGACATCCCACTCAGCAGTCATGGCAAAAGCAGGGACAGTTTCCTCTTTAAAAGGAAAGGGAATGGTGCGATATTGTTGGTTAACCAGTTCTCTTTCGGGTGGCCAAAAAGGTTCAACGGTTGTATAAAACTCTTGCAGAACCTTATTTAAAGCGATTTCTTCCGTAGGCAATTCAAAAAAACCATAACACCAAACAGCAATAATCCCTTGTGGTTGAACAACCCGCCGCACTTCTTGATAAAACTGCTCTAAATTAAACCAGTGTAGCGCTTGTCCGACGGTGACTAAATCAACAACGCGATCGCCTAAAGCTGTTTGTTCTGCGGTTGCTACTTGGTATTGAATTTTTGCGTGTTGAAATGCTTGGGCAATTTGGTTTGCGCTGGCATCTGTCGCATAGACTTGCTGAAAGTAGTTCGTTAAACTTAGCGCAACTTGACCATTTCCGGTTCCGCAATCCCAAGCTGTTTCACAGTTAGGCGCTTTTTCTGCCAGATATTTGAAGAGTGCCTCTGGATAGCGAGGTCTATATTTTGCATAGTCTGCCGCTTGTTGAGAAAAGTAATCTTTGAAGGATAGCGTCACATTAACCTCCTCAGAAATGAAGCGATCGCTCATACTTCCTAACTAACAAAGATAAGATGGCTAAAGAATCCCTAACTATTGCTTTTTGCCATCTCACCCTGCCGAAGTTTGATGAATACTGCTGCCAAACCCTCCTCTGAACCAACTTTGCCTTGTTTTCAAAGACCAGAACTCCTTTCCCCTGCCGGACATTGGGACTGTGCCAAAGCTGCGGTCGAAAATGGGGCAGATGCGATCTATTTTGGGTTGGATCGGTTTAATGCGCGAATGCGATCGCAAAACTTCACTGAAGCAGACTTACCCAAGTTGATGGAATTCCTACACCGTCGTGGGGTCAAGGGTTACGTCACACTGAATACACTCATTTTCCCGAAAGAATTGGTAGCAGCAGAGAAGTATATCCGCACGATTATAGCGGCGGGTGTGGATGCGGTGATTGTGCAGGATGTGGGGATTTGTCGCCTAATTCGGCATCTGTCTCCTGATTTTCCCATCCATGCCTCAACTCAGATGACAATTACTAGCGCGGCTGGGGTAGAATTTGCGCGATCGCTTGGCTGTCATCTTGTGGTTCTTGCCCGTGAATGTTCCCTGAAAGAAATCAACAAAATTCAGCAGCAAATCGAAACAAAAGGGGCATCGTTACCCCTAGAAGTCTTTGTCCACGGCGCTTTGTGCGTTGCCTATTCTGGTCAATGTTTAACCAGTGAAGCTTTGGGCGGACGGTCTGCGAATCGTGGCGAATGTGCCCAAGCTTGCCGCATGACTTATGACTTAATTTCTGATGGTAAAGAAGTTGATTTAGGAGATAAAAAATATCTTCTCAGTCCTCAAGACTTGGCAGGGTTAGAAGTGCTTCCAGAGTTAGTGAAAGCTGGGGTAACGTCTCTCAAAATTGAAGGTCGTCTGAAAACACCAGAGTATGTTGCTAATGTTACCCGTGTTTATCGAGAAGCTTTAGATCGGGTCATGGCACAATTATCAATTCCTGGCAAAGAGAAGTTTAACCCGGTTACAAACCAAGATAGCTACAACTTAGAAATGGCATTTTCTCGCGGACTCTCTACAGGATGGTTTCGCGGAGTGAATAATCAAGAACTGGTTCATGCCCGCTTTGGGAAAAAACGGGGAGTTTACTTAGGTGAAGTGACTCACATCCGCAATGAACAGGTGACAATTCAATTACAAGCCCCTGTAAAACCTGGAGATGGCATTGTCTTTGATGGTGGTCATCCAGAAGCAAAGGAAGAAGGCGGTCGGATTTATGCAGTAGAACATCGCGGTCAAGAGGCGGTGCTAACCTTTGGGCGCAATGATATTAATCTAAGACGAGTGTATTTGGGTGATAAGGTTTGGAAAACCAGCGACCCAGAACTGGATCGACAACTGCGTCAAAGTTTTGCGGGAAAGAACCCCCAATTTCAACGCCCGATTGAGATCGAGGTTTATGGAGAAGTCGATCAACCCCTAGTGGCGATCGCCCGTGATCAATTGGGTCATGTTGTCCAAGTAGACTCGGAAATGCCCTTAGTCGAGGCGCATAGCAAACCCCTAACGACAGAACGGTTGGAATCACAGTTAGGTCGTTTGGGTAATACTCCCTTCTATTTAGAGTCTTTAAATAATCATGTTTGCGGTGCCGTAATGTTGCCCGTGAGTGAGTTGAACCGTATACGGCGGGAGATGGCGATCCAGTTGGAGGAGTTGCGATCGCAACCAAAACGTTGGCAGATGCGATCGCAGGTTTCCTACAAGGATTTGTTACCGGATACCAATTCCTCTATCACGACTTCAACTAACTTAATCGTGTTGGTACGCAACCTCAAGCAACTGCAAGCCGCCCAACAAGCCGGAATTGAAACCCTTTATTGCGAATTTGAAGATCCGCTAGCCTACCGAAAAGCAGTGCAGATGGTACGAGAAAGCCAGATTGCTAACCAAACTATTTGGGTTGCACCTCCCCGAATTACTAAACCTGGGGAAAACTATATTTTGCAGCAGGTAAGTTCCTGTAATGCCGATGGTTATTTAATCCGGAACTATGATCAATTACAGTTTTTTGCGGATCAGCGCTGTATTGGAGATTTCTCGCTAAATGTTACCAACCCGTTAACAGCCGACTATTTTAAACAGCAATTTTCCCTCGAACGACTTACGGCTTCCTACGATTTAAACATTACCCAACTGGAAGATTTACTAACTAGTTGTCCACCTGATTGGTTTGAGATCACAATCCATCAACATATGCCGATGTTTCACATGGAACATTGTGTTTTCTGTGCCTTTCTGTCAACTGGAACGGACTATACAAATTGTGGTCGTCCTTGTGAACAGCATGAGGTGAAATTACGCGATCGCATGGGCACTGAACACATCCTGCAAGCGGATGCAGGTTGCCGTAATACCGTTTTTAACGGAACTGCCCAAACGGGAGCAGAATACGTGCAACACCTAATTAAACTAGGTGTGTGCGACTTCCGCATTGAGTTTGTCAATGAAACGCCTCACCAGGTAACACAAACAATTCAGCACTACCGTCAATTATTAACAGGCGAAATTACAGGTTCTCAACTGTGGCGAGAGTTAAAGTTACAAAATCAGCTTGGAGTAACACGAGGGCCATTAGGTTTGCAGGCTACAAGTTCAGGGAAGTAAGGGCAGAGCTAATTCATCTGTAGTAAGGATTTAAACCAGTCAGGACTTACGCAAATTTTGGGAATAAACTACCCACACCTTACAGCAAGCCCAACTTAATGCTCAGCAGCAACTTGACGTTTATAGACAAAGGTTAATGTCACTCACCCTATACAAATCCTCGCCGCTGCCTACAATAACCCAGAACTTAATTACCAGTTCCAAGTTGGTGAAGACCAGTTTAATTTTAATGGGCTGAAGTTTGCAGGAATTAAGGTCGAAACTCTGACTCAGGAATTTCCGGGTACAACGACATTCTTCAATAAAGACTTCAGCCGTGGCAACTTGGAATCGCGTCTGGGCAAGCAATCCATTGTGCATCTAGCCACCCATGCCGAGTTTGTCTCAAGTCGCCGCATGAATCGTTCTTTTCTCTAATAGTATATTTTGAGAATTGGATTAACAGCGATAATGAAGGGATATTATCTATCCGTCAATCTATCTTAGGAGATAAAAACAAGACTATACTTTGAAGCTTTTTTAAGTGTGGTGTCAATCAACTCACCAGTGGTAACCGAATCCGTAACTCAATTGAGAGACATAGAACCATGAGTAAGCCCGTCATTGTTTGTGTGGATGACGAACCAACTGTTTTAGAAAGTTTAAAGATAGAACTCAAGCGGGTGTTAGGGGATTCCTGTTTGGTTGAAACGGCTGATGGCGGTGAGGAAGCACTGGAGTTGATTGATGAGTTGCAGGAAGAAGAGTATGAGGTTGCCTTGGTCTTGGTTGATTACATCATGCCAGACATTAAAGGCGATGAGTTACTCCGCGAAATTCATGCTCGATCGCCCCATACCCTCAATATTATGATCAGCGGACAAGCTGACCTGCAAGCGGTAAGTAATGCCATTCGAGAAGCCAAGTTGTTTCGCTATATTGCGAAACCCTGGCAACCTGATGATCTTAAATCTAGCGTGATTGAAGCGATTCAAAGTTTTCTGCAAGACCGCAAACTAGAAGCTCAAACGACTCAACTGCAACAACTCTATCAGCAAGTACAAGCATTTAACGTTGAGTTGGAACATAAGGTAGAAGAGCGCACGGCTCAACTCAAACTGTTGCTAGAGTTTGAAGCTCTGCTTAAGCGCATTACAGACAGAGTGCGTGAAAGCCTTGATGAGAGTCAAATTCTTCAGACGGTGGTGCAAGAGTTGTTGACTGAATTGAATTTGAGTTGTTGTGCCGCTACTTTGTATGACCTTAACCGCCGCACCGCCACGATTTGCTATGAGGCAATTCGGGTAGAAGCTGATTCTGCTCAAGGAAACATCATTCAATTAGATGATTCACTGAACCTTTACTCTCAAGTCCTCCAGGGCAACTCAATTCAGTGTTGTATTCTACCGTTGCCGTCTGAACCCTACTACGAGTTAAAGCGTCGATCAACTCTGCTCATTTGTCCACTCAGGGATGAGAAGGAAGTCGTTGGTGATGTCTGGCTATTCAAGTTAGATGTATTCGATGATGTAGCAGTGAGGGTTGTAGAGCATGTGGCTGACCAATGTGCGATCGCCCTCCGCCAATCACGCCTGTATCAACTGTCTCAAACCCAGGTAGAAGAGTTAAAACGATTGAGCCAGGTCAAGGATGATTTTCTCAGCAGCATTTCCCATGAACTGCGATCGCCGCTGGCAACGATGCGTATGGCCATCCAGATGTTAGAAATCATGTTGCGGTCTGTTGCTGTGGCCAGCACAGAACTAGACGCCACGAATCGATACATTCAAATCCTGAAAGATGAATGCCAGCGTGAAACGAACTTAATCAACGACTTGCTTGATATGGCACGTTTAGAAGCGGGTGCTGCACCCCTCAATGTGACCACAATCAATCTCCCACTCTGGTTACCCATCATCATTGATCCATTTATGGAACGAGCGCGGAGTCAGCAGCAGCAATTGAGGTTGGAGATTGCGTCCGATATTGCAGACTTAAATACCGATCCATCCTACCTAGAACGGATATTGAGTGAACTTCTACACAATGCCTGTAAATACACTCCGATCGGGGAAACGATTCTGTTGACTGCTGATAAGAACGGGTCAAGATTCACAATTAATATTAAAAATTTTGGTGTTGGGATTCCTGATGGGGAACGCGATCGTATTTTTGATAAGTTTTATCGCATTCATAATAGCGATTTACGCAAACAGGGAGGCACGGGATTGGGGCTTGCCCTAGTTAAGAAGCAGGTTGAGCGGCTTCACGGCACAATCGAAGTCAGCAGTGATTCTGGTTGGACGATGTTTACCATTCAAGTTCCAAGTCTTAACCTGTGATGGCGAGGAATAACGAGATTGGTATGAAGCAGGCTCAACCATCGAGTCATCCGAATGCAAGGCGAAGTGCGTATCAATTCCCATTGCAGTCGATTCTGATTGCTTCTTTCGTCATACCCGTTGTCGGTGCTATTGGTTTAACAGGCTATCTTTCATACAAGAATGGGCAACAGGCGATCGAAGATTTAGCCCAGCAGCTCATGGGTGAAGTAAGCGAGCGTGTGCAGAATCAACTCTCTACCTATTTAAGCAACGCTCAGGTGATCAACCGTCTCAATGCCAATGCCATTCAAACAGGGCAACTCAATCCTCAAGAGCCAAATGCCCTCACGCGTCATTTCTGGGAACAACGTTTCCTATTCGACAATGTGTGTGGTGCAGCCATGTATTTCGGCACCCCTCAGGGAGAATTTACTGGGTTAAGTCGGCACCGTCCCAGCAATACCTGGCGGATTGGGCGATCGGGACAAAGGACTCAGGGCCGATATTTTAGCTATGCCATTGATGCTCAAGGTCGAGCCAGCACATTATTAAAAAAGGCTATTCTATTTGATCCGAGGATTCGCCCTTGGTATCGAGCCGCAACTCAAGCCAGAACGACAACTTGGAGTCAGGTTTACCCTGATACTAGCCAACAAAGCCTCAAAATCGCCCTCAGCCAACCTGTGTATGATGCAACTGGTAAATTGCAAGGAGTTTTAGGAGTTGATTGCCTGTTTTCTGAGATTAACGATTTACTCCGACGAACCAAAGTGGGGCAGTCTGGTGTTATTTTCATCACGGAACGATCGGGCGCACTCATTGCCACGTCTATCGATCACCCTTCCTTTAATCAACAAAATCGGCGTTTAAACATCTCTGAACTCAATCATCCTCTAATTCAGAGTGCTGCCAAGCTGCTGCAAGACTCTAATGCTCTGGCTGGAATGGAGCAGAGGCAGGCATTTGAGTTTGATCGCAAGGGACAGTCGTACTTGCTCCGTAGTACTTCA
>Ga0164305_10000434_pt1 | contig 15719 bp, 13 predicted proteins | sample Whisoiple_237_MG_FD_110215 | JGI IMG/M metagenome (GOLD analysis project Ga0164305, IMG submission 110215) | Soil microbial communities amended with pyrogenic organic matter from upstate New York, USA - Whitman soil sample_237_MG | ecosystem: Environmental > Terrestrial > Soil > Agricultural...
CAGCCTGGAACCGCTTGGGGTTCGGCTTCGCCCTGACCTTTAAGGACATCCTGCTGAACGAGGCCGCCAACGACATCGCCTCGGCGTTCGTGCAGAGAAAGATCGGCGAGCAGATCGAGGACCCCGCACTGCGCGACAAACTGGTCCCCAAAGGCTTTCCGTTCGGAACGCGTCGCCCTTCGGTCGATGGCGGATATTTCGCCACCTTCAACAGGCCCAATGTGTCGCTGGTCGACATCAGCGAGACCCCGATCGAGCGGTTCACTCCGACCGGGCTTCGCACCACGGCGCAGGAACTGCCGTTCGACGTCGTCATCTACGCGACCGGCTTCGATGTCTTCACCGGCTCGATCCTGAAGATCGATATCGTGGGCCGTGACGGCCAGACCTTGAAGGACGCCTGGGCCGGCGGTCCGGCCAGCTATCTGGGCATCGGCGTCCACGGTTTTCCCAACCTGTTCTTCGTCGGGGGACCCGGCAGCCCGTCCCTGCTGAGCAATGTCATCCTGTCCAGCGAGGAGCAGATCGACTGGCTGGCGGCCCTGTTCGACAGCGCGCGACAGCGGGGCGTATCGGAGATCGAGGCGACACAGGCAGCCCAAGCGGACTGGGTGGACCACGTCAACGCTCGCGCCAACGAAACCCTCTACATGAAGACGCCGTCCTACTACGTCGGGGCCGAGATGCCGGGTAAGCCTCGGGTCTTCATGCCCTATTCCGGGGGCGTCCGAGGCTATCGCCGCATCCTCGAAAAGGCCTCGGCCAACGGCTACGACGGGTTCGACATGCGGGGCGGCGAGGCGATGCGTGCCGCCTCCTGACGGGTTGCTGGACCCCGATCTCGCGAGGTTGCTCGAGGATCCACGCGTGGCGCTGCGGGTACCCTCTGATCTTTCGGCCTTTCGGGCGGGAGCCAACGGCTATCTCGCTCGGGCGCCCAGACCAGACATCCACGCCCTCGAGGACCTGGAGATCACCGGGCCGGGTGGCCCCCTAGCTCTGCGTGTCTATCGGCCAGCGGCGGGGCCGGATCGGGCTATTGTGGTCTTTCTACATGGTGGAGCCTTCGTTTTCGGCAACCTCGAAACCCACGACGCCGTGTGCCGACGCCTTGCCTTGAGCAGCGGCCTGACCGTGGTCGCGGTCGATTACCGGCTGGCCCCGGAGCATCCCTACCCTGCGGGCATGGACGACGCGGCCGCCGCCCTGGACTGGGTCAGAACGCGCTTTGCCGGCCTCCCCGTCGAGCTGGCTGGAGACAGCGCAGGAGCCTGGCTGGCCCTGGCGACCGCGCTGGGGGCGGCGGCCGTCGGACAGCCGGTCAAGGGTCTGGCCTTGCTCTATCCGGCGGTAGACCCTGGCTGCGCCAGCGCATCCCAGTTGGCTCTTGGGCAGGACCACATGCTGACGCGGACGTTCATGCTGTGGGCATGGCAGGCCTACGCCAGGGACGGCATGGTCGACCTGATGGGGGGTGACCTGTCGACGCTGCCGTCCACCACGGTCATTACGGCTGGCTTCGATCCCTTACGGGACGAGGGACAAGCTTTGGTCGAGCGAGCACGGAAGGCGGGCGTAGAGGTTAAGGCCCACCATTATCCGGACATGATCCACGGGTTCGCGGGCCTCCCACAGGGCAGTAGACGCAGCGACGACGCAATCGCGCGCCTTGCGGAAGGGCTGGTCGCTGCCCTGACCTGAGCGGGGTCAGAGGCCGCCGAAGTCGGGCGGACGGCGGGTGACAAAGGCGGTGATACCCTCCCGGCCCTCGGGCAGGCCGACGGCCTCTGCGATGCCTTGTGCCTCCAGTTCCAGCTGCGTCTCCAGCCCGTTGGACAAGGCCTGATGCAGCAGGGCCCGCGTGCGGGCGAAGGCGCGCCGCGAACCCTGTGCGAGCGTCTCGGCGAGGGTGAAGGCCTCGTCCTGCAAGGCCTCGTCGTCGATCGCCTGGGTGATCAGCCCGATCCGCTCGGCCTCCACGGCATCGATCCGCGCGCCGGTCAGCGCCAGCCGCTGCGCCTGGCGGTATCCGACCAAGCGTGGCAGGAGCCAGGTCGCCCCGCCATCGGGCGTCAGGCCGATCGCGCCATAGGCCATAGCGAACTTCGCCGATCGGGCCCCCAAAGCGACGTCGCCCAGGATGGCCAGGCCAAAGCCGGCGCCGGCCGCTGCGCCGTTAATCGCCGTCACCAGAGGCTTGTCCATCCGCGCCAGTCGCGCAACCGCCATATGCAGGGACGCGGTCAGGCCTTGCACGAGAGTCGACGCACCCGAACCGGCGGCCGCGAAGGCCTTCACGTCGCCGCCAACGCAGAATGACTTCCCCTGCCCGGTCAGAACCACCGCCCGTATGCCGTCGTCGGATGCACAGGCCAAGGCGGCCTTCAGCAGGCCGTCGGCCATCTCCTGGTCGATGGCATTGCCGGTGTCGGGGCGCGAAAGAGTCAGGACCGCGACGCGATCCCGAACCTCGATCTGGACAGCCTCGCTCATCGTTTAAGGACAACGGAGCCGCCGTTGGCCCCCAGGCCCAGCACGGCGGACATGGCGATGCGGGCGTCCGGCACTTGGCGCCCGCCCGCCTGGCCGCGGAGTTGCCAGCCCAGTTCGCAGACCTGCATCAGCGCCTGGGCCGTCGTGGCCTCGCCGAACGACAGGAAACCGCCGCTGGGGTTGATCGGGAGCGAGCCGCCGATCTCGAACTCGCCATCCGCCAGTCTTCTGTCGCTTTCGCCCGGCGCGTGGAAACCGAAGAACTCCGGCCATGCCAGAATGTGCCAGGCGGTATTGTCGGCGATCTCGATCAGGTCGATGTCCCCGGGACCAACGCCGGCGATCTCCCAGCCGCGGCGCACGGCCGAGACCACCTCGCTCGTATGCGGCACGCCGGGCCTCGGCGTGGCGGACACTGTGGGGATTCGCGCCGCTGGATCGCCGAATGTCCCGGTGGCGATAGCGCTGGCGGCGACCTGGATCATGGGGCCGCCGGCGCGCCGCGCCTGGGCTTCCGTACCCAGGATGACCGCGGCCGCCCCGTCGCTCACGGCGCAGATTTCAAGCAGATGCAGCGGATCGCTGACGACCGGCGACGCCAGCACCTCGCCCACCGTCGAGGCCGTTCTGAAGCGGGCGTTCGGATTGTGCACCGCGTTGCGGCGCATCAGGACGGAGGCGGCCGCCAGGGTTTGGGCGCTGGTGCCGAAGTCATGCATGCGCCGGCGGGTCTCCATCGCCCAGTAGGCCGGATTGGTCGCCCCCATGGTGACCCAGCGCAGATAATCGCTGTCGCTGATGTCGTCGGCGCTGCCGGGCGGCCGCGGGATGAACCCCTTGGGCATCCGCTCGGCGCCCATCGCCGCCATCACGTCATACTGGCCGCTGGCGACCATCATGTGCGCTGTGTGGAAGGCAATGGCCCCCGCCGCACAGGCGCCGCCGACATTGACGCAGGCGATTCCGTGCTCGGCGACGGCCTGGACCGCCTCGTTGGCGTGAAGACCCCAGCCCATCCCGCCTTCGAACCGCGAACTGGCGGCGACCAGACCCTGAAGGTCTTTCCAGTCGAGGGCGGCGTCCTTGAGCGCAGCGCCCATGGCGTGGAGCGCGAGCGCGATCTGGGTCTTTTCAGGCCACTTGCCCCAGGGATGGGCCCCGACGCCCAGCAGATAGACCGGTCTCATGACACGGCTCCGCGCTCGAAGTTCGCTACGAAAACGTGGGTCGCGACTTCGCCGCTCTCATCCGTGTTGTACAGGGTCCGAACCGCCAGCCTGACGGGCATGCCGATATGGATGTCCTCGACGGGCACGGACAGCATCGCCATCACGCGCAGGCCGTCCGCAAGATCCACCAGACCGATCGCATACGGCGCCCAAGGTTCCATCTGGAACAGCGGCGGCGGGCGGTAGTTCTGCACGGTGTAGCTGTAAAGCTCGCCACGACCGCCGATCAGCGCGGGTGCGACGTGCGGGTCATGGCATTCGGGGTTCCGGCAGTTGGCCGACGCGGGGAAATAGACCGCCCCGCACCCCACACAGCGGGAACCGTTCAGACGAGGGACCCCGGCCTCCACCTCGAACAGGCCTTCGACGACAGGGACGGCGGAGGAGGTCATTCCGGAGCCTCACAGGGAAAGAATGTCGCGCGTTTCACGGAAATAGAGGACGCCGGTTTTGACATCCTCGACGGTCACGGCATGGCGCACATAACGCCGCTCGCGCTTGACGTATTTGTCAGCCGCCCGCGTGGTGATGCGGACAGTAGCGCCGACAGGAATGGGCTCCAGGATTTCGGAGTCGTGGAAGGTGTGGATAGAGCCGATGGCGAACGGCCGAGCGGGATCGAACTGCACGGACAGCACGAAGTGGGACACCAGCAACGGGGGGACTATGGCCCCGCCGAAGGGCGATTCCCCCTCCGTCCGCCAAGTATTCATCTTCCAACCCTCGTACCAAGGATTGAAGTCCTCCACGCCGTCCGCATAGAGGATGACCAACTCGGGCGTGATCTCGAGTTCGCGGACCAGTTCGTCGCCGATCTCGACCATGTTCCAATAGGGCTCGGCGACGGAGGCCAGCCCGTCGATGAAGTCCCGTGTCTGCTCGATCTGGATCGGCGACATGGGCCGCAGGGCATCCGTTTGTGAAATGCTGCTCATTGTCTTGCCTGTAAGATTTCGGTTGCGGCGAGGGTCCGCCGATCAGACCCCGACATCGACTTCGACCCAGCCGACGGTCTTCTTTTCACCGGCCTCATTCCGGGCCCAAGTGTCGACGACAAACCGGTAGCCGTCGCCTTTTGGAATCTTCTCGCGCACCACACCGTGGGTGCTGATCACCTCGTCGGCCAGGGTCGAGGCGATGTATTTGCAAACCACGCGTGCGTTGCGGAACAGGTCCTCGCCGAAGTGGTTGACACACATCTCGGCGATGTAGGCGGATGACATTTCGCCCGTCTGGATCGGGGCGGCCAGACCCGTCGACGCAGCATAGACCGGGTCCCAATGATTGGGGTTGAAGCGCCCCCACAGCCGCGACCCCATCAACTGGATCGCCGCCTTCTTTTTAAGGCTCTCCAGTTCGAAGCCCACAGGCGTTTCCGTTGTGATCCGATGCCGTGATGCGCCGCCGGGTGATCGGGAGGTCATGGGTACGGTCTCCAACAACAAGCGTCGCTCTTGAAACGGATCGGCCGGGTGACGACGCCAGTCCCGGCGGCCTAGCCCGGGAAAGCACGTCACGCTGCACCACTTCAAATCGTTCGTCAACGCATACGTTGATAGCGCAGAAGCCGGGTTCGCGTCGACATTCCCTGTAATCAACGTCCATGTTGATTTCTGTCAACGCCCCTATTGACAGCTGGCAGATCATGGGTCCCTCTGGCGACGTCGCAGACAGGCCGCATCAGATGGCCCGATGACGACAAGGGCAGGAAACCCGGGGAGAAACATGAACAGGACGACCATAAAGCTGGCGCTGCTGGGCGGGGCCGCGAGTTCAGTACTGGCGTGCGCCGCAGGGCCCGCCTTTGCACAAACGGCGCCCGCGACGCAAAGCACGGAACCCGAAAGCGCGTCTCAGATCGACGACGTCGTGGTCACGGCCCGGCGACGCACCGAGACATTGGTCAGCGTCCCCGTCGTCGTCAACGTCCTGACCACCGAGGTGCTGGAGCGCAACCGCGCCGACAGTCTGGCCAGCATCGGCGAACTGACGCCGACGGTGATCGTCGGCGCCTACAAGTCCAACGGCGGCGGTTCCGTCGGCATCCGGGGCGTCAGCTCGCCGGCCAACCAGACCGGCTTCGAGCAGGCCGTGTCGGTAGCGATCGACGGCGTCCAGACCAGCGACGGCCGGATCACACAGGCCGGCTTCTTCGACCTGCAACAGGTAGAAGTGATGAAGGGGCCCCAAGCCCTGTTCTTCGGCAAGAACAGTCCGGCGGGCGTCATCTCCGTCAAGTCGGCGGATCCCACCGCCGACTTCATGGCCTCGCTTCGCGCCGGCTATGAATTCGTCGGCGACGAGGCCAGCCTTGAAGGCGTCGTTTCGGGCCCGCTCAGTGACATCTTCGGCGCACGGCTCGCCGTCAAGTACCGCAATCTCGACGGCTGGCTGCGCAACACGGCCCAGCCGATCGCCAACCCCTTCTACGTTGCGGCTACCGGCGCGCCGATCGGCGCCGCGCAACTGCCGGGCGCCTCCGACGCCCGCCCGGGCGATGAGGAACTGCTGGGTCGACTGACCCTGACGGCGGACTTCTCTCCCAATTTCGACGCCCGCCTAAAGCTGTTCGCGAGTTCATCGGAAGGTAGCGGCCCCGGGGTCGGGACCCAGAACATCGGCCCCTGCACGGGCCCCAATCCCCGGGTCTACGGCTTCGCCGATCCGTCTGGCGAGTGCGTCGCGGATCGTAACACCTCGATCGGCGACCTGCCTGACGCCATCGCCCGCACCATGAAGGGATACCAAGGCAGCGGCGCGCCGTACGACGAACTCGACATCCTTACGGGTGCGCTGGACCTGAACTGGCGGTTCGGCGATCTGAGCCTGGCCTCGACGACGGGGTACAACAGGACCGAGTATCAGTTCCTGTCAGGACTGGACCAGACGACCTATTCCCAACTCGCCTTCTACAATCTGCAGACCAATGAGGAGATCAGCCAGGAATTCCGGCTGACCAGCGACTTCCAGGGCCCGTTCAACTTCATGGTCGGGGCCTATTTCCAGAAGACCGACCTCTATACCAACAACGACACCAAGCTGCGCGACAGCAACTACAGCGCAGCGTCGGGCCGGTTCTCGACTTACGAGGATCTGGCCACCCAGGAGGGCGACACACAATCGGTCTTCGGCCAGGTGCTGTGGGACATCACCGACACGGTCGAACTGGCTGGTGGCTTGCGCTGGACCCGCGAAAGCAAGGACTTCCGCAAGCGCAATCTCTACGGCATCGGCACCTTCAATACGGCGGCCACTGTCTATGCGGGCTCCGACACCGTCGGCGAGATCCAGGGGACTTTCGAGGACGAGAACGTCTCGCCCGAGGTCACGCTCACTTGGCGGCCCGACAGCACTCATACGGTCTTCCTGGCCTACAAGACTGGCTACAAGTCTGGCGGCTTCGGCCTGACCAGCCCGATGCAGGTGACCACAGTCATCGGTGACATCGATTTCGGCCCGGAAACCGCCAAGGGCTTCGAACTGGGCGGCAAGGGCATCTTCATGGATGGACAGCTGCGCCTCAACGCTGCGGCCTTCGCCTTTGATTTCTCGGACCTGCAGGTCAACACCTACGACCCGGCGCGCATCGCCTACACCATCAACAACGCCGGAACTCTGGAGCAGCGTGGCATCGAGGCCGACGCCAACTTCTCCGTGACCGACACGTTCTCGGTGCGGGGCGCGATCGCCTATGTCGACGCCCAGTTCAAGGACTTCGTCGGCCAGTGCTACAGCTACGCCTTCCCCGCGGGTTCGACCCGGGCGACAGCGACCCCGCCCCCGAACTGCTCGTTCGTGAACACCACGAACCTGACCCTGCAGCAGGACTTCAACGGCCGCGCCCCGGCTCGCTCGCCCGAATGGGCCGGCAGCGCAGGCTTCACTTGGGATGTGCCGTTGGGCAGCTATAATCTCGGAGTCACCGGCGACACGTTCTACACTGGCGAATATTACGCCTCGGAGGCTATGTCGCCGGGATCGATCCAAGACGCCTTCTGGCGATTCAATGCCGGGTTGACCCTCAAACCGGCCGATGAAGCCTGGTCCCTGCAGCTGATCGGCCGCAATCTGACCGACGAATACTATCTCCAGTATGCGGCAGACCGGACGGGAGGCGCGAGCGTTCCAGGCGCGTTCGGCGAGCAGCGGGGCGTTGTCTCAAGAGGCCGCGAGATCGCCCTCCAGTTCTCGTACACCTTCTGATGGCTGCGGAACCGAAACCGGCGTCCGCCGCAAGGCCCGATCTCGGCTATGCCTGGTACACGGTATCGGTTCTGACGGTTTGCTACACGCTGTCCTTTATTGATCGGCAGATTTTCGGACTACTGGTCGGTCCCATCAAGGCAGAGTTCGGCGTGTCCGACACCCAAATCGGCCTTCTGAGCGGCCTCGCCTTCTCGCTATTCTACACCTTGGTCAGCCTGCCGCTGGGCAGGCTGGTCGACCGATACAGCCGTCGCATCATCATCGGGGCCGGCGTGTTCTTCTGGAGCCTGATGACCGCCGCCTGTGCGATCGCCCCCGGTTATGGCGGCCTGTTCCTCGCCCGCATGGGCGTGGGAATCGGGGAGGCCACCTTGGCGCCTGCAGCGGTTTCCATGATCTCTGACTCCTTCCCGAACGATCGTCTGGGTTCCGCGATGAGCCTCTACGGTATCGGCATCTACCTGGGCTCGGGTCTGGCGCTTCTCCTTGGCGGTGCGGTAATCGCGGCCGTGTCACAGATACCGGCGATCACTCTGCCGGTGTTCGGAGAAATCGCCTCCTGGCGAGCGACCTTCATGATAGTCGGCCTACCGGGTCTGTTCATCGCGTTCTGGGCTCTGTCGCTGCGTGAACCCGCCCGCAAAAACACTCTGAAGGCGATGGACGGTCAGACTGCGCAACTGACAATCCGAGAAACGCTCGTGGAGGTCGGCAAGCGTTGGCAGGCCGTAGCCGGCATCGCGCTGGGCCTCATGTTCCAGGCCGTCGCGCTCTACTCCTACATGCTCTGGTCGCCTGCCACGCTTCAGCGCACCTTTGACTGGAGCCCACAGGTCACCGGCCTCGTTATGGGGATCGTAGTGCTGATTGGGGGCACGGCCGGCATGCTGGCGGGCGGCCGATTCAGCGATCGGGGTCTGCGCGGCGGACGTCGCGACGCGGCACTCCGGGTGGCGGTTCTCAGCTCGTTCGGAGGTTTCGCCGTCTTCGCTCTATTGGGGATCGCTCTGCAAAACGACTGGGCCACAGTGAGCGTCTTCTTCCTCGGTGTGATCCTTTTGGCCATGCCCGCAGGTAGCTGTTACGCAGCGGCGCAGATGGTGTTTCCGAACCAGGTGCGGGGCCAGGTGATGGCATTGATCCTGTTCATCGCCAATCTGGGTGGCCTGACAATGGGCCCGCTTCTGCCGGGCCTTCTCAACGACTATGTGTTTCGGGACGAAGGTGCGCTGGGCGTCTCCCTTGGCATCACCTTGGCCGCGTCGACGTTGGCAGCGGCTTTGGTGTTCGGCTGGGCGCGGCCTGCCTACCGGCGGCACCACGAAGTTCTGAACCCCTAACCGCACCGGCAAGGCCCCACACAATGCCGCCCCCCCGCCCCCTTCCATCGGTTCAGGACCGCCAGGCGGCGCTGTCGCGGCGCTTCCCCGAATGGCGGCCGCTGACCTTGGCTGAGATGTTGGATGCTGCGGCAGAAGAATTCCCGGACCGTCCTTATCTGATCACCGACCAGCGGGCCTGGCCCTATCGGGAGATGGCGCAATGGGTGCGTCAACTCGCGGGCGGATTGGTCACCGCCGGCGTACGGCCGGGTGAGCACGTTGCCCTCGTCATGGCCAACTACCCCGCCTTCGCCGCATTGAAGTTCGCCATCGCAGCGGTCGGGGCCGTGGCTGTGCCCGTCAACATCCTGAACCGCCGCGACGAACTGGCCTATGTGCTGCGCCAGTCGCGGGCCGTCATGCTGGTCACGATGGACCGGTTTCGTGACCTCGATTACCTGGGGATGCTGGATGAGATCGCGCCGGGCTGGGAGACCGAGGGACGCGGCACGGCCTTGCCCGACCTGCGCTCGGTCGCGGTCTTCAAGGCGGAGGGCGATGGACGAGTGGGCGCGACCACGTTTGAGAATCTTCAGCGCGGCGCGGTCGATCTGCCCCGGGGGGACCCTTCGGCGCCCGCCGACATCATCTACACCTCGGGCACGACCGGTTCGCCCAAGGGCGTGGTGTTGACCCATGACATGCTGCTGCGCGCGGCTTTCGGCAGTGCCTATTCCCGTGCGTTTGAGGATGGGCGCCGCATCCATTTCAGCCTGCCGATGAACCACGTGTATGGCTATGTCGAAGGCCTTCTCGCGGCCCTGTTCGTAGGTGGGGCGATCGTGCCGCACCTGAAGTTCGATCCGTGCGAAACGCTGCGGGCCATCGAGCGCCACAGGGTGACCGACCTGCTGTTGATCCCGACGATGACGCTCGCCGTCTTGGATGCCTTGGCCGACACGCCGGTCGATACCGCGTCGCTCAAGGGGATGCTGTCCTCGGGAGGGCGCACCCCGCCCGGTCTGTGGGATCGTATTCTGGCGACCTTCGACGGCATCGAGATCACCACTGGCTATGGCATGAGCGAATGCACGGCCTCGACCACGGTGACCCGGCCGGATGATCCCACCGACCGCCTGAAGACCACCAACGGTCGTCTGCGCGACGTAGGGTCGGCGGGCGATCCAGCCATCGGCAACCGCATCGTCGACTATCGCGTGGTCGACCCACAGTCCGCCGCGGTGCTGGCGCCCGGTGAGGTCGGCGAGCTGATGGCCAGAGGTCCCGGCGTCACCACAGGATATTTCGACAAACCCGAGGCGACCGCCGAAGCCTTCGATGCCGAGGGCTGGCTCCACACCGGCGACCTCGGCCGGATCGATGCGGACGGCTACCTGAGCTTGGTCGGCCGGGTGAAGGAAAGCTATCGCTGCGGCGGCGAACAGGTCACGCCCTCCGAGATCGAGGACGTGCTGATGGGGCACCCGTCAGTCTTGCAGGCTTACGTGGCACCCGTGCCAGACGACCGCATGGGCGAGATCGGCATTGCCTTCGTCGTGACGCGCCCGGGATACGTGCTGGAGCCTCAGGCCCTGATCAACTGGTGCGCCGAACGGCTCGCACGCTTCAAGGTGCCGCGCCATATCCTGGCGATCAAGGTGGAAGACGTACCGCTAACGCCGTCGGGGCGACCCCGCAAATTCCTGCTGTCGCGCGTGGCCATCGAACGTCTGGGCCTGTCATGAGCGAACCCTCCCGCGTCGCCCTCGTGACCGGAGCCGCGCGCGGCATCGGGGCCGCCATCGCTGAACGCCTGGCAGCGGACGGCTGCGATATCGCAGTGATGGATCTGGACCCGGGTGCCTGTGTCGACACCGTCGCGCGGATTGAGGCTCTGGGGCGTCGGGCCATCGCCGTGGCCGTCGATGTCGCCGACGAGGCTTCGGTCCAGACCGCCGTTGCGGCGGCCGAGGCCGCGCTGGGACCCCCCGCCGTCCTGGTCAACAACGCCGGCGTGCTGCGCGAGAAGACCCTGGCCAAGATGACGCTCGACGACTGGCAGGTCGTTCAGGACGTGAATCTGCGTGGAGCGTTCCTGATGTGCCGCGCGGTCCAGCCGGCGATGCGTCGCCTTGGAAGCGGTCGGATCATCAACCTGGCCAGCATCGCCGCGCTCGGGGCCTATGGTCAGGCCAACTATGCCGCGGCCAAGGCCGGACTGATCGGCCTGACCAAAACCTTGGCCCTGGAAATGGGCAAATCCGGCATCACCGCCAATGTCGTCGCGCCAGGCTTCATCGTCACGCCCATGACGGCCGCTGTGGCCGAACGCCTGGGCGTGACCTTCGAGGCGATGATCGCGGACGTCGTGCGCGATATTCCTGCCGGCCGCCCGGGCCAGCCCGAGGACATCGCCAACGCCGTCGCCTTCTTCGCTGATGCCCAATCGGGCTTTGTATCGGGTCAGGTCCTGTTCGTGGCGGGCGGGCCGCGCGGCTGAATGGGCCCGCTTGGTCTTTCGCCACTCGCTCGCTAATTAGGTCGCAGAATGAGCCCCACCAGCGACAAGACCAGCGGCATCGGCAAACGCCGCAAGGCGGCGAAGGAAGAGAGTTCCGACGCCTACAAACGGCGTCGGCGCGAGATCGCCGAAGCCGCCGTCCGTGTGTTCGACCGTCTGGGCCTGCAGGGTGCCAGCATCAGCGCGGTGGCGGCCGAGCTCGGCATCGATCGCGCCTCGGTCTACTACTACATCTCGTCCAAGGAGGAGTTGTTCGACGAGGTGCTGCGCGCCGTGGCCGAACGCAACTCCCAGATCGCCACCGACATCGCCGCCAGCGCCCTGCCCGCGCCCGAGAAGCTGTGGAACCTGATCGTGTCGATCATGGAATCCTACGGCGAGCACTATCCGCTGCTCTTCATCTACATTCGCGAGAACCTCGGTCGCGTCTCGGGCACCCGTTCGAAATGGTCATCGGACATGCGCCAAGTGAACCGCATGATCGAAAACGCCTTCATCTCGATCATCGAGGAAGGCTATGCCGACGGCACATTGCGCGACGTCGGGCCGTCGCGCGTGGTCGCCTACGGCATGCTGGGCGTCGTAGGCTGGACCCATCGCTGGTTCCGCCCCGAGACCTCGCCCCAGAGCGCGCGCGAAATCGGCGAGACGTACGCCAACATGATGGTTTCCGGCATGCGGGCTTGATCCATTGCTGATTGCCACGCGGTCCTGACGCAAACATCGACAGCGCTCAATGCTCGACATCGCAGCCAGCCGCGAGCTCCCATCGTCGAGCCAGTCCCAGAGTGGCGTCCCGAAAGCGGACCTTTCGAGCGTCCCAGATGAGTCAGGAGCGGACATACTTGTGTCCTATCGCCACCCCTTTTCCGAGCGAAGTGCCCAGTCTGACTCAAAGAGGCCGGCTCCTGACTTGCTGACGGAGTTTCCGCGACCCGGGGCCAGCTGCACGGCGAGTGCGCTGGCGCTACCAGTTCCACATCGTCCCATCCTCAAGCCGGGCCACGGGCAGCATGGCGGGCTTGTAGGGGTAGCGGGCGGCCAGATCCTCATCGATGTCGACGCCATGTCCGGGGGTTTCGCCCGCGTACATCAGCCCTTCCGAGAACCTGTAGTCATGCGGGAAGACCGCATCCGTCTCTTCGGTGTGGCGCATATATTCCTGGATGCCGAAATTGGGGACCCAGGTGTCGAAATGGAGCGCCGTCCCCATCGTCACCGGTGAGAGGTCGGTCGCGCCGTGGCAGCCTGTACGCACCTGATAGAGCGCCGCGAAGTCGGCGATGCGGCGAAGGTGGGTCACGCCTCCGGCTCCGACGATCGTCGCGCGGATGTAGTCGATCAACTGGTTCTGGATCAGGTCCTTGCAGTCCCAGATGGTGTTGAAGATTTCTCCCACCGCCAGCGGCGTGGTGGCTGACTTTGTCGTCTTTCATGTCTTCAATATCCTCTCGCAATCTCTCTATTGTTCTGGCGGCCGAGGATTTTTCTGATTTGTATTGATCCAGATCATTCTGGCTGCGACCAAATATTCTCGATTTCGGTATCTCTCTACCTCTGTTGCCAAGGTAGCAGTTGGACATGCGGTACCAGTGATCGATTGACGACTTCGCGTCATTGAACGCCTTATGCGCCTCGTTCTTTTCTTCGTAGAGCTCATCGAGCGCTTCCTTGGCCTCGCCAAGCTTTAGATGAAGGTCGTCGAGCTCCTTTTTGTAGTTGCGTTCAAAGACCGCCAGCTTCTGGCGGAGCACGCGATCCCGTTCGCGATCAGCCGCGATTTCAGCCTTGAGCGCGGCAGCAGGGGGTCCGAACTTTAGCGCCGCCTCTCGTGCTGGCGCTTGAGCGAGTTCGGCGATCTCGCGCTCCAGTTTTTGGGTTGGGAACCGACGAACCGCCGCGGCCAGGTGCTCTTCGCGCCTCGCTTTTTCATAGTCCGGAAAAGACCACGCGATCCGCGCGTTCTCGAACGCTTCCGAAATCCATTTCAACATCTACACCGGGTCCCCTCGCGCCAGCACGCTAGCGCAATGCTCGCCTGAAAACCTAGCGACGAACGATGCGGCGCCCTTACTCGGCCCTTGGCAGGCGGCCGGCGACGACAAAGGGACGGGAGGGGAGCCGTCAGGCTCACCTCCCGTCAGGTTGCGGGTCGGGAGAACGTCAATAAACCGGACCCGGAGACTTCAGGCGGTCAGGCGGCCAGCGCCTCGACCTGCAATCGCAGGCGCTCGCGGGCGTCATCAATCCGGTCTGCGTTGGTCTTGATGGACAGCTGATCGCGGGACTTGCGGCCGAGGAAGTAGGCGATGCGCTCCGCATTCGCGCCGCTCGGGTGGGGCAGGCCCGACAGAACGCGCCGTCCATCGAGCGCCCCGCGGGCGACGAGGTGTTGCAGGCTCGCGGCCGCGCCCTTGCCGAGCGGGACCCACACCGCGTTGGGCAAGGCGGCGGCCTCTTCCGCCAGGTGACTCTCGATCATCGCTCGAAGCACCGGTTGGCCGAGCGGATCGGGCGCGCCGGAGTAGTTGGCGCCGTTGGCCAGATACACCGGGTAGCGCAGGGCCGATGTGAAATGCACGAGACCGCTGCCCGGGGCGAAGAAAGCCTGCGCGGTGGTGCGGCCGAACTGTGCCGGCACACCGACCGCGTCGAGCATGGCCACCAGCGAACTGCGCATCGAACCGCTGAAGCTGGCCGTCGATTTCGCGATCTCCAGCGCTTCATCCTGGGTCTTGCCGGCAATGAGCGCCTGCTGAAGCGCCTCGATGGCGTTGGCTGCCTGGGTCCGACCGGGGGTCAGGCCGACGAGAACAAGCTCCGCGGAGCGGTTGATGAAGTCGAACGGCGCCCAGGTGACGCTCAGGGCGCCGTGGTCGCCGATGGTCAGGTCGGCCGGCGTCTGGCCACGACGGTAGGTGGCGAGGTCGACGCCGCGAGCGGCGTTGATGAAGGTCTGCATGGGAACATGTCCTGAAATATCGGGTTGGAATAAGGGGCGGGCGTCAGTCTGCGAGGGCCCGCAGCTGACCTTCGAGGGCGTCGCGGCGGACCCGCTCCCAGCCTTGGCCGGAGACGATGCCCCAGTTGCCAGCGCTGTTGGGGCGCCGCCAGTAGGGCCGCGGTTGGCGCGACAGTATCTCCAGCGCCTTGAAGTAGTCCGGCTCGGTTCGCTCCTCGCCCTTGCGACCGATCTGATAGCCGTCCGCCCTGCGCACCTCCGGCCAGAAGCGGGATTGATCCGCCGCCACCGGGATGAAGACATAGTCTCCTTCGGTCTCGGGTTCGGCCACGAGGTCATCATTGACAACCGCCTCGGCGTCGACCTCGACGTCCCGGCCCCAGTCTGCGCCCAGCGGGGCCAAGGCGGCGATGGCCGGCCAGATCGAGAAGCGGAAGCCCTTGCGTTGCAGCCATTCGCGCGCCGAGTCCCGGGTGACGGCGCCGTTCTTGTCGAACACGGGCGAGGTGTCGGTTTTCTCGTATGCGGCGTTCTGGATGCGCTTCTGGGAGACGCCGCTCAGAACCGCCAAGTCCTGCGGCAGAAGCGGGATCCCCTCATCGTACTTCAGGCGAGCGAGGGCCTTGGCCACCACCATTTCGAGATCGCTGTACGGATAACGCTCCCGACTCGCGGGGACCGGCGCCAGCTGAAGCAACTGTTCGATCCGTCCGGTCAGGTCTCGAACCCACCCGCCGACATCCCTGCCCTGCTCAAGCAGCGAGACCTGCCAAGCCGCCAGGTCGGTCCGGCCGGCCCGTGCCCACGGCGCGTAGATTCCCAGTTCGGCGAAGCCGAGCAGAACCCGGATCTCCTGAAACATTAGCGGCCAAGGGCCCAGCTCCTCCGTCGGGAACTCAACCCCACGCCAGTCCAGTTCGAGCCCCTGACCGGCGCGGAGCTCTTCAATATTGCAGTGCCTTTCAGCGACGACGGCGCGCAGCGCC
>Ga0164305_10000435_pt1 | contig 15714 bp, 13 predicted proteins | sample Whisoiple_237_MG_FD_110215 | JGI IMG/M metagenome (GOLD analysis project Ga0164305, IMG submission 110215) | Soil microbial communities amended with pyrogenic organic matter from upstate New York, USA - Whitman soil sample_237_MG | ecosystem: Environmental > Terrestrial > Soil > Agricultural...
ACGAGCGGCTCGGCTACGCCTACATCGAGCCGGAGCTGCGCGAGGGCCGCGGCGAGCTCAAGGCGGCGCGCGAAGGCAAGCTGCCGAAGCTGATCGAGCTCGGCGACGTCAAAGGCGACCTGCACTCCCACACCACCCTCTCCGACGGCCGCAACAGCCTCGAGGAGATGGCCGAGGCGGCCCAGGAGCGCGGCTACAAATACCTGGCGATCACCGACCACTCGGCCAGCCACGGCTTCGGTGACCACGTCACCGCCGAGCGCCTCTGGGAGCGGATCGAGGAGGTGCAGGCCTGGAACAAAGGCCAAGGCCAAGACAGCAAGGGCTTCCGCCTCCTCTCCGGCTCGGAGATCAACATCGGCCTCGACGGCTCACTCGACTACCCGGACGACCTCGTCGCCGCGCTGGACTGGGTGGTCGCCTCTGTCCACACCTCCTTCTCGGTCTCCAAGGAGCAGATGACCGAGCGCGTTATCACCGCGATCGAAAACCCGAACGTCGACTGCATAGGCCACCTCACCGGTCGGCTGATCGGCCGCCGCGAGCCCTACGGGATCGACGTCGAGGCAGTCGCCGAGGCCGCGGCCCGCACCGGCACGACGATCGAGATCAACGGCAACCCCAACCGCCGCGACCTCTCCGACCTCCACGCCCGCCTCGCAGTCGAGGCCGGGGTCAAGATCGTCCTCAACACCGACGCCCACGGCGTCGACACCCTCGACAACATGGCCTACGCCGTGGCCACCGCCCGCCGCGCCTGGCTGACTGCCGACGACATCGCCAACACCCGCGGCTGGGCGGCGTTCAAGAAGCTGACGAAGGGCTAGAACGCTTCGCCGAGGTGGTCGCTGCGCAGACCAGGCGCCCGCACCAGCTCAATCGGTTTCAGGGCGGGGGAGGGGACGACGTAGAACTTGACCCCGTCGCGCTGCTCGACCCCCAGCACCGCCGCCTCGCGGGTGTGCCAGGCGAGGGAGACGATCAGGGCGTAGCCGGCGCCGACCGCGGCGACGCCGGGGTAGAAGATGCCGAGGACGCCGGCGGCGATCGCGGTGAAGGCGATCGGCCAGAGGCGGGTGAAGGCGATCCGGGCCGGGCTTTGGTCGGGCAGCTGGTTGGCGGGCCTGGCGCGGGCGAGGGCGTCGCGGACGTCGTCGGCGGCGCGCTGCGGCCGGCCCAGGTAGAAGCCAATCGCCAGCGCCACCAGCCACCAGGCGGCGGCGACGAGGACGATCGTCGTTTCCGCGTCGCGGTTGGCGGCCACCGCGGTGATCGCCCCCAGGGCGGTCGCCTCGGCGGCGGTGATGAAGACGCTGACGCGGAGCAGGTCGGTGTAGGGCATCAGGCCGCCAGCCATTCGAGGATCGCCAGCCAGCCCTCGACGCCGTCGACCGTCAGGTCGGACTCCTCGGTCAGCTCGGTCGGCGCCTCGGCCGAGAGGACGCCGACGCAGACCGCGGCGCTCAACTGTCCCTCCTCCTGCAGCTCGCGCAGGCGGCGGAAGGCGTCGAGGTCGGTGCGGTCGTCGCCCGCGTAGACGGCGCGGTCGAGCCGTTCGTCGGCGAGCAGGGAGGCGACGGCGCCGTCCTTGCCGCCGCCGCCCTTCGGCCGCAGCTCCAGCACTTTGCGCCCCCAGCGCGGTTCCAGCCCGGCCTTGCCGGCCTCGTTCGCGATCTCGTGGGCGCGCGCCTCGGCCGCCGCCTCGTCCTCGCTGCCGCGCCAGTGCAGCGCCTGGATCGGCCCCTTGTCCTCCTGCCGCAGCCCGACCGCGAGCCGGTCGCCGTCGACCGCGGCGAGGAACTCGGAAGCTTCGTTCTCGCGCCCGGCGACCGAGGGGTCAGGCTGCACCGCGTCGGCGCCTGGCAGCAGCAGCTCGAGGCCGTGGTTGCCGGCGTAGGCGAGGGAGTCGAGGCCGACCAGCCGCCGCGCCTCCTCGGCCTGCCGGCCGGAGATGCAGCCGACCAGCGCGTAGCGCTCGCTCAGCGCCGCCAGCGCCTCCCGTGCCGCCGCCGGCACCGCCGCTTCCTCGGCCCGCTCGACGATCGGCGCCAGGGTGCCGTCGACGTCGGTGAGGATCGCGGCGCGCTCGGGCTCGCGGCGCAGCGGCGCCAGGCGCGCCGCCCAGTCGCCACCCCCGCTCTCTGGGTCGTGGGGCACGCCTCTAGTATCGCGAGATGCCCGCCGGCGAAGCGACCCCGGACCACGAGATCTGGAAGCTGGCAGCGATCGGCACCGTCGCCGGCGCCTTCAGCGGACTCTTCGGGGTCGGAGGCGGGACGGTGATCGTGCCGCTGTTGATCTTCTGGTTCGCCTACGGCGAGCGGCTCGCGACCGGCACCAGCCTCGCCGCGATCATCGTCATCGGCCTGATCGGGGCGATCGCCCAGGGCGGGATCTACGGCAACGTCCACCTCGGGACCGGCCTGCTGCTGGCGATCCCGGCGATCGTCGGCGTCGTCCTCGGCACCGCGATCCAGCAGCGGATCCCGCAGCGCACCGTCTCCTACCTCTTCGCCGCGCTGCTGGTGGCGATGGCCGTGGAGCTGATCCTCTCATGAGCGGGGCCGCCTGATGGACGTGGTGGCAGCGGTCCTCATCTGCCTCTTCGGCGGCCTCACCGGCGGCCTCGTCGGGGTCGGCGGCGGCGTCCTCTTCGTGCCGGCGCTGACCGTCTTCATCGGCCTCAGCCAGGTCGAGGCCGAGTCGACCTCGCTGCTGATGATCGTCCTGGTGGCGATCGTCGGCGCCTACCGTCAGAACGGCTACGGCAACGTCCGCCTGCGTGAGGCGGCGATCATCGGCGCTCTCTCGCCGCTCGGGGTCCTGGTCGGAGTGGCGATCTCCAACAACGTCTCCGAACGGGTCCTGCAGCTCTCCTTTGCGGCTCTGGCCTTGTTCATGGCGGCGCAGTTGGTGCGCCGCGCGCGCTCCGTCTAGACCGCTTCCGGCCGACCGCCATCGTCTACGCTCGTAAGCGTGGATTCGCTCAATTGGGAAGGCGATTTGCCCCACCTCCGCTCGCCGGTCATGGTCTGCGCCTTTCGCGGCTGGAACGACGCCGCCGCGTCGGCCTCGACCGCGCTGACCGCGATCGCCGGCTCGCTCGACGCCGACCTCGTCGCCCGCGTCGACCCGGAGGACTACTTCGACTTCCAGTCGACCCGGCCGACGATCACCCTCGACGAAGGCCAGACCCGCCGCATCGAGTGGCCGGAGAACAACCTCTACGCCGCCCGCGTCCCCAGCGCCGACCGCGACGTCGTCCTGCTCGATGGGACCGAGCCGAACCTGCGCTGGCGTACCTTCTCGGAGACGATCGCGACCGCTGCCGACGCGCTCGGGGTGGAGATGGTCGTCACCCTCGGGGCGCTGATCGCCGAGGTCTCCCACACCCTGCCGGTGCCTATCACCGGGCTCGCCTCCAGCGCCGAGCTGGTCGAGGAGCTCGACCTCGAGCGCTCCAGCTACGAGGGTCCGACCGGGATCGTCGGCGTCGTCCACGACCTCTGCCGCCAGGGCGGGATCGACTCTGCCTCGCTCTGGGCCGCGGTGCCCCACTACGTCGCCGCCGTCCCCAACCCGAAGGCGGCTCTGGCGCTGCTGCGCCGGCTCGAGGGGCTGACCGGGATCGCCGTCGAGGCGGCAGAGCTGGAGGAGGAAACGGTCGACTACGAAGAGCAGATCGGCCGCGCCGTCGCCGCCAACCCGGAGATCGAGGACCTGGTCTCGCGGATCGAGGCCGAGCAGTCCGAGCTGCTCGACGAGGAGGGGGAGCTTCCCTCCGCCGACACCCTCGCCCAGGACTTCCAGCGCTTCCTGCGGCAGCGCGGCAACGACCAGAGCTAGGCCCGAGTCAAGCTTCCGCGGCCGGGCAGATCAGCCGGTAGTCGCACCAGCTGCAGACGGTGGGGGAGGGGCGAGGCTCGAAGTCCTGGCTGAGGATTCCCTCGCCGACCTGGAGGACGGTGCGCTCCACCCGCTCGGCGTCGTCGGGCTTGGTCGGGGCGGCGACCTTGTCGCCGTCGAGCACGTAGTAGTAGCTGCCGGTGCTCGCCTCGATCCCCCAGGCCTCGCGGGCGGCCATCCGGTAGAGGGCGAGCTGCAGGTCGTCGTCGAGGTCGTCGGCGCTCTTGCGCTCGCCGGTCTTGTAGTCGATCAGCTCGTAGTCGCCGCCGGGCAGGCGGTCGACCCGGTCGACGCGGCCGCGGACGTGGTGGTCGCCGACCTTGAAGTCGAACTTTTTCTCCAGCCAGAGCGGCTCGCCGTCGGACTCGCGCTCGTTCTCCCAGTAGAGCCGCAGCGCCTCGCGAGCGCGGTCGCGGAACTGCAGCTCGTCGTCGCTGGAGCCGAACCCGGTCCGCCGCCAGCCGGACTCGAAGAGGCGGTTCAGCTCCCGCAGCCCGTCCTCGGGGTTCTCGGGCGGTTCCTTGTGGAAGCGCTCGAGCACGTTGTGGAAGAGGATCCCGAAACGCTGGTTGATCGTCGGCTCCTGGGGGATGCCGAAGACGCGGGCGAACTTGTACTTCAGCGGGCAGGTCAGGTAGAGGGTCAGGTCGGAGGCCGAGAGGCTGAGCATGCCGTCGCCGCGGCGCGGCAGGAAGGCCGCCAGCGAGGGCTCCTCGCGCGCCGCGACCAGCTCCAGCCGCCGACCCCGCTCGCGCTCGGAGTCGAGCAGGTAGGCGTCGAGCGAGGAGGCGTCGAGCTCGGCCTGCTGCTCCGGCGTCGCCACCTGCCGCAGCAGCCCGTTGACCGCCTCGATCGCCTCCGCGGTCGGCTCGTCGCCGGGCCGCTGCGCCAGCGCCGCCAGCTTCAGCAGCTCCAGGTAGCGGGCGATCGCGCGGTTGACGTCGATCGCGGTGTCGAGCCGTGGCTCCGACAGCTCCCGCCCGGCCCGCCAGGAGTCCTCCAGGACCTGCTCGCGCAGCGCCCGATAGGTGGCGTGCAGTCCCTCCGCGGGGCCGAACAGCTCCTCCTCGTGGACCTCCTCCAACGCGCCGCCGGCAGCCGCCGTCTCCAGCGCCCGCTCGTAGAAATGGGAGGGACGCGCCGCCTCGCCGTCGCCCGCGCGCTCCAGTCGCGAGAGGACGAGGCCGCTGCGCGCCGGCCAGCCGATCTGCTCCCAGTCGCGCTCCTCCTCCAGCCCCAGCACGAAGACGTGGTCGAAGCCGAGACCCTTGACCGCGGCCGCCGCCATCACGTTGACCGCCCCCGGCGAGCGCGGCTGCTCGTCGTCCTCGCGCTCGACCCCGGCCTCGGCGACGGCGCTGAGGTAGGAGACGAAGCCGCGCGTCGACCCGTGCGGCTCGCGCCGCGACCAGGCGGTCGCCAGCTCGGCCAGGTGAGAGAGCCCGAGCAGCCGCTCGGCGACCTCCGGCTGGGCGGCGAAGAGCCGCTGCCGGCGCAGCCCGACCTGCTCGATCAGCCGCCGCACGAAGACGTCGGCGCGGCGTTCCTCCATCACCGCGGCGGCGGCGTTGTAGAGCTTGAGGAAGGTCCCGATCCGGTCCCGCGCCTCGGGCTGGAACTGGGGGCTGTCAAGCGCGGCTTCGCCGCCGGCGACCATGTCCAGCTTGCGCCGCCGGGCGATCGTCGTCAGCCGCGCCAGGTCGGCGGAGCGCAGCTCGACCGGCGGCCGGGTCAGCGCCCGCGCCGCGGCGGCGGAGTCGTCGGGATCGGCGAGCACCCGCAGCCAGGCGATCGCGTCGCGCACCTCCGGCCGCTGGAACAGCGCCGTCGGCCCCGAGAGGTGGAGGGGGATGCCGCGCTCTTCCATCGCCGCCGCGACCGCAACGCCCTGCTTGCCGGGGTCGGCGACGAGGACGCAGATCTCTTCCGCGGCGGTGCCGCCGGCGACCAGGTGCTCGACCTCGCGCGCCACCGCCTGCGCCTGGGCGCGCTCGTTGCCGCAGCGCCAGAAGGCCAGCTTCGGGTCGCGGAAGCGCCGCTCGAGCAGGATCCGCTCGCCGCCGGGGTGCAGGCCGGCGAACCACTCGTCGCCGAGCCGGCCCTCGGTCTCGGCGTCGCCCTCCTCGAGGGCGAAGACCTGGTTCGGGTTGTCGGCGGCGAGGGACTCCAGCACCGCCCGCTGGGCCGCGGTCGTCTCCTCCAGCTCGTCGACGGCGAGATATTCGAAGCGCTCGGCGATCCGCCGCCGCACGTCGGGGCGCTCGACCAGCAGGCAGTCGAGGGCGAGGAAGACGTCGCCGCGGTCGAGACTGCCGGACTCAGAGAGGATCCGGTCGTGGGCGCCGTACAGCTCGGCGAACTCCAGCTCGCGCCGCGCCGCCTCCCGCTCGGCCTCGTCGGCGGCACCGGCCTCCCGCGCCTGCGCCCGCTCGGAGAGGGTCGTCGGCCCCACCCGTTCGGCCTTCAGCGCGTCGATCCGCGCCAGTAGCCGCGCCAGCAGCCCGGCCGGGTTGCCGCGGATCTCGTGCCGGCGCAGCGGCAGCCGGTCGAGGCGGTCGAGCAGCATCGCCAGCCGCTCAGCCCGGCTCAGCACGTCGAAGAAGGGGTCGAGGCCGGCCTCCTCGGGGTAGTCGCGCAGGACCCGCTCGCCGATCGCGTCCCAGCTGCCTACCCAGAGCTCCTCGAAGGAGCCCTCCAGCAGCGCCTCGCAGCGTTCGCGTAGGCGCCCGGCGGTGGCCTGGCGCGAGGCCAGCATCAGCACGGCCTCCGGCCGGGCCCCGGCGGCGACCAGCTGGGCGAGGCGGCGGGCGAGCAGCTCGGTCTTGCCGGTACCCGGGGCGCCGAGGATCAGCAGCGGGCCGTCGCCATGCGCGATCGCGCGATCGCGCTCGGAGGCGCCGGTGGCGGTGGCGGAATGGTCCTCGGGCACCACCCAAAGCTAACGCCTGACCGGCTCGGGGACGGGACCTCTAGCATCCGCCCGATGGACCTCCTCTCCGCCGACTGGCCGGCGATCTGCCGCCGCATCGTCGCCGCCCAGCGCCCGATCTTCGCCGCGGCGCCGACCAGCGAGGAGCGCACCGTCTACGAGGGGGTGGGAGAGGGCGGCGACCACACCTTGGTGATCGACCGCCGCTGCGAGGACGTGGTCTTCGCCGAGCTCGAAAAACTGGCCGCCGATGGCGCCTCCTTCGTCGCCGTCTCCGAGGAGCGCGGCGAAGTGACTTTCAACTCCGGCGGCGACCAGCGGGTGGTGATCGACCCGATCGACGGCTCGCTCAACGCCCGCCGCACGATCCCCTCCTTCGCGGTCTCGATCGCGGTCGCCTCCGGTCCCTCGATGGCCGACGTCGAGTTCGGCTTCGTCCACGACTTCGGCGCCGACGAGGAGTTCATTGCCAGCCGCGGCGGCGGCGCCCAGCTGGACGGCCGTTCGGTCGCGGTCTCCGCCGAGGCGGAGCGGCTCGAGGTGGTCGGCGTCGAGTCGGTCGAGCCGGAGTGGTCGCTGCCCGCTTTCGAGGCGCTCGCCGGCAAGGTCTTCCGCCTGCGGGTCGTCGGCGCGATCGCGATTACCGCCGCCTACGTCGGCGCCGGTCGCTTCGACGCGATGCTCAGCCTGCGCTCCTGCCGCTCGGTCGACGCTGCCGCCGCCCAACTGATCGTCCGCGAGGCCGGCGGCGCCGTCGCTTTCGGCGATCTCGAGCTTTCCGAGGCGACCCTCGACCTCGAGGCGCGCTACCCGATCGCCGCCGCCAATGGCGAGGACGGCCTCGCCACGGTCCGCGCGGCGCAACTCGCGAAGACCGCGTAACCCTTTCTCCAAAGCGGTTTACAAACGTCTGTTCCTACGAACTTATGTTCGCTACACTCGGGCTTCCCCAAGCCCCCAACCCCTGATCTAAGAGGTGTTTTCTTCAGATGGCAACGAGTAAAAACGGCAGCAAAAACAAAACCCAGGCGAAACGCGCCACCACCGAAGCGAAAAAATCGGCGGCGAAAACGGCGAAAGCCACCAAACGCGCCGCCACCAAAACTGCGGCTGCTGAGAAGAACCAGGTCCAGACCGTGGTGCAGACCGCCGTCGACTTCCCCGTCGGCGCCGTCCTCACCGTCAGCGACCGGGTCTCCGACCTGGTCGAGCCCTGGACCGACCGCAGCAAGGCCGAGAAACAGGTCAAGAGCTACCGCAGCAGCCTGCGCAAATCGCTGAAACGGACCGAGCGCCGCGGCTCCACCGCTCGCCGCAAAGCGATCACCGAGGCCCGCAAGACCCGCAACCAGGTCGAGCGCGAGGCCCGCAAGCGCCAGCGCGACGTCGAGACCTCGCTGAAGCGCAACCGCAACGAAGTCGAGACGCGCGTCCGCAAGGCGATCGAGGAGCAGACCTCCCGCGCCCAGGGCGTCGTCGGCAGCGCCCAGGGTCTGGTCGGCAGCGTCAGCGACCAGCTCGCCGCGCTCCGCTAGCAGTTCGTTTTCCGCCGGCTACCGGCCGGTGACGCTCACAGGCCGCGAGGTGCCTGGTCCATAGGGCCAGCCCTCGCGGCCTTTTGCGTAGGCGCGGAACCGGAATCGGACGCCGCGGCTGTCGTCGTCGCTGAACCGGTAGCGGTAGCGGAAATGCCCGCGCGCGTCGGTCTCGACAGTGCGGAACTCGCTCCAGGCGCCGCCGCGGAAGCGGAACTGCAGCTCGATCGGGAGGCCGGCGACCGCGTTCGGCGCCGCCCCGCGGTGCGCGACCGTGCCGCTGAAGACGACCGGCCTGCCGCCGACCCTGGCGGTCGAGGCGGATGACTGCAGCCGGACCCGCGTCGGGGCCTCGAGGTGGGCGCTACGGCCGGCGGCGCGACTCAGCAGCGGCGTGCCGGCAAAGCGGGCGACGACATCTCGGCTGGGCCCGGGCTTCAGGCGCAGGGCGAATGCGCCCCGATGGTCGGTCCCGACGACGGTAATTCTCTGGCGAGGCTTGGAACCAGCCGCGAAGGTCTCGGTGACGACCACATCCCGGCCGGAGAGCGGGCCGACGCCGGTCCGTCGCAGCCGTCCCGCGAAGCGTCGACCGGCGAGCCCGGTGGTCAACTCGACCTGCGCCTTCAGCGGGTTGACCAGGACCATCCGGCCGCCGCGAGCCCGATCGGTCCCGGCGGCCGAATTGCCGGCGGCGTCGTAGCCGGTGGCGATCAGTTCGTACTTCCCGGGCGGGTAGGAGTCGGAGTCCCAGTGGGCGATCAGCCGGTCGCCCGCGTTGCGCGTCGGCAGCTGCTCGAAGCGGGCGCGGGTGCCGGCGAGGCGGATCCCGATCGAGCCGCGATCGAGGCTCGGGCCGGAGAGCGGGTCGCTGACGGTCGCCTCGATCCGCTCCGGTTCAGACGGGTCCTGGGCGGCGGCGAAGGCGACCCGCGGCGGGTCTTCGTCGATCCGGACCACGGCAGTTTTCGTGTCGCCGACATTGCCCGCTGCGTCGCGGGCGAAGTACTCGACCGGGTGGGGGCCGCTGCCGACGACCCAGGTGCTGACCGCGTCGCCGAATGCCCGCGCGGGGGCGCCGCCGTCGACGGCGATCGCGGTGAAGGGCCCGAGCGGCCCGCCCGCCGCCATCCCGGAAAGCGCGTCGGCCGCGCGGGCGGCGATCTGCAGCGGCCGGTTGCTCCAGCCAGCCGGCACGCCGTCGAGGGAGACGGCCGGGCCGCCGGCGTCGACGCGAACTGTGGCGGTGGCCACTCCGGACGGCACTCCCGAGCCGGAGACCGTCACCGCGCGGACGAAGTGGACTCCCTCCGGGAGCGTGCCGAGAGAGATCTCTCCGCCCTCGTCGCCGGTCAGGTCGAGATCGCCGGCGAGGCAGGCATCGACCTGGGTGCAGGGCTGGCTGCCGCTGCCCCGGTCGATCGAGATCGCGTAGCCGCCGATGCCCGACAGTGGCGGCGGTGCTCCCGGCTGGTCGAGATGGATGGACGCGGGGTCGGTTCCCTTGATCCATCCGGGCGGGGGAGCGAGCCCCGGCGGCGGCGGCGTGACGTTGTCGAAGCGGAGGACGGCGGTGGAGTGGGGCCCGCTCTGGCCGGACTCGTTCTCCAGCCAGGCTTCGAGGGTGTAGGCGTCGGGGACGGGCGGCACGACGACGGCCAGCAGCATCAGGTTGAGCGGCTGGCGGTACCCGATCGCCAAATCCCCGTCGGAGTCGTAGACCCGGAATACGGCTTCCTTCGGGTTGGTCGGCGCGATCGGGTCCCAGTCGAAGGCGAACGAGCGCTGGGCCTGCCAGGAGGATCCGGCTTTGGGGCTGAGCTCGCCGCTCGCCGCCATCGCTCCTGCCGGAGTCACGAGGCAGAGCGCCAACAGGCCCGCCAGCAGCTTCGCTGCCCTCACGGGCCGAACTCCCCGGCCGGACTGCCGCCGCCGCTTTCGGATGGTGCCGGTTCCGACACCGGTTCGGCAACTGGGGCCGATTCGACCGGGGCGGGTTCGACCGCCGCCGGTTCGCTCGGGGCGGGCTCGGTTTCGACCGGTTGCCGGACATCGGGCTGCCGCTTGGGCTTGGGGTCGGGCGATGGCTGCGGCTCGGGTTCTGCCGGCTCGTATTCGACTGCGGGCGCCGGTTCGGGGTCCGGCGCCCGCGCGCCGGCGAGGCGCTCGACCCGGGGCTGCTGCTGGTCGTCGCCGAGGCCGAGCGGCGCCTGGACGAGACCGCCGGCGACGCAGGCCGCGGCGCCCCCGGCGGTGCCGATGCAGATCGCGGCCACCTTGACGAAAGCAGCGGCACCGCCGCCGGCCGCGACCTGGGACGCGGCATCGCCGCCACCGCCGGAGACGCGATCTGCCATGCCCGAGAGCGCCTCCTGGGCGCGTTCCCAGAGACTGCGGTGGATCGGTAGGAAGGGGGCGAAGGCCGCCGCTGCTTTCGGCGCCGCCCGGTAGGCCCGCAGCGTCGCCCGGCAGTGGCCGCAGGCCCGCAGGTGCTCGCGCAGCTTCGCGACCTCCGCCGCGTCTACCTCGCCGTCGCAGAAGGAGGATAGGAGCGGCCTCAGCTCGGCGCAGCGCTCGCCCGCCTCGCTGCGCGCGACCAGCCGGCGGAAGCGCTCGCGGCCCTCGGCCAGGCAGCGGTTGATCTTCGTGTGGCTCCAGTTGGTGATCTCGCCGATCTCGGCATAGGAGTAGCCCTCGCCGAACAGGGTCAGGGCGCGCAGCTCCTGTGGCTTCAGCGCTTGCAACGCCTCGCGGCTGCGGGCGATCTCCTCTCGCCGTTCGGTTTGCTCGGCCGGCCCGTCCGCGACCGCGGGGACGGAGGCAACCCAGTCCTCGCCGTCGGGCGCGGCGGCGGGGCCGGAGAGAATCCGCTCGCGCTCCCGTCTCACTCCCAGCGCCTCGTGCTTGACGACGGTCTGGGTCCACTTGATCAGTTCGCGCGGGTCCCCGTCGGGCGCTTTGGTGAGCAGGATCTCGAGGCTGCGCTGCAAGGCTTCCTCGACGTCGTCGGCGCAGAGCGAGTAGCGGCGCGCGGTACGGCGCAAAGTTGCTTCGTTCTGCGCGTAGATCTCGACAGCCGCCCGCTTGCGGGCCGCGCCGTCCCCAGGATTCGGCCGCAGCGTTTCCCGCTCGGCGCTGATCTGCTCCACCGCTCGATTTCTCCCTGCCGCTTCAGTTCTTCGCATCGGACACTGGCAGCGCCAAGTACGAGGGCGGCAGAACTCTCCCCCCTCTTGGACGGATTCCCCAATCCGAAAAGCGGAAATTGCGACAGTACGCACGGCGCTGTCCGCCGAGCCGCGGCTCGCTAGGATCGCCGCGTGAGCACTTGCGTAGTCACCGGCGGCGCCGGCTTCCTCGGCTCCCACCTCTGCGAACGGCTGCTCGGCGACGGGCACCGGGTGATCTGCATCGACAACCTCGAGACGGGGTCGCTGGAGAACATCGCCCACATCCGTGACGATCGGTTCGAGTTTCGCAACATCGACATCACGGAGAAGGTCGACATCGCCGAGGACGTCGACTTCGTCTACCACCTCGCCTCGCCGGCGAGCCCGATCGACTACCTGCGGCTGCCGCTGCACACGCTCAAGGTCGGTTCCCACGGGACCCACCACATGCTCGGCGTTGCCAAGTTCAAGCGCGCCCGCTTCCTGATCGCCTCGACCAGCGAGGTCTACGGCGACCCCCAGGTCCACCCGCAGAAGGAGGACTATTGGGGCCACGTCAACCCGATCGGCCCGCGCGGGGTCTACGACGAGGCGAAGCGCTACGCCGAGGCGCTGACCATGGCCTACCACCGCCAGCAGGGCCTCGACACGGCGATCGTCCGCATCTTCAACACCTACGGGCCGCGGATGCGGGCGCACGACGGCCGCGCGATCCCGACCTTCCTGCGGCAGGCGCTGCAGGACCGGCCGCTGACCGTCTTCGGCGACGGCAGCCAGACGCGCAGCTTCTGTTACGTCGACGACCTGATCGACGGCATCGTCCGGCTCGCCGAGTCGGACATCCACACCCCGGTCAACGTCGGCAACCCGAACGAGTTCACCTTGCTTGAACTGGCCAAGGCCGTGATCGAGGTGACCGAGTCCCGCTCGGAGATCATCTACGAGCCGCTGCCCACCGACGACCCCCAGCAGCGCCAGCCTGACATCGGCCGCGCCCGCGACCTGCTCGGCTGGGAACCGAAGGTCGAGCTGACCGAGGGCCTGCGGCGGACGATCGACCAGAGCGGCGTCGAGCGCCTGGTCGGCGCCGGCGACTGAGCCGGCACCGCGCCGCTCGCCTCAGCGTCCCTGCATCGTCAGCGAGATCGCCCCGAGCGGGTCGCCTGCGGCCAGGACAGGCTGTTTGCCGCGGTCGATGGCGAAGACCTGGTTGATGTAGTTCGCGGCCGCAGCTTCCAGCGTCGCCTTTGCGCCGGTGATCGAGACGGTGCGGTAGACGGGATCGACGCTCACCGACGCGTCGGCGAGGTTCAGGGAGGCGAGCGGCTGCGGCGGTCCCGGGGCCAGTTGGCCGAATTCGGTGTGGGCGAGGCCGCTGGTGAGCAGCTTGCCGGTTTCGAAGGAGAGGCCGAGGTTCCACCAGTCGACGGTCGGGCCGGGTTTTTCCGGGTCGGTGATCCTGAACCCTCCTTCGGCCATCCCCCAGGTGCGGGTCATGGCCGGGTCGATGCGGCCGGCAAGCAGGGGCGCGTTGAACACGGGATCGGACAAGCCCCCGCTCGATTCCATCGGCTGCACGTCGAAGCCGAGGCTCTTGATCTTGGCGACGGTGCCGGCATCGAATTCGAAGCGGACGCTGCCGGACAAGACCTGGACTTCGCCCGGCTGCAGGTTGGCGGAGACCGAAGCGAAAGGCCGGCCGGGCCGGAAGGCGTCGAGCCCCAGCTTGCGGTTGAGGAGAGTGCTCGCCCGCGGCGTCAGGCGCAGGCTGGGGGTCGCGATCGCGGCGCCGAAGCCTTCGCGGGCGAAGTCGGTGCGGGGGATCGCGGCGAGCAGCAGCTTGGTCCCGTTGACGGTGCCGCGCAACGTGCCCCGCAGGGTTTCAACGCTCAGCTGCGTCACCTTGGCGCTGCGTCTGCCGACACGCAGGCGGAAGCCGCCATCGCCGGCGAACGAGCCGCTGCCGTTGACGAAGTCGAACTCCCCGCCGGCGGCGGGGAGGGTGGCGAACCTGCCGCCGACCGTGCCGGCGCCGACCTTGCTCAGCTGGACATCGTCCTTCTTCAACGCCTTGAAGAGACCGCGGTTGAGCTCGACCTGGGTGGTCCCGCCGGCGATTCCTTCGGCCGAGGCCCGCTGCGCGGTCACCAGGCCCAACAGGCCGAGCGCCAGCACCAGGCAGATCGCCAGCGCCTTCGTCATTCCCCTCTCCTGTGCCATCTCAATATCCTCCCAGGCGATGGCGAGCAGCGACGCAACCGGGGCCTCCGAGGCCCACCGCACCATCGCGCCCCTCGTCGGCCCCGACGACGAGCGCATCTTCACCGACTCCGGGATCGAGATCGGGCCTCTCTACGACGAGAGCGACGTCGGTCCCGGCCTCGAGGAGCGCCTCGGCGAGCCGGGCGCGCCGCCGTTCACCCGCGGCATCCACGAGCGGATGTACCGCGACCGGCTCTGGACGATGCGCCAGTACGCCGGCTTCGCCTCGCCCGAGGACACCAACGAGCGCTACCGCTACCTGATCGAGCACGGCTCGACCGGGCTCTCGATGGCCTTCGATCTGCCGACCCAGCTCGGCCGCGACTCCGACGACCCGCTCTGCCACGGCGAGGTCGGCCGCACCGGCGTCCCGATCGACACGATCGAGGACATGCGGATCTGCTTCGACCAGATCCCGCTCGACAGCGTCTCCACTTCGATGACGATCAATGCCCCGGCGGCGATCCTGCTGCTGCTCTACGAGCTGGTCGGCGAGGAACAGGGGGTCCCCTCCGAGAAGCTGCGCGGCACGGTCCAGAACGACGTGCTGAAGGAGTACATGGCGCGCGGCAACTACATCTACCCCGCTGAGCCCACCATGCGGCTGACGACCGACATCTTCGAGTACTGCAACGAGAACGTGCCGAAATGGAACACGATCTCGATCTCCGGGTACCACATCCGCGAGAAGGGCTGCTCGGCCGTGCAGGAGGTCGCCTTCACGCTCTCCAATGCGATCGCCTACGTCGAAGCGGCGCTGGCGCGGGGGCTGAAGATCGACGAATTCGCGCCGCGGCTGGCCTTCTTCTTCAACGGCCACAACCAGGTCTTCCAGGAGATCGCCAAGTTCCGCGCGGTGCGGCGGATGTGGGCGAAGATCGTCGCCGAGCGTTTCGGGGCGCAGGACCCGAACTCGATGAAGATTCGCTTCCACACCCAGACCGGCGGCGTGACGCTGCAGGCCCAGCAGCCCGAGGTCAACATCATCCGCGTTGCCCTGCAGGGCTTTGCCGCCGTCTGCGGCGGCACCCAGAGCCTGCACACCAACGGCTTCGACGAGGCGCTGGCGCTGCCGACCGAGCGCTCGGCCCGGATCGCCCTGCGCACCCAGCAGGTGCTCGCCCACGAGTCCGGCGTCGCCGACACCGTCGACCCCTTCGCCGGCTCCTACTTCGTCGAGTCGCTGACCGACGAGATCGAGCTGCGCTCCTGGGAGCTGATGGAGAAGGTCGAAGAGATGGGAGGCTCGGTCGAGGCGCTGGAGTTCATGCAGCGCGAGATCGAGGAGTCGGCTCTGAGCTACCACGAGCGCTACAAGAGCGGCCAGGACATCATCGTCGGCGTGAACAAGTTCGTCACCGACCAGGTCGACGACGTCGACATCCTCAAGGTCGACCCCGAGTCCGAGCAGCGTCAGCTGACCCGGCTCAGGGCCTTCAAGGAGGCCCGCGACCAGGCCGACGTCGACGCCAAGCTCGAGGCCCTGCGCGACGTCGCCCGCGGCGACGGCAACCTCCTCCACCCGATCCGCGCCGCGCTCGCGGCCGACGCCTCGATCGGCGACGTCTGCGGCGCCATGCGCGACGTCTTCGGCGAATACCGCGGTGGAGCGTTCTTCTAGAGCTACGGCGAGCGCATCCGACAACGACCACACCTGAATTGGTCAATGTCGGATGGGCGCGACCTTCGCCCCTGAACGGAGCCGTTCACCCCGATTCTGGGGCAGGAACGCGGCGGCGGCAGTGGAAGCGGAGGGCGATGATCGAGGTTTCGCGGACGCTGATGAAGTCGGAGCCCGAGCTGGCGGAGCTGGTCGAGGCCGTCGAAGGGGTCGAGGTGACGATGGCCGAGAAGGGCTTCGGCACCAGGGTCGAGATCCGCGCCGACGAGGCCACCGGCCTCGAAGAAGCCG
>Ga0164305_10000436_pt1 | contig 15690 bp, 19 predicted proteins | sample Whisoiple_237_MG_FD_110215 | JGI IMG/M metagenome (GOLD analysis project Ga0164305, IMG submission 110215) | Soil microbial communities amended with pyrogenic organic matter from upstate New York, USA - Whitman soil sample_237_MG | ecosystem: Environmental > Terrestrial > Soil > Agricultural...
CGGCGTGGGTTTCGACGCCGCCGCCGGCGAGGCCCTGTTCCAGCGCTTCAGCCAGGCGGACAGCACCATCACCCGCAGGTTCGGCGGCACCGGTCTGGGCCTGTCCATCTGCCGTTCGCTGGTCGAGATCATGAGCGGCGAGATCACGGCGGAGTCTGTGCTCGGAAAGGGCAGCTGTTTCACCGTCAACATCCCCCTTTCCCGCACGCGTTCGGTCGACGCCCACGACGCGGCGAATGACGCCGCCCGCGCCCGCACTGCCGATCCGGGCCCCGTGGCCGCCGGGCCCTCGCCATGGATCGGCCGCCAGCCGCTGCGTGTGCTTCTGGCCGAGGACCATCCCGTCAACCAGCGCGTCGTTCAGGCCATCCTGTCCGGCGGGGGGATGCAGGTGACCACCGTCGACGACGGCGCACAGGCGGTGGAGGCCTTCACGGCCAACGAATACGACGTGATCCTGATGGACATGCAGATGCCGGTCATGGACGGCCTGACCGCCACCCGCGCCATCCGCGAACTGGAACAGTCCCAGGGCCGCGCCCGCACGCCCCTGATCATGCTCAGCGCCAACGCCATGGCCCGCCACGTCCAGGACGCCGCCGACGCGGGCGCCGACAGCCATCTGGCCAAGCCCATTACTCCCGGCGCCCTGATGCAGGCCATCGAGGTGACCATGCCGGCTCCGGCTGCGCTGGCGGCGGCAAGCTAGGGCGAAGCTGTTACCCGCGCCGTCCGGCCGGTTTCAGCGAATGCTCATGGTTCGCTCATGACGCTAACCGGCGTCCGCGTCAGCGTTCAGGCTCCGCTGAACCGAGACGCCGCCCATGCCCACATCCGAATTGCGCGCCTACGCCGGGCGATACGACAGCCGCGAGCTGGGCTCGCCCGCCGAGGTAACGGCGGCCGACGGCGGGGTCGCCGTGCGCTTTGGTCGGGGCTCGCTGAGGCGGCTGGAACTGGCGCGGGTGTCGCGCGACGTGTTCCGGTGTGGATCGATGATCGCGCGGTTCCAGCGTAACGCGGTCGGCGAGGTTGTGGCCTTCAGCTACAGCGATCCGCTGCTGTGCAGACAGCAGTTCACCCGGCCCCCGTCAGGCGACGAAGCGGTCCCTACTCGATCCCGCCCGGAGCCATGAAGGCCGGGGCGCCGCCGGACAGACCCTTGGGGGAGGGGCCGAAGCGGTTCGGACCGGGCGTGCCATCGAGGAAGCCGAGAACGACTGTGAGGTAGATCGACGCGATCGACTTCGGCACGCCCGCCGTCACCCATGACCACTCCTGAAAGCCGCCCTCGTCAACCGTCCGTCCCGACGCGGCGAAGCTGTCCAGATCCGGCAGGAAACCCATGATCGCCGTCGCGACGACCAGCAGGATAACCAGCGCCGCGCCCTTGTTCCGGTCATGCGCCCGCTTCGCCGACAGGGCGGTCTGGATAAAGACGAAGGGCGCATAAACCGCAGCCGCGCACAGCAGCTGTAGCGGGGGATCGCCGATCGACGCGGTGAGGAAATAGCTGCTGTTGTGAACAAATCCGCTCGTCGCGGCGGCGGCCAGGGCGGCGAGCGCCACATAGGCCAGCGAGGCGAAGATCGAACACAGCCACCAGTCCCGCCGGCGCAGGCGGCCATCGAAGCTGAACAGTTTCTCGCGTAACGTCATGTTCGAATCCCCTTCAACTGAAGGTTAGGCGAACTCCACCAGCACGTCATCCGCGGCCACCGGATCACCGGCGGCGGCGCTGACGGCCTTCACCACGCCGTCGCGTTCGGCCTTGAGGATGTTCTGCATCTTCATGGCCTCGATGATGGCGACGGTTTCGCCGGCCTTGACCTCCTGACCCACCGTCACCGGGATGGCGACGACGAGGCCGGGCATGGGGGAGGCGATCAGTTTCGAGGTGTCGGCGGCGATCTTCTCCGGCAGGCGGGCGTAGAGCTCGGCCATGTGCGGGGTCAGGACGCGGACGCGGGCTTTGGCGGCGCGGTGGCGGATGACGAAGCCGTCGGCGACGCGGGAGACCTCGGCGGTGAAGGGCTCGCCGTCCAGTTCGGCGCGGAACTGGGCCAGGCCGGGGCGCCAGTCGATCTCGGTCAGGCGCGCGTGGCCGCCGCCGGTGAAGGCCAGCAGCAGGGCCTCGTCGGCGTCATAGGCAAGGGCGACGCCATGCGGGGCCTTGTCGATCAGCACGACCCAGCTGGTGCGGTCCGACGGGTCGCCGGCCTGTTCGGCGGCGATCTCGTTCATGGCTACGGCAGCCGCGATCATGATGTGGGTCTGGCGCGTGTCGGGGCGCAGGCCATGGAAGCCGTCGGGGAACTCATCCTTGATGTAGCTGGTGGAGATGTTCCCCGAGCGGAAGCGCGGCTGGTCCATGACGGCGGACAGGAACGGAATGTTGTGCCCGACGCCCTGCAGGTGGGTGTCCTCCAGCGCCCGGGCCATGCCGGTCAGTGCCTCGTCGCGGGTCGGGCCCCAGGCGCACAGCTTGGCGATCATGGGGTCGTAGAACATGCTGATCTCGTCGCCCTCGCGGACGCCGGAATCGTTGCGGACGACATAGCCGTCCTCGTGCTCGCCCTCTTCGGGCTGTTCATAGCGAACGAGGCGGCCGATCGAGGGCAGGAAGCCGCGATACGGGTCCTCAGCGTAGATGCGGCTCTCGATGGCCCAGCCGTTGATGGCGAGGTCCTTCTGTTCGAAGGCCAGCTTCTCGCCCCAGGCCGAACGGATCATCTGTTCGACCAGATCGACGCCGGTGATCAGCTCGGTCACCGGATGTTCGACCTGAAGACGGGTGTTCATCTCGAGGAAGAAGAAGGACTTGTCCTGCCCGGCGACGAACTCGACCGTGCCGGCGCTGTCGTAGTTCACGGCCTTGGCCAGGGCGACGGCCTGTGCGCCCATGGCGGCGCGGGTCTCTTCGTCGAGCAGCGGGGAGGGGGCTTCCTCGATGACCTTCTGATTGCGGCGCTGGATCGAGCATTCGCGCTCGAACAGGTGGACGACGTTGCCGTGCTTGTCGCCCAGCACCTGAATCTCGATGTGGCGCGGGTCGATGATGAATTTCTCGAGGAAGACCCGGTCGTCGCCGAAGGCGTTCAGCGCCTCCGCCTTCACCGCGGCGAAGCCCTCGGCCATGTCGTCATCGCCGTGGGCGACGCGGATGCCCTTGCCGCCGCCGCCGGCCGAGGCCTTGATCATGACCGGATAACCGATCTGGTTGGCGATCTTCACCGCCTCTTCAGTGGTCTCGATCAGGCCCATGTGGCCGGGGACGGTGGAGACGCCGGCTTCGGCGGCGAATTTCTTCGAGGTGATCTTGTCGCCCATGGCCTCGATGGCGTGAGGATTGGGGCCGATGAAGGTGATGCCTTCGGCTTCCAGCCGACGGGCGAAGGAGGCGTTCTCGCTGAGGAAGCCGAATCCGGGGTGGACCGCCTCGGCGCCCGTCTGGCGCACGGCGTCGACGATCCTGTCCTGCAGCAGATAGGACTGGGCGGCGGGCGCGGGGCCGATCAGCACGGTCTCGTCCGCCATCTCGACCGCCAGCGACCCGGCGTCGGCTTCGGAATAGACCTGCACCGTCCTTATGCCCATGCGGCGGCAGGTCTTGATGATGCGGACGGCGATTTCGCCGCGATTGGCGATCAGGATTTTGGAGAACATTGGGCTCTGAATCTGAGGCGAACGTGATCGCCGCGTGAAGCGGTTGCCCCGATTAGGCCGCGATCTGCCTTGAGTAAACCGGACGGGGTTTCAACCGACCGGCGTTCGGGCTTGGCAAAACCTGTACCGATGGGGTTAAAGCCGTTCCAGTCGCGTTCATCGACGCCCGTTCATTTTCGTCCACTCCCCGTTCCCGCTTATTGGCCCGGAGCCTGACCTGATGTCCCGCATCCTTACTTTCGCCGCCGCTGCGGCCCTGACCGTGGCGATGACCGCCGGCCCGGTCGCGGCGCAGGACTTCCGCGCCCTCGCTCGACAGGACCTGCAGAGGGCCCATGACGAGCTGGCCGCCAATCACCCGGCCGCCGCCGTTCCCGGCGCGCAGAGCCAGAGCTTCCGCGCCTGGCTGGACGCCGGCCTGCAGGACGCCATGGGGCGCGCCAACCAGGCCAACAGCGGCGACGCCCACGCCTATCTGATGCGCTACTACGCGGCCGGCTTCCGCGACTCCAACATCGCCATCACCCCGACCTTCGAGGGCATGGGCCCCTATTTCGGCACCAGCTGGCCCGGCTTCACCACCGGCTGGCGCGGCGGCAAGTACGTCGTCACCTACGTCAAGCCGGGCGTCCGCGGCGCGCCGCGGATCGGCGACACGGTCGTCGACTGCAATCTGGTCCCGATCGAGGAATTCGCCCGCAAGAAGCTGGACCTGTGGGAAGGCAACCTGGACACCGAGGCGGGTCGCGTGACCTCGGCGCCGTATCTGCTGTGGAACCGCAACAACCCGTTCGCCGCCGGCGTGCCCTCGGTCTGCAATTTCCAGTCGGGCCGCGGCCGTCCGCGTGAGGTCCAGATTCGTCCAGTGCCGATGGTCCCCGGGGATCTTGAGGCAGCCTACCGCGCCACCGTCTATATGCCGCCGGCGACCCCGCTGGGCGTCGAGACTGTCAACGGCCGGCCGTGGGTGCACGTCCACTCCTTCGCCGACAGCGCCGACTGGCGTTCATTCAACGCCGCCGTTGAAGGCCAGGCCGCCACGCTGCGCGGACCGCAGGGCTTCGTGCTCGATCTGCGCGCCGCCTCGGGCACGGGTCTGAACTCCTCGACCGCCCGCGGTTATGGCCTGGCCAACCGCATCTGGACGCCGGAGTTCACCGTCAGCCGCCAGCCGGCCGCCGGCGAACTGACCTACCGCGCCACCCAGGGCAACCGCGACTGGTACGCCAGCGCGCTGGGCCGCATGGAGGCTGACCCGCAGTTCGTGCAGGAAGCCGCGCCCGTGATCGAGCAGACGCGCGAGATCGTGACGGCCTTCGACGCCGCCATCGCCGCCGGCCAGCCGACCTTCACCCTGGCGGGCCGCGCCGCCGTGGCCGACACGGGCGCCGCCAACCCGGTTCAGGGCCCGGTGATCGTTCTGGTCGACGCCGGCTGCTCGGGCGGCTGCCTGGACACGCTGGACCTGCTGTCCAAGCTGCCGAACGTCCGGATCGTGGGCTCGACCACGGCTACCGACACCATCTTCGTCGAACCGACCGTGATGCGTCTGCCGTCGAACTATTCGGACCTCAGCTTCGGTCACAAGGCCTGGACCTCGCGTCCGCGCGCCAACAACCAGCCCTTCACCCCCGCGCAGGGTCTGGTCTACACGGGCAACCCCGCTGACGAGGCCGCGGTGCGGACCTGGGTGGGCAGCCTGTTCGGCGCCTGATCCAGCCTTCGAAAGACAGAGACAGCGAGGCCGGTCGGGGGAAGCCCCGGCCGGCCTTTCTCTTGGGCGATAAAAGGGCCGGGATTTGCGGAAGGGAAGGCGGGCTCCTACCTGCAGGTCATGACAGACATCGCTCCGAACCTGCGTTCCCCCTCCGGCTATGACCTGACGCCGCCCAGCGAGAGCCAGCGCGTGGCGCTGGAAGCCGATCTCTCGGCCGAGGAGAAGCGGGTCCTTCTGGCGCATGGCACCGAGGCGCCGTTCTGCGGGACCCTTCTCGGCGAGAAGCGGGCGGGGGTCTTCTGTTGCCGCGAGTGCGGCCTGCCGCTTTTCCGGACCGGCACAAAGTTCGAGAGCGGCACGGGCTGGCCCAGTTTCACCGAGCCGGTTGACCCGACCCATGTGACGGCGATCACCGACCGGTCCTACGGCATGACCCGGACCGAGACCCGCTGCGCCCGCTGCGACAGCCATCAGGGCCATGTTTTCCCCGACGGCCCCGGGCCGACCGGCCTGCGCTACTGCATCAATTCGGTGGCTCTGAGCTTCGTGCCCGAAGGATCGCCGCTGCCAGACCCCTTGGGCCGCGGCGACGGAAACGCCTGACCTTGGCCGCATTTGGGGCTAGGGTGGTCGTCGTACCGGAGTAGGGCCCATGCTGATCACCGCACTGTTGATAGCCGGCGCCCTGACGAGCGGCGATCCGGACGGCGTAGTCGCCACCGCTCCGGCGACATCTGTCGATCTCGGAGCGACCGCCCAACCCGGCGCGCCGTCGGTCGAGGGCGCCGCGCAGGCGGGCGTGCCTCACAATCTCACCACAGCGGAGCAGATCGACCGCTGGATCGCCGCCCGACCCGTGGACGACCGGCCCTATGACCGGGCCCGGGGCGAATCGCTGGACGACGGCCTGCCTCATGGCGAGGTCAGCGTCAGCGTCGGCACGGACGGCTACCGCGATTACGGGGCCGCAGTCTCCATGCCCTTGGGCGAGAGCGGCTGGCTGAGCCTGAGCTATCGCCAGACCGAGAATGGCTACCCGTACGGTGGTTATGGCTACGGCTACGGCCCGGGCTACGGCGGCCCACGCGACGACGCCGGCTATGTCTTTCCGGGCCGGCGCGCAGGCGGTGCGGCCGAATTCGAGACGCGGGCCATGCGGCCCGACGGGACTCCGAATCGGCGGCCGCTGGTTCAGTAAAATCGCGATCGGCCGTAACAACGATCGTTTGGTTTCGGGATCAATGTATTCACGTTAAACGAGAATAACGCCACGGCTGGGGGCCGGTGAGCCACTAATGCAACGGCCAAGCTTATTTCGTTAAGACGGTCGCAATCCTGAGAGTTGTATGGCAAGAGACGCTCGGATGCACCGCAAGGCGCGTCGCCTGCCCTCATGAACCGGCTAAGGAATTATGCCATGAAGAAAACCATTGCCGCCGTGACGGCGGGTCTGCTGCTGATCGCCGGTCAGGCGGCCGCGGCCAACAACACCGCCACTGCCCGCGTTGGCGACCGCATCGGCGCCCCGACGGCTGAGTCGAGCGAATTCGCCGGCGTGCCGCTGGCCGTGCTCCTCGTCGGCGCCGCGATCATCGTGGCCGCCGTCGTTGTCATCTCGGACGACGATTCCGAGAGCGACTAAGACTCGTCCGCAAGGACCGGAAAGCCCCGTCAGCTCCGCTGGCGGGGCTTTTTTGCGCCCGGTCGCCAGCCGTCCGCGGCGATTCGGACGCCGGAAACGCAAACGGGGCCTGACCGCGAAGTCAGGCCCCGTAAGGGTTTCAGAGTGGTGCCGCCGGGGGGAATCGAACCCACGACCTCAGCCTTACCAAGGATGCGCTCTACCACTGAGCTACGGCGGCCTGATCTGAGGAAGCGGCCCTATAGCCAACCGTGGACAACGGGGGAAGCCCCGATTTCGAATGCTTGCGGAAAAGTTCGACGCGGCGTCTCCTTGACCCATGGATGAGTCGAAGATCACAGGGCCTCAGCCCCCGCTGCCGACAAGCCTGCCGGACCCGCTGGCCCCGGCGAAAACGCCCGCCATGGCGCGCGCCCAGCGGCTGTCCACGGCGCTCCGGGACAATCTGCGGCGTCGCAAGGCCGCGACCCGGTCGGTCAAGCCGGCGCCGCCGCGCAACTGAATGTCATCGCCGACGCAACGGTCGGCCTTTCGCAACCGCAACCGTCCGCGCTAGATAGCCGATCCCCCCTTGCGCCCTGCATGGGGTCGCAAGAGACGACATGGACAGTATCGCCATCACCGGAGGCTCCCGCCTGAACGGATCGATTCCGGTCAGCGGCGCCAAGAACTCCGCCCTCAAGCTGATGGCCGCCTCGATCCTGACCGATCAGCCGCTGCTGCTGACCAACATGCCGCGCCTTGCGGACACGAAATTCCTCGGCCGCCTGCTGCGCGAGCTGGGCGTGGAGGTCACGGAACGCGACGGCGCGGACGGGCAGGAGACGCTGTTCCATGCGCCCCGGATCGCCTCGACCTTCGCCCCCTATGATCTGGTCCGCCAGATGCGCGCGTCTTTCAACGTCCTGGGTCCGCTGCTGGCGCGCACGGGCGAGGCCAAGGTGTCGCTGCCCGGCGGCTGCACCATCGGCGCGCGGCCCGTCGACCTGCACCTGCAGGCCTTGACCGCCCTCGGCGCGGAGATCGAGCTGGACGAGGGCTATGTCACCGCCCGCGCGCCCAACGGCCTGAAGGGCGCCGAGATCGAGTTTCCGTTCGTCTCGGTCGGCGCGACCGAACACGCCCTGCTGGCCGCAGTGCTGGCCGACGGGGTGACGTTGCTAAAGCGCGCCGCGCGCGAGCCAGAGATCGGCGATCTGGCCCAATGCCTGACCGCCATGGGCGCGAAAATCAGCGGCATCGACACCGACGAACTGGTCATCACCGGCGTTTCCTCGCTGGGCGGCGCGACCTGGTCGGTGATTCCCGACCGCATCGAGATGGGCTCGTACGCCGTCGCCGCCGCCATGGCCGGGGGTGAGGTGCGGCTGACCAAGGCGCGCCCTGAACTTATGACGGCGCTGAGCGAGAAGATGATCGAGGCCGGGGTCGAGGTGACGCCGACCGCCGACGGCGTGATCGTGAAACGCGATCCGGCGATCCGGTTGAAGGCGGTCGATGTGGCCACGGAGGTCTATCCGGGCTTCGCCACCGATCTGCAGGCCCAGTTCATGGCCCTGATGACTACGGCCGAGGGCGACAGCGTCATCCACGAGAACATCTTCGAGAACCGCTTCATGCACGCGCCCGAACTGGCGCGTCTTGGGGCGGACATCGCGGTGCACGCCGGCGAGGCGGTGGTGCGGGGCGTGCCCGTGCTTCACGGCGCCCCGGTCATGGCCACTGATCTGCGGGCTTCGGTCAGTCTGGTAATCGCCGGCATGGCGGCCGAGGGCGAGACCACGGTGGGCCGCGTCTACCATCTGGACCGCGGCTTCGAACGGCTGGAAGAGAAGCTGGGCGCCTGCGGAGCCGAGATCCGCCGGATCAAGGGCGACGGGAATGAACACTGAAGCCCGGGAGCATGAGGCCGACGCGGCGGCGACGCCGCCCGAGCCCCTGCGCCTGCTGGCCGAGGACGCCGACGACCTGCACATCATCTCTGCGGCGCTGCAGGACGCCATCATGCGTCCCGTCGACATTGTCTGGGAGCCCGGCGCCCGACGGGTGACGATCAAGCTGAGCCGCTTCTGCTGGGAATGCGGCGGCACCCGGGTAATGGCGGCGATGCAGTTCGGCGACGTGGTGGCGGTCAAGAGCCGCCGCCTGCCGCGCCTGCCCGAAAGCGCGCTGGAGCTGCTGGCCATGGATTTCGTGCCGGACGAGGCGCCGGGCGGGCGGGTCATCCTGATGTTCGCGGGCGGCGGCGATCTGCGGATCGACGTCGAATGCCTGGATGCGGTCCTGACGGACCTGTCCGAGCGCTGGCCTGCGAAGAACGCGCCGACCCATCTGTCGGAAGAGGCGGATCCGGCGTGAGCGAACACCGGCTGACCTCGATCGACCTGGACGGCGCGACCCTGCCGTCCGCGACCGCCGAGATCGAGCATGAGCGGCGGGTCGCCATTTTCGACCTGGTCGAAAAGAACAGTTTCGAGCCGGCGGGCGCCGCAGGCGGCCCGTATGCGCTGAAGCTGTCGCTGGTGGACGGACGGCTGGCGTTCGAGATAGCCGGCCCGGACTTCCATCGGGTCCACGGCCTGTCGCTGACGCCGCTGAACAAGGTGGTGAAGGACTATATCGCCATCTGCGACAGCTATTACGAAGCCCTGCGCGGCACCTCGCCGTCGCAAATCGAGGCCGTCGACATGGGCCGACGCGGCCTGCACAACGAAGGCGCCGAGCTGCTGAAGACCCGGCTGGACGGCAAGATCGAGATCGACCACGAGACCGCCCGGCGGCTGTTCACACTGGTCACGGCGCTGTACCGGCGCGGTTGATCTCGACTATCCCGGCGTTTTCGGGCATTAGGCCCGCTCTTTTCGACGCGCGCTTTCGCCCGGCGCGCGTCCTGACTCGTATTCACAGGGCGCGAGAGGCCGCATGGCTAAGGAAGAACTGCTCGAGTTTCCCGGCGTCGTCAGCGAACTGCTGCCGAACGCGACGTTCCGCGTGCTGCTCGAGGGGAACGACCACGAGATCATCGCCCACACCGCCGGCAAGATGCGCAAGAACCGCATCCGCGTGCTGGCCGGCGACAAGGTCCTGGTCGAGATGACGCCCTATGACCTGACCAAGGGCCGCATCACCTACCGCTTCAAATAAGGACGGGCTCAGATGAGCCGTCCTGAACTGGTGCTGGCCTCGGCCAGCCCGCGCCGCATCGAGTTGCTGGCCCTGGTCGGGATCACGCCTGACCGCGTCGATCCCGCCGATATCGACGAGACCCCGCTGAGGGACGAGACGCCGACGCGCCTCGCCGCGCGTTTGGCGATCTCCAAGGCCGAGGCCGTCGCGGCCGGCGCGCCTGACGCAGTTGTGCTGGCTGCCGACACAGTGGTGGCCGTGGGGCGTCGGCTGCTGGAAAAGCCCGCCGACGAGGCAGAGGCGGTTCGCTTCCTGAAACTTCTCTCGGGCCGCAACCACCGGGTGTTCACCGGCGTGGCGGTGACCGCCGGGGTGCGGACCACGCACCGGGTGGTCGACACCCGCGTATCCTTCAAGGTTCTGTCCGACGCCGAGATCGCCGCCTACGTCGCCTCGGGCGAATGGCGGGGGAAGGCAGGCGGCTACGGCATTCAGGGCCGGGCAGGGGCCTTCGTCACAAAGCTGGTCGGCAGTTATCCCGCCGTCATGGGGCTGCCGCTGTTCGAGACGGTCAATCTGCTGAACGGCGCGGGCTGGCGGGCGTGAGAGAGCCGCCCCTGCTGACCTATCTGGACGAAACGCCGGGTGAGACGCGCGGGATCATCTTCGACGACATCGGCTGGCAGCGTGTCCTGACGGACTTCGAGGGCGAGGATCCGCAGCAGAAACTGGGCGCGCGCTCGGTGGGCCGGGTGCAGAGGATCGAGCCCAATCTGAAAGGCGCCTTCGTCGATCTCGGACAGGCCGATGGCGGGCGGGCCTTTTTGCCGGTCGGCGGCGGACAGCGACTGCACGAGGGCGAAAAGATCGAGGTCGAGGTCGTCTCCGAGCGCCGGGAGATGAAGGGTGTCACGCTGAAGCTGCTGGGGAAGGGGCAGGGCGAGCCCCGACTGTTGACGCCCGGACCGACGGTGCGCGAATGGCTGGGACGACTCGCACCCGGCGTCGAGCCGATCGAAGGCGTTCGGGCGATCGAGGCGGGATGGAGCGCTGTCCGCGAAGCGATGGGCCAGCCCTTCCTGTCTCAGGGACCTGTGGTGACCGTCGAGCGGACGCGGGCGATGATCACGGCGGACTTTGACCATATGCCGACGCCCGGCCGGCGTGCGGCGCCGCAGGATCGGCTGGAAGCGAATCGGCGGGGTCTGAAAGTCGTGGCCCGAACGCTGCGTCTACGCAGCCTCGGCGGGCTCGTGGCGATCGACCTGGTGGGCGCGGGCCAGGATGGCGCCGCCCTGCTGAAGACGGCCAAGGCCGAGTTCGGGAGCGACCCGGATATCGTGTTCGGCCCGGTCAATCGCTTCGGGGTGATGATGCTGTCGCTGCCGTGGCGGTTCGAGCCTCTTGAGGAGCGGCTGTTCCGTCACCCGCGGGTAAAGTCCTGGGACCCGCGCGCGGGGGCCGTGGAGGCGACACGCCGCCTGCGACACGCGATGCTTGGAGACACAACGACGGCGCGTGTCACGGTCCGATGCGCCCCGAGGACAGCCGAACTGGCCGCGCCGCTGGTGGCGCGGTTGGGGCCGCGCGCCCATGTGAAGGGCGACGACACGCTGCGGTACAGCGAATTCGAAGTCGAGGCGGACTGACCATGGCGACCTGTCCCATCTGCCGCCGCCACCCGGCGGACGAGAAATACAAACCTTTCTGCTCGAAGCGCTGCGCCGACGTGGATTTGCAGCGCTGGTTCACGGGCGGATATGTCCTGCCCGACAGCGGCGGCGACCTACCGACGGACGATGGCGAAGAAGACTGATCTGACGGCTGGACACCCCCGAACCGCTCGCCTATAGACGCCGCCTCCGCGCCGCGAAGCGTGCGCCTGGGTAGCTCAGTTGGTAGAGCAGTGGATTGAAAATCCACGTGTCGGTGGTTCGAATCCGCCCCCAGGCACCATCGCTCCCTTCCTCATGCGAGGGCAGGGCCGGTCAGCCATCATTAAAATGTCGCTTTCGGCCCCAATCTTCGGTGATCGGGACCGTGGCTCCCCCGCGAGGGGAAAAGCGCGTTCCCGCACTTGACGCTCATGTAACCGTTCGCCAAAGGAGCTTGACCGCTTTCCTTGGCGGGTCGTCGGCGGAGAGGGAAAACGGTTTCCTGGTCCATCGGCGCCGCCCCGGACGCCATTCGGCAACCGGAAGCGTCAGCAGGCGTTCCAGAGATCGGGGTTCTTAACCCTGTCTCTAATGGACGAGAATTTCATCGAGAGCGGTCGTCGTCTGCGGCCGTCTCTTTTGGGTTCCACAAGTCAGACCAAACAGCAGGAACTGGCGAACTATGTTCGATATCAAGAAAACCAACATCCTCCTGGCCATGGCCGGCGCCGCCGTCCTCATGGCTGGTACGCCGGTTCTCGCGCAGGATGCCCCCGCCGCCGCCCCGGCCACCGCAGCTGCTCCGGCCGCTGACGCCGCCGCCCCCGCAGCCGCCCCGGCTGCTGACGCCGCCCCGGCTGCTGACGTGGAGCCCGCCGTCGTGGGCGGTGAAGCCCACGGCAAGCTGACCCCGGCCCGCATGTTCATGGATGCGGACATCGTCGTTAAGGTCGTCATGACCGGCCTGCTGCTCGCCTCGGTCTTCACCTGGGTGCTGCTGCTGATCAAGATGTTCGAGTTCAGCTCGCTGAACCGCAAGACGGACGTGTTCCTCGAGAACTTCCGTCAGACCCGCACCATCGCCGACATGCGCCGCGTGGCCACGTCGGACGAGTTCGACGGCAACCCGCTGGCCGACATGGCCGCTGCGGCGACCGACGAAATCGAACTGTCCCGCCAGGCGGGCCTCTCGGTCACCGGCGATCACGCCGACTCGGCCCTGATGCGCGCCCAGCAAGCCGTCGCCGCTGTTCAGGCGGGTCTGGCCAAGCGTCTCTCGGGCGGTCAGCAGTTCCTCGCCTCGGTGGGTTCGACCGGTCCGTTCATCGGTCTGTTCGGCACCGTGTACGGGATCATGAACTCCTTCATCGGTATCGCGAACACCAACACGACCAACCTCGCCGTCGTCGCCCCCGGTATCGCCGAGGCGCTGCTGGCCACCGGTATCGGTCTGTTCGCCGCTATCCCGGCCGTTATCTTCTACAACTACTTCAACACCCGCATCTCGGCGTACGGCACCCGTTCGGACGGTTTCTCGGCCGAGCTGACCAACGCCATCTCGCGTAACCTCGACAAGGGAGCGTAAGCCCGATGGCCGCCAAACTTTCAGGCGGCGGCGGCGGCAAGTACACCGTCCAGCAGAATAGCGAGATTAACGTCACGCCGTTCGTGGACATCATGCTTGTTCTGCTCATCATCTTCATGGTCGCGGCGCCTCTGGCGACCCCGTCCGTGGAAGTGAAGTTGCCGCGCGCTGTCGCGCCACCTCAGACGAACCCGCCGGTGCCGATCTACATTTCGATCACGCCAAGCGGCCGGGCCTATCTGGGTGACTTCCCCGTCGAACTGGACCAGATCGGTACGGAGCTGACGGGTCAGATCGGCCGTCGCAATCCCGCGGACGAACGGATCTTTATCCGGGCGGACAAGACCACGCGGTACGGCGATTTCATGCAGGTCATGAACTCGCTCCAGGACAACGGCTTCTACAGCGTCGCCCTGGTGGGTGAAGACACGAAGGCGCCGGGCACATGACAGACGTTGAATACCATCGTTCCAGGTACGACACGCCGAAAGCCAAAGGGCTCTTCGGCGTGCCCCCGGGGGTCCTGCTGATCAGCCTGCTGATCGTCTCGCTCCTGTTCGCGGCCCTGGCCTTCTACTTCATCAACGCCCAGTTCAAGCTGCGTGAAGTGAACTATTCGGACGACGCCGTCGACGTCGAGATCATCGAGCCGATCCCGCCGCCGCCGCCGCCGCCGCCGCCGCCGCCTCCGCCGGACACGCCCCCGCCGCCCAAGCTGCAGGTGCGTCCCCCGGTCGTCGTTCCGAACGCTCCGCCGCCTCCGGTGACGTTGCCGATCGAACCGACGAAGAAGGAGGACCGGGTCGAATATACGGGCCCGCCCGTGATCGTCCCCGGACCGCCGCCGCCTCCGGCTCCGCCGGCTCCGCCGCGGCCGTCGGTGATCACCAACCCGACGTGGGCGCGTCAGCCCCAGGTTGAGTTCCCGGAACGTGCGATGTCGCGTGGCATCGAGGGCGGTCGGGTCACCCTGAACTGCCTGGTGCAGCCGAACGGCAGCATGACGGACTGTAACGTGGTGTCCGAGGATCCTGCCGGGGCTGGCTTCGCCCAGGCTGCGCAAGCAGCGGCCCGTCGGGCCCGGTTGTCGCCTCGCACCGTCGATGGCGCCGCTACCGGAGCCCGGGTCACCTTCACGACCCGGTTCGTTCCTCCGGCGGACTGAGCCAGACTACAAGTTGAAGGACGCCCCGAGGTTTTACCCTCGGGGCGTTTTTCTGTGCGCGGAGCTTTTCAGGCCGCCGAACATTATGGGGACGCTGTTCAGGAGACGTCCCCATGAGAATGCTTGTCGCCGCGGCCTTGCTGGCCTGTTCCGTCACCGCCCTCGGCGGTTGCGCCTATAACGAGGACCTGGGCCGCAGCCAGCTGCTGCTTGTCGACGACGCGGCCCTGACCCAACAGTCGGAAGCCGCATGGGCGGAGGCCCTGCGCACCCAGCGCGTATCGACCGACGCCGCCGGCAATGCCCGCATTCGCCGGGTCGGCGACAAGATCGTCCAGGCCGCCGGTCTGACCGATCGCCGCTGGGACTACGCCCTCTTTGTGAGCACCACCCCCAACGCCTTCGTCCTGCCCTCCGGCAAGATCGGCGTGACCACGGGCTTGCTGGCCCTGATCCAGAACGACGACCAACTGGCTACGGTGCTGGGCCACGAAGTCGGCCATGTCGTCGCCCACCACGCCGCCGAGCGCTATTCCAACAGCGCGGCGACCAGCGCGGTCCTCAGCGGCGTCCAGGGCGTCGCCGGCGACTATGCGCAGGCGGCCGGCGCCATCGGCGGTCTGGGAGCCCAATTGGGCGTGCTGCTGCCGTTCTCGCGCCGTGACGAACTGGAAGCGGACCGTCTGGGCGTCGACTATCTGCAACGCGCCGGTTACCGGCCCTCTGAAGCTGTCGCTCTGTGGCGGCTGATGGCCGCCCAGCAGCAGACATCGGTTCCCCAGTTCGCCTCGACCCACCCGTCCGACTCCACGCGGATCGCCGCGCTGGAGCAGTACATCGCCAGCCGCGGCTGGAGCTGACGCCCCGGGGCAGCGAATAATCCCGCCCGGTCGCTTGATCGGGCGGAGCTGTCCCGGTAGATACCGCCCTCGCGCTGATTGCGCCGCCTTAGCTCAGTTGGTTAGAGCGCCGGTTTGTGGAACCGGAGGTCCTCAGTTCAAGCCTGAGAGGCGGTACCATCCTCACCTGGTGGAGGGCGTTTGCGGCAATGACCGACACGTCCCGCCCGCGGCCCGAAACGGGCTGGGATCCTTCCCAATATCAACGGTTCGAGGCCGAGCGCGACCGCGCCGC
>Ga0164305_10000437_pt1 | contig 15677 bp, 19 predicted proteins | sample Whisoiple_237_MG_FD_110215 | JGI IMG/M metagenome (GOLD analysis project Ga0164305, IMG submission 110215) | Soil microbial communities amended with pyrogenic organic matter from upstate New York, USA - Whitman soil sample_237_MG | ecosystem: Environmental > Terrestrial > Soil > Agricultural...
CGCTTAAGGTGTAATCGCCGCTAGAGCTTTCTTCATAGACTAAGGAGCTCACTCTTTCATCGACGCCCTCGTAACGTCCGCAGATTAATCCCAGATTTTCTTCCCGAGAGAGCCGTCGGGCCGTCGCTTGGTTAAAGACCGAACCGCGTGGCGAAAGAAGAATGACCCGCGCGCGCGGGGCATCGTTTTGAACGCGATCAATGGCACTGACCAGCGGCTCGGGTTTCATAACCATGCCCTGGCCGCCGCCGTAAGGAGTGTCATCGGTCGTGCGATGACGGTCGCTCGTATGGTCGCGCAAGTTGACGAGATCGATCTTTATTAGCTTTTTTTCCTGCGCCCGTTTCAAAATAGTGTGACTCAGCGGCGAATCGAATATTCGAGGGAAAATGGAAATGACGGTGAAATGCAGCATCGCCAAGCGCCTGTTGGCTTTATCAAAGATCAAGCAGTCCCGCGGGCGGATCGATCGTCACTGTACGGTTGGAGAAATCGATTTTGTCGATAATTTCTTTGACGGCAGGAATCAGGTGTTCTTTACTTCCACTCTGCACCAGATAGAGTTCGCCGCCGGCAGTCGCCAGAGTGGACTGCACGACCCCGACGCGCTCACCACCCGTGGTGAAAACCTCGAAACCGATGATTTGATAGTGATAATACTGGCCGGGCGCCAAGACTTCGAGAGCGCTTTCAGAGACCGAGAGGGTTGTGCCTACATAGTGGGCGGCAGCCTCGATGCTGTCGACCTGCTGCAGTTTGATCAGCAACTGGTTGTTATGCGGAGTGCTCATTTCAAGCAGAAAAGCCGTTTGCTTTCCCGCTCGGTCGATAAAGACTTCGGCTCCACGCTTGAGCGCTGTCGTCTCGGGATTAAAAGGATTGAGCTTCAACCAGCCTAGCAGGCCGTGGGTCGCGACAATTTCACCGAGGGGAACTAGCGGTTCGTCCATCGGTCCTTGCGCCAGCCAATTTACGTTTCTTCGACGATTTCCAGAACGACTCTGCGGTTGGCTATGGACGCCGCGGCGTTCAGCAAGGTACGGAGTGATTTCGCCGTACGGCCTTGTTTCCCGATGATGCGCCCGAGATCTTCCTTGGCGACTTTGAGCTCGAACACGGATGCGCCATCGGCGTCGGTTTCATTAATCGTTACCGCCGCAGGATTGCTGACCAAAGACTTCGCGACGTACTCGATCAATTCTTTCATCGGAAGATCAGCTGGCTTTTTTGCGCTTGATCAATTCCGACACGGTCTGTGAAGGCTTGGCGCCTTTTTTGATCCAGGAATCGATCTTCTCATGGTCGAGTTTGACCGCGTCGGTTTTCGCCCGCGGATCGTAAGTTCCGACTTGTTCGATGTAACGCCCGTCTCGCGGGAAGCGTTGGTCGCTAACGACGATGCGATAAAAAGGTTTTTTCTTTGCCCCGTGGCGGCTCATCCGAATAGTGACGCTCATGCTAAATCTTCCTTCTCCTTCTTAGTTAAAAGGGTTGGGCACCCGGCTGAGAAGCGAGCGCATGCCCAGCTTACTCACCCGCTGCATCATTTTTTTCATTTCTAGAAACTGTTTCATCAGGCGATTTACGTCCGTGACAGTCGTGCCGCTCCCCTGGGCGATACGGCGGCGCCGGCTGCCGTTCAGTATTGCCGGATTGCGCCGTTCTTTCAGCGTCATCGAGTTGATGATCGCTTCTACTCGTTTTAATTCTTTCTCGGCCTGCTCCGGGTCAACTTGCGAGGCGAGCTTTTTCCCGCCCGGAATCATTTCGAGGAGCCCACCAACCGGACCCATGCGCTTGATCTGTTGGAGCTGGAGCTGAAACTCCTCCAACGTGAACTGCTGTTTTTGAAAGGCCTGCTGGAGACGCGCCGCTTCCTTCTGCTCGACATTCTGCTGCACTTTATCGATCAACGAGAGCACGTCACCCATTCCCAAAATGCGCGAGGCCAGACGGTCCGGATAGAAGGGCTCTAAAGCGTCAAGCTTTTCGCCAATGCCGGAAAACAGGATAGGTTTCCCGACCATCTCGCGGATCGACAACGCGGCGCCACCGCGCGCATCACCATCGAGTTTTGTCAGTATGATTCCGGATAATCCAAGCTTGCCATCAAAGCCGATGGCTTGATTCACGGCGTCCTGTCCGGTCATCGAGTCGGCGACAAAGAGAATTTGATGGGGCCGCACGGCGTCTTTAATGGCGCTCAGCTCCTGCATCAACTCTTCGTCGATGTGCAAACGTCCGGCAGTATCGATCAAAAGAAGATCACAGAATTTTCGCTTGGCCTCTTCTAGTGCTTGTTGGCAAATGGCTACGGGCGACTTTTCCGGATTGGCATCATAAACCGGCAGCTGGAGCTCGCCCGCGAGGATCTTCAATTGCTCGATGGCCGCCGGGCGATACACGTCTGCAGGGACGAGGTACGGGCTCCGCTTCTTTTCTTTTTTCAGATACCGGGCGAGCTTGGCAACCGTGGTTGTTTTGCCAGAGCCCTGTAAGCCAACGAGCATGATAACCACCGGGGGCGCCGCTTTTAGATCAAGATCGCGATAATCGCCGCCAAGCAAGCCGACGAGCTCGTCGCGCACGATTTTGATGAACTGCTGTTCAGGGGTGAGGCTCTGCAAAACTTCCTGCCCCATGGATTTCGCCTTGACGGAATCGAGAAAAGTCTTGACGACTTTCACATGGACATCGGCTTCGAGGAGTGCCAGGCGGACCTCGCGAAGGGCATCATCGATGTTCTTTTCGGTGATCTTGCCCTGACCCCTCAGCCGCTTGAAGGTGAGCTCAAGCTTATCGGTTAAGGATTCAAACATGCTCGCTAAACTGTGATATTTTAAAGGAAAAGTTCGAACGCAGGGTAATATGAAAAAAACCTGGAGTCAAGATCGCGCGAAAACAGAAAGGCCCGTCGCGCGCGGTTGCACGCGACGGGCCTGGCTATTTGTCAGACAGTTGCTTTACATCATACCGCCCATTCCACCCATACCGCCCATTCCACCTCCAGGAGGCATCGGCGGCATGGCCGGCTTGTCCTCCGGTATCTCGGCGACCATGGCTTCCGTGGTCAGCAGCATGCTGGCTACTGACGCAGCATTTTGCAGCGCAGTGCGAACAACCTTGGTCGCGTCAATGATACCGGCCTTCATGAGGTCCTCGTATTCTTCGTCTGCCGCATTGAAACCGAAGGCGCCTTTGCCTTCTTTGACCTTTTGCAATGCGATCGATCCCTCGATGCCGGCGTTGGTGGCGATGCGTCGAAGCGGCTCTTCCGAGGCGCGTTTGATGATGTTGACACCCCAGCGCTCGTCTTCGGACACACGCAATTTTTCCAGGACTACTGCGGATCGTAGCAACGCGACGCCGCCGCCGGGAACGATCCCTTCTTCCACCGCTGCGCGAGTGGCGTGGAGGGCATCCTCGACGCGCGCCTTCTTTTCTTTCATTTCCACTTCCGTGGCTGCGCCGACGTTGATGACCGCGACCCCTCCGATGAGCTTGGCGAGCCGCTCCTGCAGTTTCTCGCGGTCATAATCGGACGTGGTCTCGTCGATTTGCGCGCGAATTTGCTTGATGCGCCCCTCGAGGTCGGATTTCTTGCCCGCGCCGTCGACGATCGTCGTGTTGTCTTTGTCGACTACGATTCGCTTTGCGCGGCCAAGATCCTGCAAGTTGATATTGTCAAGCTTGATCCCCAATTCTTCGGCGATCAGTTTGCCGCCGGTTAGAATGCCGATGTCCTCGAGCATCGCTTTGCGGCGATCGCCGAAACCGGGAGCCTTGACGGCGACGCAGCGAAGCGTGCCGCGAATCTTGTTGACCACCAAGGTGGCCAATGCTTCGCCTTCGATATCTTCAGCAATAATGATGAAGGGCTTGCCGGTCTTCGCGATTTGCTCCAGGATCGGCAAAATCTCTTTCATATTGCTGATTTTTTTCTCGTGGATCAGCAGATAAACGTCCTCGAGCACACACTCCATTCTTTCCGGATCGGTGACGAAATAGGGCGAGAGATAGCCGCGGTCGAACTGCATACCCTCAACGACATCCAAGGTCGTCTCCAGTCCCTTGGCTTCTTCCACGGTGATGACGCCTTCTTTGCCGACCTTGTTCATGGCTTCGGCGATGACATCGCCAATGGTGGAGTCGTTATTCGCCGCGATGGTGCCGACCTGAGCGATTTCTTTTGGATCTTTGGTGGCTTTCGACATTCCCTTGAGCTCGCCCACGATGGCTTCGACGGCTTTGTCGATGCCGCGCTTGAGCGTCATGGGATCGTGACCCGCTGCAACCAGCTTCACGCCTTCGGCAAAAATCGAACGCGCCAAAACCGTCGCCGTCGTAGTTCCATCGCCGGCAACGTCAGAGGTCTTGCTTGCGACCTCCTTCACCATCTGAGCGCCCATATTTTCAAACTTGTCTTCGAGCTCTACTTCTTTGGCCACGGTGACGCCGTCCTTTGTGACATTGGGCGACCCAAAGGACTTGTCCAGGACGACGTTTCTTCCCTTCGGTCCCAGCGTAACTGTCACGGCGTCGGCCAGAATATTAACGCCCTTCAGAATCGCGTCACGGGCATCGCGACTAAATTTAACCATTTTAGCTGCCATCGTTCCCTCCTAATTTTCCTAAAAGATTACTTTTCGATTACGCCGAGGATATCTTCCTCGCGCATGATGAGATGTTCTTCGCCGTCGAAATTGATCTCAGTGCCGGAGTATTTGCCGAAAAGGATTCGGTCGTTGATCTTGACGTCGAGTGGAGTGACTTTACCGTCGTCACCGAGTTTTCCTTTGCCCACGGCCACGACTTTGCCTTCCTGAGGTTTTTCTTTTGCCGTATCGGGAATAATAATTCCACCTTTGCTTTTCTCGTCTTCCTCCACTCGCTTGACAATCACGCGGTCTTGTAAAGGCCTAATCTTCACTGCACTCCCCTTTCGAAGTAGGATGTAAGTCTCTGAATTGTTTAGGAATTTACCCGGCTCTAGCGCTAATGATCAATCCTAAGCCAAGGCAAAGGAAATCTAAGCATCGATAGCGCTGTGTCAACCCCGGACGAAAATTATTTATGAGATAAATTTTGGCAATGGCGGCTACCGGGCTGATTCTATCTCAACGGCGTTGCTTGCGAGATTCTTCCTCGAAATACTTTCGGTAAAGAATATCCCACTCACGGCTTCCTGGGGGCACATGACGGGATAGCGAGCTGATCTTGTGACGGACGACATCGTCGATCTGGTCCTCGCGGTGAAAAAAATCGTTCAAAGCTTGTTTGGTTTCGAGAAGAGCTCGCCGCTCGTTGGGAAATTCGGCAAGTTTTTGCTTGCTCAAACCGCTCATGATCAGGTGAGCAAGATGCGAGATTCGTCCCTCTGACAATCTCACAATACGAAACCTCGTTTGGCGGCAAGTTTCTGTTTCGCCAGCAAAAACATTTTGTAGGGGTCCACATCGCGGGATGCTTGTGTGTGGGCCGCGAGCATGCTCCGAGCTTCCTCTTCGATGGCGTCCTCTTCGGCGAAATTGTTCGTGATGATCTCGACAATCGCTTTTTTGAGCGCTCCCTCATCCGCTTTAAGCGTTATCATATCCTTATCACGGTAATTTTTCAGCAACAACACGGCAAATCGTTCGAGCTGTTCTGGTTTGAGTTTCATCGCCTGTTCAAAATCCTGTGGATAAACTGTCTAAGGACCGGTGCTTGGGCCGGCACGCTTGTGGATCTCTTGTGCTATGTAGCCGCCAGATGGAGTGAAGTCAACGCGCGGTCGTTCGCCGTAAAAGCACGGCAACAGGAAAAAAATGTTGTGCCATCGGGGGTTTTTTGCCAATATTGCATTTCAGGCAGAATCGCGGTGAGCTCGCCTGAAAAGTTATTCACAGGCGGCCGAGGATGGGTGGGGTGATTTCGACAGCGAACCAGCTAAAAACGCATTTAACTGTGCAAAAACCCCCGCGCTTGAGGGGTGGTGGACGTATCGGTGTCGTCGCACCGGCCGGTAGGGTCGATCGTGACGAGGTCGAATCAGGGATTGCGGCCATTCGTGCGGAAGGGTTCGAAGTCGAGTTAGGTATGAATTTATTCGAGGCCAAAGGTTATCTTGCCGGTGAGCCTCAGTGCCGCGCCCGGGATCTGGTGGATTTTTTTCAGCGCAGCGATATCGACGCGATCTTTTGCGCACGTGGTGGATTCGGCTCGATTCAGCTGCTGCCATATTTGAGCGCGAGCCTACAGGCGGATGCGAAAATTTTTGTCGGTTACAGCGATATCACAATTCTCCTGAATTGGTTCAGGCAATTCCGTGGAATGATTACATTTCATGCGCCCATGGTCGCCATGGACCTGGCTCGCGGCTTGAGCGCGCGGTCGCGGTCGCACTTCTGGCCACTCCTCTCCGGCGAGATCCAGAACTGGAAGATGGATTTAACCGAGGTCGTACGGCCTGGCTTTGCTGAAGGGGACATGGTCGGCGGTTGCCTGTCCTTGTTGGTGACCACGCTTGGCACTCCCTATGAGATCAATACGGCAGGAAAGTTGCTCTTCTTGGAGGATGTCGGCGAAAAGCCGTATCGCCTTGAGCGCATGATGACTCAGCTTCTGATGGCTGGAAAATTGGATCAGCCCGCCGGTGTCTTATTGGGCGATTTCACTCGCTGCGATGATGCGGGTCCGCGCGATTTCAGAGAAATTGCTACGGAAGTATTTCGTCACGTATCCTACCCTGTGGTCATGGGTATGAGAGCGGGGCACGGTGACGAAAACCTGGCGCTGCCGTTTGGCGCACGTATGGCTCTCGACGGAAATCGAGCCACTTTGGAGCTGCTCGAGTCTCCCGTACGCTGAAGTATTGGAAAACATCTATGCTTCGCCGCTCTTTGTATTTATCGCGCGAACCGAATGATACCTGCCATAGATTTCCGCGCCGTTGAAGAAAGTTTTGAGAGGGCCATCGCTGAGGGAGTATTTCCTGGCGCGGTGCTCTTGATCGGCAAGGAGGATGCTATTGTCTATGAGCGGGCCTTTGGAAACCGTTCTCTGCTGCCGGAGAAAACTCCGATGCTGACCGGCACGATATTCGATTTGGCCTCGCTCACCAAACCCCTAGCGACCGCCGTGGCGCTCATGCTTCTGGTGCGTGAGAAAAAATTGCGTTTGGACGATCAGGTCACTCGGGTAATCCCAATGTACGGAGTTTTCGGCAAGAGTCTCACGACATTTCGCCATCTCCTGAATCACTCGGCAGGGTTACCGGCATGGAAGCCCTATTTCGAAGGCGTCATAAAGAGTGAAAAGACCGGACGCATTAACTTTGTCGCGAGCCGTGCAGCGAAGAATTACGTCTACGAGCAAATTCACCGCGAGCGACCCGAGGTCGCACCGGGAACTCGGACCGTCTATAGCGATCTCGGGTTCATTGTGCTCGGTGAAGTTGTCGAGATACTTACCGGCAATACACTTGATCGCTTCTGTCAGGAAAAAATATTCAAGCCTCTGGAGCTTCGTTGTACCGGTTTTGTTGATCTTACTCAGATTCGGACCCGACGATTGCAGCCGGTGGAAGAAATGATTGCGCCCACCGAAATTTGCCCCTGGCGGAAAAAACTTCTCTGTGGCGAAGTGCATGACGACAACGCTTACGCGATGGGCGGGGTGGCGGGTCACGCAGGGCTTTTTTCATCGGCGCGCGACGTCCACGCCTTACTGGCTCGTCTGAGCGAGTGCCTGCTAGGAAAGGATAAGTTTTTGCCACAATCTTTACTCCGAGAATTCCTCAGCCGCGACGATGCTTCGAAGGCCGGGAATTTTGTTCTTGGCTGGGACACGCCGTCGCCCGCTAAGTCAGCCAGCGGGATTCTTTTTTCACCGCGATCGGTTGGTCATTTGGGATTTACCGGTTGCTCTATTTGGTGGGACCTGGAAAAAAATTGTCATGTGGTGCTGCTGACTAATCGTGTTCACCCATCACGAAAAAACGAAAAGATCAAAGAGTTTCGTCCACAAGTGCACGATCTGATCATGAAGGCGCTTTTCCCATGAGCGATGTTCCTCCGGCCGGCAGCCATATTCATCTAGTCGCAATATGCGGTGTGGGAATGGCGTCGCTTGCGGGTCTGTTGCAGGCGCGCGGCTATGACGTAACCGGATCCGATCAGAATATTTACCCGCCCATGAGCACTTATCTCGACGAGATTGGCATCAAAATTCTGCCGGGTTTTCACCCCGATCATTTGCAGCCCACGCCAGATCTCGTGGTGATTGGCAATGCCGTCTCGCGCAATAATCCTGAGGCCGATGCGGCACTGAGCCAAAATCTCCGGTACATTTCCTTTCCTCAGGCTTTGGGCCAATTTCTGATCGCCTCGCGAAGCTCATTTGTGGTTGCGGGCACCCATGGCAAGACTACGACAACGGCTCTGGCGGCATGGGTTCTCGCAAACGCGGGGCTAGATCCCGGTTTTTTTATCGGCGGCGTGCCGCTGAATTTCGGCAGCGGGTGGCGTGCGGGCAGCGGCGGCTACGTTGTTATAGAAGGGGATGAATACGATACGGCGTTTTTCGACAAGGGACCAAAATTTCTCCACTATCGGCCGCGCAACGTAATTCTCACCAGCGTCGAATTCGACCACGCCGACATATACCGTGATCTCAATCACGTAAAGAGCGCATTTCGTAAGCTCATCGAAATCATTCCAGATGACGGGTCACTGGTAGTCTGCGGCGATTACCCCGACGCGAAAGAGATCGCCGCGGCGGCACGCTGTCCGTGTGTGAGTTACGGTCAGACTGCGGAGAGCGACTGGACGGCGATCAATATCGAGTTCTGTGAGGGCCGAACGTTTTTCGAGCCGTGTTACCACGGCAAATCCGAGGGACGCCTGGAAGTTGACGTCATCGGGCGACACAACGTCATGAACGCGTTGGCGGTTTATGCGATGGGAAGGTTCCTGGAAATCGGGCCAGACCGCTTACTCAGCGCCTTTCACGGCTTTGCAGGTGTTAAGCGGCGCCAAGAGAAGCGCGGAGAGCGGCGGGGTGTTTTGGTCATCGATGATTTTGCGCATCATCCCACCGCTGTGCGCGAGACGATTGAGGCGGTCAAGTCAGCTTATCGCGGGCGCAGGCTCTGGGCGGTTTTCGAACCGCGGAGCAACACTAGCAAACGAAATATTTTTGAAGAAGAATTCGCTGAGGCGCTTGCGCTCGCCGATCAGGTGGTTCTCGCCAACGTGTATCAGCCTGAAAAGGTGCCGGAAACCGAGAGGCTTTCGGTGGAAAAAGTCGCCGCCCTTATTAATCGAAGCGGAGAGCTCAAGGCTCGGGTGATCGGCAGCGCAGCGGCGATTGCTTCGCAGTTGGCCAGCGATGCCGAATCGGGCGATGTGGTCCTGGTGATGTCCAACGGCGGCTTCGATTCGGTGCATGAAAAAATTCTGCAGGCGTTAACGGGATAAAAAGCGCTGCGCGCATTCGCGACTGCAGAAAAACTTGCCCGACTCGACTACCGCGCTTGCCTTCGGAATATAGCTTTGGCACTGCGGATCGAATACCATTTCCTCGCTGTCTTCGCTGAAGTTTTTACGATCTGCCGATCTGATTCTAGACTGGCTGAAAATGGATTTCAGCGCGGTAATCACGATGTAGCAAATCAGGAAGATTATAATCAGGCGGAAGAGAATCATCGAGCTGGTATAAGTATTCGCATTTCAGGCGAGATTTGTCGACGGGGCGACAAAATGGTTCCAGGAGAACCATGGCGGGAGGATACACCAGTACAAATTTGAGGTCTTTCTGCTTCAGATCGAGCTAATCGCGTTACAGTTTTATAACTTCGCGAGCGGCCGGAAGGGTCAGGGTTAAGAGTGATACAAGTGAATTTTCTTGTCGTCTTTGACGTTGATCAGGAGCTCGGAAATCGTTACCCCAAGCTCCGGATGGATCACCTGAGGCGCAATTTCACTTAGCGGGATCAGGACGAATTTGCGTTTGGGCATTTCCGGGTGGGGAATTTTTAAAGTCTTTTTTCTCACCACCGCGGAATCATAAAGCAGAATGTCCAAGTCGATAATGCGCGCACCCCAGCGTTTTTTTACTTTCTTGCGGCCCATGGCGCGTTCGATGTTTTTGAATTTTTTAAGCAGCATGTCGGGCTTGAACTTGGTCTCTATCTCCACTGCGCCGTTAACATACCAGTCTTTGGAGTCACCCAGAGGCTCGCTTTCATAGAGTGACGACTCCTTGACGACCCGCGTGTCCGGCAACTTGGCAAGCCGACTGACCGCCTCGAAGAAATTCTCTCGTTTGTTGCCGACGTTGGAGCCGATCCCCACGTAGACTTGATGCGCCGTCGTGTTCGCCATGCTGCCGCTGACGATAGAGCCTTAAAGCTTGACTCGTCGAATCCTTTCCGCAACCTCCCGCAGCCTTTCCTTATCGACGCAGACGGTGAAGCGAACATAACCTTCACCGGCTTCGCCGAAACCGTTTCCCGGCGTTGTGACAACGCCGACTTCCTCGAGTAACTTTGTTGTGAAAGCCGCGGAGGAGAGTCCCTTAGGACAACTGACCCAAACGTAAAATGTCGCGCGCGGCTTTTCACAATCCAGACCGACTGCGCGAAGGCCGTCGACCAGGACATCGCGCCGCTCCTGATAAATTTTGCGCGAGGGCTCGACAATCCGATCTCCCAAACGAAGCGCCTCGATGCCCGCTTCTTGAATCGCCTGGAAAATCCCCGAATCCAAATTAGATTTCGCCTGTGCGAGCCCCGTCACCAATTCCGGATTTCCCACCGCCATACCGATGCGCCAACCGGTCATGTTGAAAGTTTTCGATAATGAATGAAATTCAATCCCGACGTCGCGTGCTCCTTCGACTTCAAGGAAGCTCATGGGACGGTAGCCGTCATAGCCCATTTCCGTGTACGCGGCGTCGTGACAGACAATCACGTTATATTTGTTTGCAAATTCGACGACGTGCTCAAAGAAACTTTTGTCAGCCACTGCGGCAGTGGGATTGTTGGGATAGTTGATCCAAAGGAGTTTTGATTGCCTGGCGATCTCAGAAGGGATCGCCTGCAGGTCAGGCAAAAAGGCGTTTTCCTTTTTTAACGGCAGAAAGTAATTTTTACCTCCGCTGAATGCGGTTCCGATGTGGTAAACGGGGTAACAGGGGCTCGCGACCAGCACCACGTCGCCGGGATCGACAAAAGCAACCGCCATATTGCCAATGCCTTCCTTTGAACCGATCAGCGAAACGACATCTTTCGTGGGATCAAGATTGACGTTGAACCGAGCTTTGTACCATTGAGCGACGGCTTCGCGGAACTCTGCCATACCGGAACTATTTGGATAGCGGTGGTTGACCGGCTTACTGGCGCTTTCCATCAATTTTTCGACAATCACCGACGGTGTGGGGATGTCCGGATCGCCGATCCCCAGATCTATAAGGTCGACACCGCGGCTGAGAGCTTCACGTTTGCGGCGATCGATTTCGGCAAATAGATAGGGGGGCAATTCGTTGATTCTTTTGGATTTTCTGATAGTTACAGGCAACCGCGCAAAACCTCCATAACAAAATCGCAAACGGTTTTACCTGTTTTTTTTAACTTTAACAACTGTAAAGAGCAGCTACTTGCACTGGAAGGGGAAAAGCACTGATGGGCTTAGGGATAGGAAATCTTGCGTTTCAAACAGCAACGCAACCGCGACCGTTGGCTAAAAGCGCGAGTGAGAACGCTTCATGAAAACTAGGCAAGAGAGGAGAAGTGTCACTTTCCCGCCGCATTATTTTTCTCATCGGTGCGGCGCTCGGTTCTGCTCAAGAGACCGTTGCTGAAGATCAAGACAGTGCCGTCCGGATAAAACCATTGCTCCTCGGCGTTTTTCGTCGCTCCGCGTAATTTGGTGATGCGGCGCGGCTCGCCCAAAATTCTTTTGATTTCGGCTGTATTGAGTCCAGGTGTGGGCTGTTTGTTCACGGCCGCTTGTTTGACCTGCGACGACCAGGGTTGCGAGTTGATCCATTCAACTCGTTCCTTTTCTGCTTTCGACTGTTCTTCGGCATGCCGTTTCTCATTGGCTAGCGGGTCAATGCTGGTTATGGTGAGGTTGAATTGCTCGTGAAACTCCTCAGGCCGGATGTAGGCAAATTTTCCCGAGTCGAATTTGACTTTGTAGTACGGTTCCTTGTTGGCTCGTCCGTACAGTTCAAGGACTTCAAAGGACTCGTTTTGCGCAGGTGTGAATCTCGCCGCTTCCGGTGAAGGCGCACTAAGAAAGGCCGGCAATTTTCCATCTTGAGAGCGGACCCAGTAGATTTTGCCGACTCGAGTTTCGAAAGCTTCAAGTTGTTTATCGGTGTACTGACCGGCGGCCAACGCATTCGCGCTCGGCAGAAAACAGAGCATGCAAATGACGGCGACCGACAACAAATTTCGGCAACGACTGTGGGTTTTCTTGCACTCCATCTTCGGGACTCACGGACAAGGTAGCATAATCGACAGGCAGGCAAAATCGCGGACGAGCGGAGGCTCGAGTAGGAATTCGGGGAAATTGGCCACAGTCATGCGATAAATACTTATCTGGAGCTGGTGATCAGGTGTATGTGTGCGGGCGGGTGTCTCGAGGTAGCAGATAGCTCACAGGATCGCCGACCCTATTTCCAAGTCCGAATCCGTTTGTGCAGATCTCGGGTGCTTAATAATCGGGACTATCTTTGGTTTCGCCTTGACATAGTTTAAAAGTACGAATAATGAAAGATTACGTTTTAGCCTTAACTAATATTTGTGACGAGGCCAGAGGTTTGTGAACCCAGAGCCCGGGTATCCAGGAATGGATGGTCCGGGTTTTTTTATTTCTGACGATATCTCGTGGTTGTCGATTCTCGCCGCGCTAGCGCCGATCGGCATTATCATCTGCCTTATCGCCGTCGTCGATGAACTTTTTGCTTTAATCAGGAAGCGACAAAAGCGCCGAAACGATCGCATCGATCCTCCTGATAAACCGGGTAGCGAACGCCGCTGAGGCATAGGCCCCGCGTGAATTCGCAGTCTATTGCACAGGCTTATCGGTGGTCCCAGACAAAATGGGGAAATGCGTTTTTGTTACAATTTGGAGCGACAGAAAGTCCATCACCCGTTTGATGTAGTCGATTGGCCTCTGGAAACAGAACCTGTTTCAGTTTTCTACGAGGATGATTATTGTGTCTGATTAGATGATCGACAGCGATACCGGGATTATGGCAATCATGTTGTGAGAGCATCTTGAAATATGCTCAGCTACCTGACTTCTGGCAACATTAGCAAAACAGACAACGAGCATTCTCATCGATTCTCTGAGGGCCCGTGCGGTCGCCCGCAAGATTTCATTTTAATTGACAGTTCTACCTGATTCACCCGTTCTGAGTATTTTCAGGTCAAATCGCCCACGCGCGTACTCCCCCAAACTGAAGCAGCTTCTTTAAAGTGCTCTCGACAACGGTGGCACATCACGTGCTCGCTTGGATTCCCAGCGGGGGTCAAGGATTCCGCATCCTGTAATGACGGCTTTGATTTATCCTTTTCACCGGCGCTTAATGACTCTGAAAATATTTCTGGACGACAAGAGCTTTTATTCACTTAAACAATCCATTCCGCCAGGATCGCGCTCAAAACTGCTCTTACAAAAAGCCGTTCGGCTAGAGTTTTTTGGCAGCAACGCTGTTATCACTTGCACCGAGGCTGAGGCTCGCAGTCTTTTGCTCTATGCCGAGCATTGCCCAGGTGTGATCGCTTCCGTACAGCAATCCTTTCGTTCTGCGGGGTTGCGATTGGAGAGCGCGAAGAAACGATGAAGCTTGGGGAGGGCTCTACTCATCGCAAAAACAAGATTCTCGTCGTTGAAGACCATTCCCATATTCGCCAAATCCTTGCCCTGCGTCTCAAAGAATTAGGCTACGAAGTTTTTGAAGCGGAGACGGGCCTTGACGCTTTCAGGCAGGCGCGGACTACCCTTCCTGATCTGGTTCTAATGGATTTGCACATGCCGGTGGTTGGTGGAGATGAAGTAATGGCCTGGCTCAAAACGGATCTACTGACGCGACACATACCGATCATCGTCGCCACCGCCCTGCTGTTCGGACCTGCTGTCGATCGCGCTATTGCCGCCGGCGCTGCCGAAGTAATTCACAAGCCGTTCAATTTCGATGCGCTGAACACCATTCTGCAAAGACATTTGCCAGACCCATCGGTCGTTTGATTAGGCTCGTGCCATTGCGGCTATATCCGATAATTTGGTTCGGGTGATTCGCGACAGCGCGATATTTTGACCTTAGTACTACGAGATGCATAAGGCCGGATCCGGATTAGTCAACGATGGCTTTGCGTGACTGCCGTGCGTCTTCGCTTACCTTTATCACGCCGGTAATGGAGATGAGGGTGACGCGGTGGTGACCCGAGCCATATAAGAAAAATCGTCAACGCAAAACAGACAAGTCCAATTACTGCTAGTACATCGCCTACGATATCCAATCGTTTCTAACCTTTCTCGCGCAATGTTTTGCTGAATTGTGGCTCATGTGCACCGTCGCAATTCCTTTCTCAATCAGGGTCCGCTGACGATGATGGCCTTATTTGTCGAGGCGAAGATTTTGTCGATAAATTGCGTTTCGCGTTTAATGAACACGCGATATTCATTTGAAAGCCGATCATAAGGATTGATGGACGTTACGTGAAGGATTGGTTTGTTAAACTCAACCACGATCTGGCCATTGTTTGCATCGTCCTCGAGTACGAGCTTACCGGCTGATTTATCAAAAGCCCCGATGCGAAAATTACTCGTTTCCCCAGCGCGCGCGGCTGACTCTAATTCTGCATCTCTATCAAGAAAGTAAAAGTAATCATTAATGAAAGGAGTGTTAAAAAATCGCTCGACTTTCAATGAAGTCACTGTCTGAGAATCCTTGAATGTCACAGTGATCAACGCTCGCGTATTGGTAGGCACCGTCGCAAAGGTGAGCGGAAAAAGTCCAGCCCATCCGTTACGCGTTGATTGCGAGATGGCGATGGCACTATCCAAGAGATGATAGGTCCAGCTGGATTGGTCAGTGCTGTGATTTTTCCCAAAAAGATTTTCAATCTCTTCTTTGGTCGTCAATCCTAGCTTGATTTGTGTCAGCTTTTCTTGCACCGCCTCTTCCGAAATGGATTGAACGCCGGCGCATCCGATTGTGAAGAGTAGGATGATTACGAGGCAGAAATAGCATCCAAAATTTGATGAACGGTGATTTGCTACAAATGCGGGACGATTCAAATGCACAGTCTCCTATAAGGAGCACGTAATGTGCCTTCAAATTCATGAGCGCTTTGAGGCGACAGGTTCAATTCCTGAGAGCTATTCGGACGTCATTTCTGCCCGCATTTTCTCGGCGGGGTAAAATAAGACTCAGGAGTAAGAATCCGATTGGCAAGTGTGCTAACGAGCCCCGGATTATACCTCGAAACCGCTGGCGCGGAGACAAAGGATTTGACACACGGGATTTTGTGAAGGAGTGCCGGCACATGGGAGTTACCTCGCACGTGGCGCAAAACGTCGGCAGGCGCGGCGGGAGCGCCATTGACAGCCGCACCACAAGACATGCTGGGTATGCCATTAGCCAAAGAAAGAGGAAGCGGATCGAAGAATGCTTCGGCTGGC
>Ga0164305_10000438_pt1 | contig 15667 bp, 15 predicted proteins | sample Whisoiple_237_MG_FD_110215 | JGI IMG/M metagenome (GOLD analysis project Ga0164305, IMG submission 110215) | Soil microbial communities amended with pyrogenic organic matter from upstate New York, USA - Whitman soil sample_237_MG | ecosystem: Environmental > Terrestrial > Soil > Agricultural...
TCTAAGGGTTTTCAACTCTTTGCCGTCAAGACTCCAAAGCTTAACAGTTCCATCCCAACTAGCCGAGGCTAGTACTTGACCATTAGGGCTGAAACTAACATCAGTAACAGCATCGTTATGTGCTTTGATACTTCTGATTAAATTACCGTCTTGACTCCAGAGTTTGATAGTTTGGTCACCACTACCTGAGGCGATAACTTGACCATCTGGACTGAAACTTACGCCTAAGACACGATCGCTATGACCTTTCATGGTTTTAAGCAGAGTACCATCACGGCGCAAAATATTAACAGTTCCATCATGGTTACCTGAAACGATAAGCCAACCTTCAGGACTAAAACTAATGCTGGTGACATCGCTACTGTGCTCTGGAAAAATTTTTAACAACGTGCCATCCAGATTCCAGAGTTTGATAAATTTGTCACTACCAACTGAAGCAATAGTTTTACTATCGGGACTGAAACTTATTTTTAAGGCATTACTGTTTTCTTTAATAGTTTTGAGCAAATTACCATTGCGGCTCCAAAGTTTAATAGTATTGTCTTTACTTACTGATGCAATAATTTTACCATCTGGGCTAAAGCTGACACTATTAACAATATCGCTATGGCCTTCTAAACGATTATGCTCACTCACTCCATAAACTGTTTGCTGTAGTGCTGTTATAACCCTAATCTTGGTATCTGATTCTGCCCAAAAGGTCTGTTTTAGTAATTTTGCAGCTTTTAGACTTTCTATTAGAGCTTCTAATTCTTTATTTGAATTGAAAAGTGATTCTGAAGATGCACTAATAGTCCTAATCTGGAGATTATTTTTACTGATATCTGCTTGCTGCCAGCCTATTCCAGCGACTCCAGCTAGACCTAAAACTATGACTAAGCTACTAGTCAACCCCAGAAGCAAGCGCTGCCTTTGGCGTCCTCGCATGAATCGGCTACGCTCAATAAAAATTTTCTCTACTGGGCTAAGTCCTAATGGGCGCTCTTTTAGCCAACCTTCTGCCTCTGCCAAAGACACTCCCCGCAATAATGCGCCTTCGTCTTGGTTACTGGTCTCCCACTGTCGCCGCGCAAATCGCAACCGTTCTAGCCAAGTTAGGAAAGTGCGATCCTCCTCGATCCACTGACGCAGGCGTTGCCATCCTCCAATCAGAGCTTCATGCACAATCTCGACTGTTTCGTCGTTTGTCACTTCGTCGTAGTTGCTGACTACCAGACGGGCGTTAGCTACGAGGGTTACCAAATCCCAATTTTCTTGTCCTATCTCCCTAGCGGTAGCCAAACGGCGGGTGTCCTCTGTTCCATCACCAGGACGCACCAACTGGACGAATATTCGCTTTGCCCGTTCTTTTTCCTCTTCGTTGAGTCTGCTGTAGGCTTCTTCTGCGTAGCGGGCTAGAGCTTCTTCCACGCCGCCAATCTCCTCATAAGTTGCATGAGTCAATCGGCTGTCTTTCTGCTTTTCCCATAACTGAGTCATTGCGAACTCTAGCAAGGGTAGGTCACCTGGCGCTGCACTGATAGCGTTCAAGATGCGTTCTGTCAGACCGTCCTCAATCGTCATACCCAGTTGTTCGACAGGTTTGGCGATCGCATCTTGTAGTTCCTGATGGGTCATAGGACCAAGTTTTAGATCCGTATACTGCAATGCATCTGCCAATGGGCGGTAAGAGAGTGCTTGCCCCAAAAAGTCTGCTCGCAGAGTGATGACTAGAGTAAAATTCTGCGTATGGGTAGCTGCTTCTAACAATCTATCTAGAAAAATCTGACGCTCCTCAGTATCTCGACAGAGGGTGTAAAGTTCCTCAAACTGATCGATTACCAATAGTATGCGGATGCCGAGATTCTCCCACACAAGGTCGTCTACCACATCCCTTAATGCACCAGTATTCTGCCTAAGATGGTCAACCAAATTTCTAGTTTTTTGTAATCGGTCGCCTTGACTAAGTTGAGGTTCCATCTCTCGGATAATTGTGCCTGCAAGAGCATTAAGAGGACGATCTCCAGGACGCAAAGAAAGAGTGTGCCAACTTCCCCTCTGATCCAATTGAGGGATAAGACCTGCAAAGACAACTGATGACTTTCCGCTGCCAGAAGAGCCGATAACAGCAACCAAGGGTTGTTTCTGTACAGCATCTACCAGAAGTTCTGTAAAAGCTTCCCGTCCAAAAAAGAAGGGAGCGTCCTCTTGCCGAAAAGCAAACAAACCACGGTAGGGAGAGAAGTTAGGTTCGAGAATACGCCCCAAGTCTTGCCAAGTCGGAGTCCTAACTGCGGGGTTTAAGCAAATTGTAGGTAGCCACGTTGCACAGGGATACTGTGGCTCTAGCTTTTGTAGCCTTTGTCTTGCTTCTTGAACTGCGATAAAGGCAGAATCTCCCCGTCTATAGGCTGCTAAAAAATGCTTGAGAAATACATGTGCCACCACATCTGGTATTGGCTCACGCATCACAATTACCAGCGGAATTTGCAAATCAGCTAAATCCCGTGCTAGACCTAAGCCGTCACAAGAATTAAAAATTGCTAATTGTAAGCCTCGTTCAATGGCTTTACTAACTGCATATCTTAATTGCTTAATCGTTAAGCTATCAGTTCGATTAAGATGAATCTCACCTTCTTTTTGACTATCACTATGACCTGCAAAAAAGAGGATATCGTAACCTGTTATCCACAATTGATCGTCTAAAACTTTGGGACTAGGCTCTTTTAAAAAAGTTACTTCTGCATCAGGAGATTGCTCTAGAGAATCTCGATCTTGATCAATATCAAGTCCCGTACTATTTCCCAAAATGGCTAAAATCTTAACTTTAGTTCTCGGAAGTTTTGGACGTATTCTTGCCAGTGGCTTATATTCGGAAATACTAAAAGCAGGTATTGCTTTAGGATAATCCTCGAAGAAATTCCACAGATGCCAGGGAAGCCGCCTCAGTTGGTCATTCTCAGTTTCAATAATGAGCCAGATTTCATTAGAAGGATCTAACTGCGTCCTTAACTGTTGCTCTATAGAGCGAAAGTGTTTGGAATTGAGCCAAGCATTAATGTTATCTCGTAACTGTTGGCATAAATCGCTGAAATCATCTTCCGCTATGTTAGTTACGTCTCCTTCATCGATTTCAATGCGGGGACACAAGCCTAACCGTTTGTATAGCGCATCATAAAGCAAACGCCAGTTTCTATAAACTTCAAGAAGCCTAGGGGCGGCTGGTAAACTGCCTGTGAATCTCATACGGTAAGGAGTACCGTCTTTCCACAAATCAGCCGTAACATAAGGAAAACCTTTATTTAAATCCCCATTTCCTAAGCTTAAAACGACACACTTGATCATGGTTAATTAAGAAGCTGCTATTAGACCACAAAATTTTCTGTAATACTGATATCATCAAGAGCTAACTGAACGCTGAAACTCTCTCCAGATAGACATTTAAATAGCTTCAGTTGAATGTAGTTATCTTGGCTTCTTGATTGTACTTCTTGAATTTTTTCCCCTGTTTCAGAAAGCATAACAAGTATGAGATTATGTGGCAGATGAGTTTTTCCATTAGCAGGATGCACTTCCACCCTGACTTCCAATTTCTGATCTGCTTTTGGGGCAACTGCAACTAGCAGAGTGACAACTTGGTTACCTAATTGGACTCCTAAGTCAATTAACTTAGCTCGTCTAACATTTGGTTCTCCAGAGCCAGAAGCACTTCTGACATTTGAAGCTAAATTTGTTTGTCTTGTATCTAAGAGTGCTTCAACGGACTGCCAACCCGCTTCAACAATTCCTTGCAGCCATTGACTTAACTGCACAGGTAGCTTAACCAATTCTGGTTCTCCGATTTTACTGAGGTGCTTCAACAAACTTTCTAAAGGTTGTAATTGCCTAATATGTAGCTCACCTGTTACTGCGGTTTTAGTAAATCCCAGTATTGTTGCTTCTCTATGTACTTCATCAATTTGAATTAGCACATAGCCAATTCGGTCTTCTTGCACTTCTAGTGGAACATGGCACGTAGATTCTGATATTTTCACTGGGCGACATTCCAAGCGACCTTTCCCTGTAACTTCTAAATCAGCTACATCAGTACACAGACGCATAACTGGATTCCAGCTATCACCCGCAGTTACTTCTGTGGGAATGCCCATTAGTTGTAAGTAGTCATTGACGGCATAAACTGCCAAAGTATTAAGATGGACTTGTTCTGCTTTTTGAGGATTGGGTTGCTGTAAGCTAAAACGCTGCGCTGTATTATATGCCGTTTGAGTGATAGGCAGGGGTAAAGAGTAATCTTCTATTTCTTGAGTGCTATAAATCATAATTATTCCCTCCACTATAGATATCCCTGTGATTCGCCAAATTTACGCAAGCGTGGCATACATTGGCGGCAATAGAAACTATTTAATGTTGATATTGACAAACCAAACTCCGTTGCTAAGGTTTCCCAAGGAGTTTCTGGCGGTAAGCGTCGCAGAATTAAAATTTGGCAATTTACTTTCGGATAACCTTTAATGTGAACGCCGCGTAGTTCTCCATCAAAATCTGTTGTAGCCCAATTTCTAGTAATTTCCAGAATTGGCGGAATATCGGGAGGCGCAGGCAGGTTATCTATTGGGTCAATTTCTTGCTCTGGTTCTTGCTCTTTAACGAAACTGGGTTTAGCTCGTTGCTTCTCTTCTTCGCTGCTGCTCAGGCGGAAATCTAGCAAGCGTTTTTTTAAGTATGCGTTCAACCAAGTTATAACACTGCTGATTTCGGCATCGTACTTCGCACCTGTAGTCGCTTCACAAATATTTCTCATGAAGTACAACCATGTTTGTTGCAAGGCATCTCCGTAGTAAGGATTATTTTCCTTCCAAAGTTTGCCAGACTTCATAACAACTCGAACTATTTGAGTAAGTGCTTCCTGGCGCTCAGTACTGTTTGGCGGGTAGCTGCAAGCTTTTGCTACCAACTGATTTAGTTGCTCAGTTAGCTTATCCGTAGGGTAATTCACAGTTTACTTTTAAGTCTTATCACTCCCTGGTTATTTCTTAGTATGCAGCAAGCTGGGTGTTCAGTAGTAGTTTTAAGAATTTCTTGCCTATTAACGCTCAAAGAAGGCAATTAGACATTATCTATCAGGCAGAAATGAAAAAATTACGCAAAAACCTGAAAAAAATATATATGTAAAGTTTTATAAAAATTGAAAGGTTGCTGCGGAAAAGTTTTTATTTAGGCTGATACGTCAGTAGGCAGAGTTTTAAAAGTCAAAAGTTTGCCTAACGCATCTTACTTCTTTTTATTAGCCTCAAATGCCTACCTCTAAGACTAGATACACCATAGCTCAACAATGTTCTCATTTTAAGCGATTTGAAATATGAAAAGATTTGCTAGTTGGTTGCTCAAAAATTCCTGCTCACTAATTTCCTGTGAATTGTTTAGCTTCTTGGTGTTGATATCGACGGCTTATGCAGGCGGTTTCGATGAACAAAAACCACCTACTCCAGAGCCTATTCCAGCACCATTTACAGAATTTATTCCACTTGAAGCAACTAATAAAACTTCTGATTTGAATGTTGTTCCATCAATTTTGAATTGGGATAAATGGGGACCCACCTACTGGTTAAATCAGAATATTTGTCGAGAAATGAACGTCAATTTTATTTGTTTCTCTGCTCAAACGGCTCGTCAAATGCGTTGGCAGATTCCCCCGAAAAACTAGGCATTTAATTCTCCAGTTCGAGCCAGAAAGCTTCAATAATTTCCCGCCTTCACACACCTTAATACTACAGGAGCAATCTCAAGATGTTGCATAAACTTTGGAAATATTGGTAGTAAGCTCTGCGGCTGCTTCAACTTTAATTTTGAGTGCTGCTGTATCTCAAGCAGCAGAAACTTTTCTATTGAAAATGCAACTTTAAATACCAATGTAGCTTTAAATATCAATTGGAATTTCCGCCATTTGATGGTCAGCCGAGAATGTCTATTTGGCAACGTAATGATAGCGATCCTGACCAACAATTCGATCGCTTAAACGGAAATCTAGGTGGTACTTTGTTGAAACATCGTTCTACCGGGACTTGAACAAAGTTCAAGCCCAAACAAGCCCCAGGTTGGCTAGATGCGAGGCAAATACGTCACTATTATCCTGTAGCCAACTCACAAAACGATAAGATATAGCGGTTCTAAAAGCGGATAAAGCATCCGTAAATGTCTTTAATGGTTTGTTAGCCCAACGCCGTCTTAGTCCTCCAGTTAACTGTTGCCAAATAATAAAACTGTAGGCACAGAAAACTAATATCAGATGCCGATTAAGGCTTCTGATACTTCGTGTTTGATATTCTTTTAAGCCTAACAATCCTTTAGCTTCACGGTAAAATACTTCCACCCAGTTTCTCTGGGAGTAAGTTTTAACAATCCATTCGCCTGTAGCTTTCTCATGAACAACATTAGTAATGAGATAATTAATTTCTGTCGCCTCAGATAAACTAGCAGCATTCATAACGATAGCTACTGTCCTAGTTTCTGAAAATGCTGATATTTCTACTTCAACTGTTGCCACCCATACGGTTCTTGGAGATTCTAGTTCTAATTGGATACCTGTAAATGCTTCTGGCTGTAAGCTTTTAGCTAACTCATCTAATCTTAGAGTTACTTTCTCTGGGTCAGATTGCACTTGGCAAACAACTTTTCTATTTTTGGCTAATCCGGCTATATATTTTAACTTTTTTAGCTCTAATTGCTTCAAGAAGTTCGTATTGTTTCCATATCCAGCATCGACCAATACTACTCCAGGTTTTTCGCCTCTACTGAGACATTTATCAACTAACTTTAAGGCAATATCTGGCTTTTTAATAAATTCCGGGTCTTGCTTTCCTTCAGGTAGTGAACTCGCGTGTTGATAGAGTTCAACGTCTAATACCAATTTTAAGTGAAGTTGCATAAAATGAAGGGAGTGTTTTTTTGTCCTTGAATCTTTATTCTATGCAGCCTCAAATTAAATTGGTATAAGGGTAAGCTTTTTACTCCATCATATAAATGAGTGGTTACCAGCACTACCCCATTATCCGTTTTACCAATTTCTCCTAGATATTGCCGACCAATTCCAGCCGTTTCATTACCACTTTTTCTATGACCTGAGTCATCTATTATTAACGTAAATCCTCTTCTTACGTTTGTTTGACTGCATTGCTGCATCACTTGCAATCGGCGCTCGTTGACTTTCTGCGCGTCCCAGGTGGCTTCCGTTAAAAAATGATCTAATTGGTGGTAAATCACGCCCACGGCATTATTCGAGATCTGCGTCAGGTTTTTTCGCTCGCTTTCGCCTAATAATCCCCCTACATAGTGCCTAAACCCTTTTTTTTGGGCTTGATTACTCAAGACATCATCAAACCTACCACACTATTTTTCAAAGCATGGTGGCATGGCGGAGGGAGTCGTTTCCTTCATGGGTATTCATCGACGTGGAATTGTTGCCCTGCTTAAATTATAAGCATTTTATTTTTACTTCTTTGTTTAAGTCCCGTTAGACATTATCTATCAGGCAGAAATGAAAAAATTACGCAAAAACCTGAAAAAAATATATATGTAAAGTTTTGTAAAAATTGAAAGATTGCTGCGGAAAAGTTTTTATTTAGCCTGACACGTAAGTAGGCAGAGTTTTAAGAATGAAAAGCTCGCTTAATTACACATAAGCCCAGAAAACAAGGAGTATTCTTATCATGTCAAATCAAGCAGCAAAAGCCGGAGCATTAGCAGCATTAATAATCGGAACAACAGCAGCTACCACCGGAATTATTCCCACTCCTATAGGAATTCCTGGTATTGAAAACCGTGCAGAAGCCCAAAGTATCAATGTCAATATTGATGCTGCTTGGCTTCTCAATAAAATCATGAATATGGCTCGTAATTTCTGGTCTAACTTTTTTGGAGCTACTTATATTCAAACCTACATTGGTCATTTTACGCCTGAATACGTCCGAATAATCAAACGACAATATGGCTCATCGGCAAATTCATTTTTCTGGCAAGAGTGTAAAAATGGCTTTTATCGTGCCAGCAACGCACAGTGGTGGCAGAAATCTCTTATAGAGCCCTTTTCCTGGTTCTTTTTTGTGCAGCGGGAAGAAGGTGGTCGAGTAAACTGTTACGTTCGTTACTCACGTTAATTGATTAGTTAGCGTTTTTATAGGAGAGGGTATGGTAACCCTCTCCTAATCAAAGGAATTTATTTCAGAGCATATAAGTAAGGGGGAAATCATAAAATTTCAGCTTGTGAATAGTATTTTTATTATATTAACTACAGTTGTTTTAAGTTCACAAAAAGCTTCAGCAATTGATATGAAGCCCATTGCTGAAAGCTTAGTAAATCAATTAGGTAGTCAATCAACTAATTAACAACTTATTGGGAGCACAGGGAAGTCCTAATTCCACATCGCAGTTTCAAATTCCAGGCAACAGCTATCCCCTTAATCCAGACTATTCCAATCCCTATCTGCCATCTTCAATGCATAATAACTATCTGCCATCTTATCCTCCTATGCAATATGCACCTTCGTCAGCAATGCCAATGCCTAATAACTATCCTCCTATGGGAGCTTCGTATTCAATGCCATTTATCTATAATCCGCAATGCGATCCTAACAATGTTAATCAACGCTGGCGTACTAATTAATTGAAGTTTTGAGCAATTTATTCTTGGTATGGGTTTGGGTTTTAAACTCATAGCCTACCTAACATTATTAGGACTTATGCAAACTAGCAACCGACCAATTTCTTCGATTTGGCAAAGACTTAAAACCCGTGAGTTTAGTTGTGAAGAAGCGCTGAAATTATTAGTAGATCAGCACAAAAATGTTAACTTCACCTTGTTAGATCCAGAAGTTAGCTCCCGTTTTTTCAGAGAATTTCCTAATCGCAGTGTGTTACCTCCTCTAACTCCTTTACTACTATGGCGCAATTGTTACTATTTAGGATGCCCAATTTCTCTCAAGCCAGAAGAAATACAAAAACTGCGCGATCGCACTCTCACTGATATCAAAATTATTCCGATTGCTGAAAAAAGTTATCGTTCTTGGTTTCTTACCCAAAACTTCAATCCTAACGACATCAATACATCTTCCCTAATCAATCCGATTACAGGTAAAGCCGAGGTTGAGGATATTAGCGAAGTCACAGAACTTTATCTCTCTAAAGCCGATAACCAAATTAGTCGAATTAAAACCATTATTGCTGGGGCTTTACGCCATCGGGCCAGCGATATTCATATGGAGCCAACTTCTGATGGTTTAAGAGTCCGATATCGCATTGACGGCATTCTGCGCGATATTACTGCTCTACCTGCTGATATGGGTCGTAAGGCAATCGTTGCACTGAAAGTAATGTCCAATATGGATATCTCGGAGAGTCGCCGCCCCCAAGATGGACGGATTGGAGAGAAGTATACTTCTAATTCGGAAATAGAATTGGAGTTGGATATGCGGGTCAGTACGTTGCCTTGTGTAGGTGGCGAAAAGGCAGTAATCCGCTTACTACCGAGAGAAAATCCCTTTTCTGGGTTGGAAGAGTTAGGATTTTCGCCCAAACAACTACAACTCTATAAAACGTGGTTGCACCAACCGCAGGGAATGATTATTTTCACTGGGCCTACAGGTTCGGGTAAAACCAGTACCCTCTACAACAGTTTGCAAGCTGTAGCTACAGAGAATGTAAATGTAGTGACAGTAGAAGATCCAGTTGAGTATGTACTATCTAGGATTACGCAGACACAAGTTAATGAGCTGGCAGGGATGACGTTTGCAGCGGGAATGCGAGCGATTTTGCGCCAAGATCCAGACATTATTATGGTGGGGGAAATTCGCGACAGCGAAACGGCTGAAACTGCGATTCGGGCAGCATTAACGGGACATTTAGTGCTGACGACACTACATACTAATGATGCGGTGAGTGCTATTCCCCGTCTCAAAGATATCGGACCAGACCCTGGTTTAGTTGGCGATGCGTTGTTGGGTATTGTCGCACAGCGCTTAGTACGTAAGGTTTGTCCTCACTGTGCAGAATCTTATACTCCAACTGAGGAGGATCTGAGTAAGTTGAATTTGTCTTTAGAATCAGCCAATCTCACCAACTGGCGCAAAGGTCGGGGTTGTGCTATTTGTTTTCATTCTGGCTATTTAGGTCGAGAAGCGATCGCGGAACTGCTAAATGTAGATAAAACGGTGCGACAGCTAATTTACGAAGGAACGATGACGCAATTACATAGTTATTTGCAAGAAAGCAAGTTTGATTCGTTCCGAGTTGCAGCAATTGAAAAGGTAACGCAGGGAGTGACGACTGTAACTGAGGTACTGAGAGTATTGCCGCATACGGTCTTGTCCGAAAATTGCTGAGTTTTTTATGTAGGGGGTTCCATGGGGTTGATATTTCCAAAAGATTTTCTAGAAAGAAGTGTTGCCTTGTCTAGCTAGAGGAGAAAATCCGATCGGGAAACTTTTATACTGGTTGCGAAAACATTCATTAGCGCAACCGAATGGATAGTAGCCTAGCACCCAGTAGTCAGACTCAGGATTTAGTAATGTTGGCCGAGTCCAATGATCTGTTACGAGAGTTCGTGGCGGATAAAAGGTCAGCGAAGACAAAGCACGAATATACCAAAGACTTGCGAGATTTCTTTAGTTGCATAACGGGCAGTGAACCCACCCCAGCGCGGGTGAATGAGTTTCTGCAACTGGATAGGTTTAAGGCGATCTCCCTCGTACTGCGCTACAAACAGACATTGGTGGAGCGGGGACTCAAAGAAGCGACCGTCAATCGAAGACTCTCTGCTATCAAGTCTCTGGTTAACTACGCCGCCAAAATTGGCCAGTGCAGTTATTCACTCTCTGAGATTAAAAGTGAGAAGGTGAAGCCCTATCGGGATACCAGCGGGATTCAACCCGAATCCTTTAAGAAGCTGCTAGCGCTTCCTAATCGAGACACGTTGAAGGGTCAGCGCGATTATGCCCTCTTGAGGCTGCTTTGGGATAATGCCCTCAGACGTGGCGAGATAGCGGCGTGTAACATCGGGGACTTGGATTTGGACAGCCGAAAGTTGTGGATTTTAGGGAAAGGTCGAGGCACTAGCCGAGAGGCGGTCTCCTTATCGCTAACGACAATTCAGGCACTCCAGGAATACTTACAAGCCCGGAAAGAAACGGATATTCATCAACCGTTGTTTGTCAGTGTTGACCCGGTGACTACAGGACACCGACTAACCGGCAGCGGCATCTATAAGATTGTCAGGCAGAGTGCCGCAGCAGCAGGAATCACCAAAGTCTTATCACCGCACAGAATCCGGCACTCATCCGTTACGGCCGCTCTGGAAGCGACCAACGGGGATGTGCGGAGAGTACAAAAACTGAGCCGACACGCCAACCTCAACACCTTGATGATCTACGATGACAACCGCTTGAGCCATCAGGGAGAAATTTCTGATTTATTAGCCGATTTAGTTTAAGAGAGAAAGTTTCTCCGTTGAGTCCAATCAAACGGTCACAATCAACAACGGCTTAGTATGCTTTCAAGTAGCACTTTATGCAGCATACCTAATGGCGACTAAAAATCTTCGCGTTGTAGCTTATCTCCCCCAACAGTACCATCAGCACTTACGGAATTACATGCATGAACAGGCTCTGACAGAAAGCTCCGCTATCGTCAAAATTATTAAGCAATTTTTTGAAGGTCAAACTCACTCACCGTCTAATCCACCCGATAATGAAGCCATTGAATCCTTAAGGGTACAAATGCTCTCCCTGGAACAACGCTTCAATGTTTTGGAAGCTACAGTCGAAGCGGGTCTGACGCGGAAGCGAAACGCCACATCTAAAACATTTAATCAAGCTCCGCCTCAGTTACCTCCCCAAAAGCGAGATTCACTCGCTAGAAGACTTGGTGTTAATCCGGCTTCAATTGAAGAAGCCCTGGAAAAAGGTGCTGATTATTTTCGAGACTGGAGTAAGCGGCGAGATCCCGCTTCAAGATCTTGGAGTTTAAAAGGAGACCTCTTCTATCCGATGTCCGACTGAGCCTGTACCTAGATTTCAACTCTCAACTTCTCAGCAGAATACTCCCTTTCCTCAACCGCATCTCGTCAAAAATTCAACTTTTCGGACTCTCCAAGTCAAAAGAACTTCTGGATTGAAAGCTACAACGTATGCTACTAGTAGCCTTATAAGGCATACTTTTTGTCTTCATCCTTTTTACTGGATTGTGGTGAATTTGCTCATAAAACTAAGTGGATAATCACTGATTTATGATTCCCAGGGGTTAATGATTTCTATGCCGCAATGGGCGAAGTCATCAACGTTACGAGTGGCGATCGCGGCTTTGTGAGTACGGCAGATGGCTGCGATTTGGGCATCAAATTCGGAGATGGGAGCACCTTGTCTTCTGCAAGAAGCAGCAATGGCAGCGAAGTATCCGGCAGCTTCTGAGTCAAAGGGCAAATTTTTGCCGACAAAATCCTCTTGAAACATGGCTTGGGCAAGATTTTGGAGCCGTTGCTGCCGTGCTCCCTCTGGCAAAATAGCGATACCGTATAAAATCTCAGCTTGGGTAATGGTAGTGATGTAGAGGCTATCCCTAGCTTGTGATGCACACCAGGTTTCTACTGCTGCTGAAACCACGGGCTTCATCAATTCGGATACAACGTTGGTGTCTAGAATAACCATGATGGTCTAGAAGGTCGGCGGGTTTCTGATCGGTTCTCTCGGAATTTCGGGGAGATCAACGCCTCCAACTTCGGCAAAGCGTTGTTTAATGGCAGTGGCTAAATTAGGTTCTCTTGGTGGAGAAGGCTCTGGAATCAGCACGCTGGACAGAATAGCCGTGATTTCGGCTTCGAGCGTGCGTCCGTTTGAAAGAGCGCGTTGTTGGAGGCGCTGGGTAAGTTGGGGTTCGAGTTGGTTGAGGATGATGTTAGTCATGGCATTGAGTCGAGGTGGGGGAGTCTAGCTCCATCATAAAAGTTACTCGGTGATGCGGAGTTTGCCGCTCATCAGTTTGGGTAGAAGCACATCACGGGTTTTGGTTAGAGTTCAAGACTAGCGATCGCCCGCCAGTCCTCCCAAACCTCAGAACCACGACGCAGTACACCAATAGAACCAAGTGGTAAGCCCGTTATCTTAGTATCCGAAGACGTGAAGTATTCAATCAGACCCGCCGCATAAGCTTTGTGGTACCAATCACTAAACTCCGACATGGCACTAGGAGAGCACTCAGTGGGCTTCCACTGACCTCGAATCGCATCCACCAACAGTCCAGCCGGATTCTTCACCTGACCGCCCTGCTTGCGCTCCTTAACCAACGCCAGCGCATCCTGAACCGTTGTTAAAGTTGCTTCCAATACCACGGTGGCAATTTGTGGGTTCAGCGGAATCGGGGCAATCACCACCTCCACTTGATTCAAAATTTCGCGTTGCTCAGCGCTCGCGGAAAAATCGTCTAGTTCAAAATCTTGAACTAACTTGTTTAACCCTGCATTCGGATCTGGCGTTGCGACAGTTTTAACCTCAAAAGCCTTTTTCTGATCCTCTAGTCTTTGGTTTTGATTTTGATCTTTTACAGCAGCAGGGTGGGTGGGGGGATTGTCTGTTGTCTTTAATTGATCTCTAGAAGAGAGTACGGAGCTATAAGGGTTTGAGGCCCCTATTTTGGACATTTCCATCCCAGGTTGGACATTTTGATCCAGTTCCGCGACATTTTTGTCCAATTGAGGATGGTTAGCTATCAGCTTAAAAATCTTGCCTGAGTACTTCCGCACAACTTCAACCAGACCGAATTCGGCTAGCTCGATGAGCGATCGCTGGATATGACGGATGGAGTAGGAGCGTTTGCGACCTACGCCAGTCCACTCGGAAAACTCGTTCAGTTCAAATTCTTGGGACCGTCCTGCGGGTTTACGTCTCAGTAACCAGCGGTATAACTGACCGGCACAGGGGGTGAGTTGTAAGGCTAGGGTATCGTGCGCGTGTGTGACTCGCGCAAAAACTTCGGACATCCGTAGTTCTCCAGTTGTAATTTTGGGTGGAGAACTGCTAGCCTTAAGTTACTTATGCTTTGGGGCTAACAGTCCTTAGATTTTTGAAACCAGCATTGGGGGCCAACCCGATGCTGGTTTCGCTATTAATGGGACTCTACTACAGCCGCAGCTAGTTCGTCTAGCAATATTTGTAGCCGGTCATGAAGTAGTCGAGCCAAGGTGATCGCTTAAAAACCAAGTAGTTCGTGATCGCAGCCGCTTGGTTAATAATCAAGAGCACAATTACCAACCCTCTTGCTGTCCTAACTGCAAAAGTGCGTCTAACATCTGTTTACCTTTGGAGTAATTTCTTCCTTCGCATTGCAGCACTTCCTTAATAATTTTTGACTCGGCAATACCTTGTTGTTGCAATGCCATTACAGTTAAATACATCGGCTTGTAAGCTGCAATAGTAGGGTCTAGCTGAGTAGCCATTGCATCGGTAACGGGTTCAGTTACCTTCTCAGTTACATTCTCGTTACCGCTTGCTGTGTCTACGTTACCACCGTTACCGTCAATACTGTTACCAACGGCAATGGGAGGCTGCAATGCTGTCATGGCTTGTTGCTGCCATTGTTGCTCTTGCACGTACTGACTGCTAGCCAGTTGAGCTAAAAAATCATTACGTTCGGCTGTTTCAATGGCTTTAATTAAGGGTGCAATGCGCTGAAGTTGATGACCGGTTGCCACGGCTGCAATGCCACAGCTTAAACTCCCCAATAGGGAAAGATAACGGAGACAAACCCCAACTTTATCTTTGGGATTATTGAAGATAAAAGGGGTTGAACTCCATAAGAATAACCCGGCAATGGTTGAGACTCCACCCGTTAATAAGAGGAGTGTCCTGTTTTGTCTCAGTTGAGCTTGAGGTGAGCTAATATCTATTAATGAACCCATTGAATCAAACCTCCAATTAGAATTACTGCGATGGCAGTAATCACTAAACCGATATATTGCTGGTAGCTAATACCCATGGCACTGGCAAAAACATCGTCGCAAATTCCTGCAACGATGAACAAAATTGAAACGATTACACTTAACCAAAACCCGTAATATTGAAATTGGGGAACGGCGTAAGCTGTGAAACTAAATAAGCCAACACAGCTTACGCCTAGCAGGAAGTAACCTGCCATGACGTAAGCTTTTCCCATGATTAATTAGCTGCCGTAGCTGTGTTTGATGGCATTAATCGCATTGGCCGCATTAACGTTGGCGTTCTCAACTTGGCTGTGCATTTCTGCATACTGTGGGCGTAACCCGTGCAAATCTTTGGCGAGTTGAGCGTTAGCCTGTAATTTATGAACCTCGTTTCTGGCAATCTTGCCCTGATAGCGTCGGTGAGTGGTATGCACTTCGGTATCATCCGTATCAATGCTTTTGAGAGCTTTGTAAGCGGTTTTAGTACTATCAGCCATCACTCGTTTTTGTCGGGCTAAGATTCGTAAGGAATCAGCTTCCTGCTTATTGAAGTATCGGGGTGCTGATAAAACGGGTACAGAACGAATGCTGCTAAAGTCGGCATTGGTGGGAGAGGGAACTGCCGCGTCAGTATTGGCTAGTACCTTATTCTTATCAAGTGCGTGATTTGTACCATCATTGGCTAGTTGTCCACCCGTTTCATGACTAGCTGATAGTTTGCCACCAAAA
>Ga0164305_10000439_pt1 | contig 15655 bp, 10 predicted proteins | sample Whisoiple_237_MG_FD_110215 | JGI IMG/M metagenome (GOLD analysis project Ga0164305, IMG submission 110215) | Soil microbial communities amended with pyrogenic organic matter from upstate New York, USA - Whitman soil sample_237_MG | ecosystem: Environmental > Terrestrial > Soil > Agricultural...
CCAAAACATCTAAATTGGTGTCAATTGCAAATAGTGTCGTCGAAGTTGCCCCTGCAAAATTATTCACATACGCAGCAGCAGCAGCGGCGCCGGGATTGCCAAAATTGCGATCGCCCGCAGCATAAGCCAAATTCCCGTCGAGTTGAACTCCCCCCGTCAGCGTGTCAAAATCCACAAGTGCCCCAGTATCAGGGTTGAGGCGGGCGTTTTGACCGGCTTGATTGACAAACCGAATTCGATCGACTGTCGGATTGAAATCAAAACCCGCAGCCCCCGGAGTTAGGGGAACAGCAAACTGTCCGCTACCGACTGAACTTGCTTGCCCAGTCACGGGATTGATCGCGTACAAGCGATTGCTAGAACCCACACCGTATAACACACCGTTAGCGGGGCGAAAATCAATTCCCAGCAAACTTTCTCCCGGCTGCAACCCCGTAACTGCTGCGTCGCTGAGAATCGCCCGCGGTGCCGCCTCGTTAAAACCGACAATTGTTTCAGCGCCATTTCTGACAGTTAAGGCGTAAGCTGTAGGCAAAGGCAAAGCCAAACCGTTAATCTGTCTCCCGTCGGCAATTTGACCGACAAAGGAAGCTTGACCGCTACTTAAATTGATATTGTACAAGCCCGAAATGCCACCGACTTCCAGCGCCGCCACTGCCACCTCGCGGCCGCCAATACTCCTGACATCAAAGCCGAGAACGCTAGTAGCATCAACTCCCAAAGATCCGATCGTATTCAACACTCCATTATTCGGCGGATCTTGTCGCACCAAAACATCCAAATCGCTGTCAATTGCAAATAGTGTTGTTGAAGTTGCGCCCGCAAAGTTATTCGTGTACGCAGCCCCTGCTGCAGACGGATTTGACCCAAAATTGCGATCGCCCGCCCGGTAAGCCAAATTCCCGTCGAGTTGAATTCCCCCCGCCAGCGTGTCAGAATCGACAATTGCCCCGGTATCCGGGTTGAGGCGCGCGTTTTGATCGGCTTCATTGACAAACCGAATTCGATCGACTGTCGGATTGAAATCAAAACCCGCAGCCCCCGGATTTAGGGGAACAGCAAACTGCCCGTTACCGACTGGACTTGCTTCCCCAGTCATCGGATTGACAGTATACAAGCGATTGCTAGAACCCACACCGTAAAGCAAACCGTTAGCTGGCCGATAATCAATTCCCAGCAAACTTTCTCCCTGCTGCAATCCAGTCACGGGCAAATCTGTGATGACACTTCCCGGATTGGAAAGACTAAAACCGACAATCCGATTAGCAGGAGTTAAAGCATAAGCCGTTGTCCGCGCTGGAGGCGGGGGGCTGGGAACAACGCTGCCAATATTATTAGTGAAACTTGCCTGGTTAATCGAACTTTGTCTCACCCCTCTGAGAGTAGCGAGAAATTCTCCTGTTACCCGGTCTTGAAGAACAGTATCGTTTCCAGCTTCCAAAATATTTAAGTCGCTAAAACTGAGACCTTCCCCCAAACCGATTAAATCTGTACCCGGTGTAAAATCGGCGATCGCGTCCGCATTTGCCAAACTAACACCGCCGCTGGTACGGTTCGGGTCAGCCTCAGCGTAGCGCCTCAAAACAAATAGGTCGGCCCCGTCTCCGCCGATCAGGACATCAGTATCTCGATCGCCCGACAAAACATCATTACCGGAATTTCCCGATATGGAATCGCTGCCTTTCCCGCCCACTAAAAAATCGTTACCTTCTCCGCCGTTAATAGTATCGTTCTCTAAATCTCCAAATAGCGAATCTTGACCAGAATTTCCCTCAATTAAATCGCTTTGCTTACCTCCATAAATGCTGTCATTACCAGAGTTTCCGGCAATGGTGTCATTGCCCATCAAACCAAAAATCAGGTCATCTTCTGGAGTTCCTGCTAGCAAGTTTGCTTGGGCGGTGTCTCTAATTTCTGCCATGCTCTAATTACCCTCTAATTTTGATACTTTCGTGGCCTAACGGCGGCGGTATTCTCAGTCAAAATATCACAAATTCGCACTTTTCGGATAGTTTTTATTATTTTCGGCTGTAGGGGTGGGCTGCCATAAAAGTATTACACGCAGCTAAAATGATATATAAACCCGCCCCCCGATTCAAATAAACCCACTCCTAAATACAGATCACTTAGCCGTATTTTATAGTTGGCTGTGTAGCCAAGGGCGATCGCACCTCAACTGCAAACAGGCAAGCTGAAATTTTTAGCGGTGCGAACCTATGAAATTTTGTACTGCGTTCATTAGTAATATACGCTGACTCTATAATTTTGGATCTGTACAGTCAGAAATTATTTTTCAACTTTAATCTTAAAGCCTCCGAAGATGGGCTTTGTGTGTGTAGCGGCGACCACCATCGCTCAATATAAAGTGGATTATAAATGCAGAATTGGCATAATAAGTTAGTTGAACAGTCGTCTGAAGACGACTTAAGCTTTCAGGCAGGGGTTTAAACCCCTGCCTGAATCGGGGAGTTTCACGTTTGATCCCTTCCGCTGCTTTTTCAAGCTTTCAGCAGGGCTTTAGAAGCTGATTCCCCTGCGAGTTTGAGTTGCGATCGCAATTTGAGATTCAACAACACCAAGACAGTCCACTGACTGAGTATGGATAGCAAAATCGTATTTCCTGACGCTGCCAAAGACGAAGACCAAAAGCCACTAAATGTTGAAGACAACCAGAGAATAGGAGCTTTTTCTGGGGTTAGCAAGAGCATAGATAAAATCAGAGGCGGCAACAAGATAGCGCCACCGACTGTGCAGATGGCCCACATTTCCTGATTTCGGGTTTTGGTAAATAGGAATAGTTGGGTGATGGCTGCGTAAATTAGGATGAGATTCAGACAGCCAATTACACCCCAAAATCCGTTGATATCAGGTTTTTCCAACAGCGCCCAAGGTATTAAAATTATTACTGAGCTGAGGAAATTGATCGCGATCGCAACTACAGCCGGACTTTTATCGCTCCAAATTAAATCGAGTAGTGGGTAGCGCCGCCACAGCTTCTGATTGCTGGGAACGATTTGTTTCCGATACCTCGCCCAATCGTACAATGATTGTCGGTCAGATGTTAAAGCTGCAATTAAACCTAAGAACATCACCAAATTCAAGATAAGTAAACAGATGAGATTAGCGGAGTTTGGGGGGTCTGATTGGAGTGCAAACCCTAAAAATATTACCTGACAGCAGATAACTAGCAAATAACTTTGCCCCTTGCTCAAAACTGTAGCACTGGGATTGGGAAAACGGCGCTGCCATCCCTGCCACATCCAGTAGGTTCCTGTACCACAAACCAAGAGAGACAAAGCAAGGCCACTCGCAATATTTGTACCCACTGGCGAGTAAAACCATTGCAACTTGTCTAAGTTTTCAACTAACGAATCGAAATCTGTTTTATCAGCTAGAAAAAGCGAATATCTCAGGATAGCAAGGGGAGACAAAAAATGTAACACATCCCCAGCAGCTCGCGTGAGCGGGAGCCAAGAAATCCCAAACACAACAAAAACCGTAGCGCTAGCCAACCAAGGTTGAAATCCTCCCAACCAACTGGTTGTCAATCCAAATAGCATCGAACCGCTGTAAAATAAAGCACAGCTAGCTGCAACCGCTGTGTAGAAACATAACATTTCATTCAGGGGTATTTGAGCAGCTAATCCAGCATACAAATGCAGCGGTACTGTCAGAATTGCTGCTAGATACAGTAAAATTGGGACACCCAGAATTTTGCCGAGAAAAATAGTTTTGGCAGACTGGGGACTGAGGCGAATAAAGTTGAGTGTGCCGCGGCGTTCCTCCTTGTCTAAGTCACTGACAAGTAGATAAGTCCCTGCTACTAATAAAGCTAACACGCTCAATATGCTCAGCCAAATGAATATCTCTAGCCACCACTCCCGCCAGTTAATGACAAAGTTGCCCAAGGCATCTCTGACGCATTGTTTCTGATCAGAATTGGCATTTTTGAAAATGCAAAATCTGTGATAGATGGGGTAAGTGTACTCCCCATTACGAGGGGTAACGGGTATCTGGGCGCTGTAATACATCAATAGCAGCAGTTGACCGCTTAGGGAAAAAGCCGAGGCGATCGCCATATTGCCAGTATTCAAGCGGCCTTTGATTTCTCGAAATAACTGGGGATTCCAGTTGCCTATTTTGTCTAGTAAGTGGAGTGTCATTGGTTATTCGTGATTAGTTATTGGTTATTGGTCATGAGTTAGTTATAGCTCAGTGTTTTACTATCCTCAAGAACAGGCAAGATGCCTGTTCCACAAAAAACTAATTTCTTGTGGGGAGTAGGGGTTGGGGAGGAGAGCCCGCCCAAGAAAGACTTATTAACAACAGAGGAAACGAGCAAATTAGGATGCTTGTTTGTGTCCCATCTTGAGGAAGATGGTTTCTAAGTCTTCTTGAGTGCAGTGGAATTCGGTTAGGGGAATGTTGGCCGCGACGAGTTCGCGTAATAAATTTGCGGCATCTTCCGGGCTTCCTGAAAAATCAACGCACACCTGTTGAGTTTCCGGGATTATTGTCCAATTTTCCACCCAAGGAAAGTTTTTTAATGCCGATGTTAGCGCTTCTAATTTATTTCCTAAAACCGACATCAAAATTTGCTGGCGGCTGAGGCGTTTGTAAAGTTCTTGTAACGGTGCGCTTTCGACCAGATATCCGAGTTCCATGATACCGACCCAGCTACAAAGTTCCGCTAAGTCGCTGAGAACGTGAGATGATATGACTACGGTCATGCCGGCTTCTTGCAAAACTTTGATAATTTCGCGGAACTGCATTCGGGCGATCGGATCTAAGCCAGAAACTGGTTCGTCTAACAACAACAATAGCGGTTCGTGGATAATAGTTCTCCCCAAACTCAGGCGCTGTTTCATCCCCCGCGACAGGGTGGAAATTAAGCTGTTGCGCTTGTTGGTTAGTTGCACGAGTTCTAACACGGAGTTGATTCGCTCTCGGCGGCGCGGTTGCTGGAGGTTGTAGAGTCGGGCAAAATAGTCTAAATAATCCCAAACAGTCAAGTCGTCGTATAGGGGAAAGTCGTCGGGAAGAAAGCCGATGCGCTGTTTGAGAATCGGGTGCGATCGATCGCGCAATAACCTATCCCCGTTGATGTAAATTTCCCCTATGGTCGGTTCCTCAGCCGCCGCCAACATCCGCAGCAAAGTAGTTTTGCCGGCACCGTTGGGGCCGATCAGTCCGCATACTTCGCCTGCTGCTACTTGCAAATCGATGTCATTGACGGCTATATGGCGATCGAATTGTTTCGTCAGCCCGCGAGTTTCTATTGCTAGTTGTTTTGCCATGTTTGGAGGGTGAATGAAGTTTTATCGGTGCATTCCTGGCATGGAAATAGAAGTCTACAGCTAGCCTAGCCCGTTCTTCCAGGAATTGTCATCTCGTTTCTGAAATTAAAACAAAGACATTATCGATCGCTGAAATCGTTGCTAATATTAACTCTTCCTTCTTCCTTCTTCCCTCTTCCTTCTTCCTTCTGCTATATCAAGTCTGCACGGAAAATTCCTCTGGATCGATATCCCAATTTACCCAGCGAATTGCCTCCCTAGCTGATGTCAGGTTAGGCGGAACTCTCAAAGCGTGAATGAATCCCGTACTCGGACAAGTCATTTTTAACAAATAAATCGGCTCGATATCGGCATTATCTATTTTTAATAGTGAATATTCCTGCCAACTATCTATTTGTTCTGCTGACAACTCTTGACAAATGCGATCGTAACCAATCCCTTGAATTAACACTCGCCTCAGTTCGGCATTCTCTTCTGCTAAAAGCCCTTGGGATTGCCATTGATTGGGGTGGACTTTGCCGTATTCTTCAGGCAATCTGACGCCGTGATAATAGTAAAAATTCCATCCATCCGCAAACTCGATCGCAGGTTCTGCTTCTGCGTGCAAGCGGTTTTGACTGTCAAAGCGCAGGTGGCGCGGGCGATCGCACACGGCGCAAAACTTTTCAAAGGGAAATATCCAACCGCAATGCTCGAAAAGCAGCTTTTGGGAGCGAAGTATTTCTTTTGCCTTTTGGGAAACATTGACGCCTAATGAAGAGATATACCATTCAGTCAAATAGATTTCCTTAAACAAAGTCGTGGGGGTTTCAGGGGATGTGAGGTCGAACAAATGATCGGGAAAAACATTCCCCATCATTCGTTCCGATCGCACATAGCTGTCAGCCAATTCGTACATTAGCGAACTCAGTGTGCTGTCTGCTTCGGACTCGATCGTCATGCTATCGAGCTCATACTTCCACACCAAAGGATTTGCAAATTCTCTCACAATTGATGGGGACATCCATTTCCAGCCTAGCTTTTCCCCCAATCTATTGCTGTCCCATTCGTCTGAGCAGTTTTGTGAACGATCGCGTTTCGGCAAGTTGAAGATTTGGAGATAAGCGTCGCGGGGACTGCTGCAAATAATAATTTCGGGTTCTTCTAGCCCAATAGTGGCGTAGGCAACTTTGATGGCTTCTGTGGCTTTTTCAGCATCAATTGGCCTAGTTGAGAGAGTCAGACGTTGGAAGCTGATGTCGGTAATTTGATTAGGCCAGAGATGCAGTGTTGTCAGATGGGTGAGCGAGCGCAATGCGCGGATGTCGATAATTGGATTCCAGTAGAGATGCAGTGTTGTCAGATTGGTGAGCGAGCGCAACGCGCTGATGTCGATAATTTGATTGCCGTTGAGATGCAGTGTTGTCAGATTGGTGAGCGAGCCGAGAGAGCTGATGTCGGTAATTTGATTGTGGTCCAGATGCAGTGTTGTTAAATTGGTCAGCGAGCCGAGAGAGCTGATATCGGTAATTTGATTCTGGTTGAGACTCAGTGTTGTCAGATTGGTGAACGAGCCGAGGGATCTGATGTCTTTAATTCCAGTGTAGCTGAGATTCAGCTCTGTCATGCTTGAAAGTATCCGTTCTGCTGCTTCTCTATCATCAGTGCCAGCCTTTTTTAACAACACTTGAACTGTGTTCCTTGCCTCCTGTGAAAGACTGTTAATATGCTTGCACCAGTCGGCAAAGCTGCTAAAACTCATTGCTTGAATTAAGACTCGCCTCAGTTCGGGATTTGTTTCGGATAAAAGCCATTCGGATTGCCATCGATCGGGGTGGAGTTGGCTGTATTTTTCCGGCAATTTGACGCCGTGATGATAATACAAATTGTATCCGTCCGCAAACTCGATCGCAGGTATTGCTTCCGCGTGCAAGCGGTTTTGACTGTCAAAACGAAGGTGGCGAGGGCGATCGCACAGCACGCAAATCTTTTCAAAGCGAACTATAAAACCGCAATGCTCGAACAGCAGTTTTTGGCAGCGCAGTATTTCTTGTACCTTTTGGGAGAGATTGATGCCTGATGAAGAGACATACAATTCAGTCAAATAGATTTCTTTAAGCAGAGTTGTGGGGGTTCCATAGAATTCCCAGAACCAATGATCGGGAAAAACATTCCCCATCCTTCGTTCCGATTCCGCATATTCGCGAGCCAATTCGTACATTAGCGAAATCATTTGCGTGTCTGCTTCGGAATCAATAATACTCAGATGATCGAACTCATTCTCCCACACCGCCGGACTGGCAAATTCTCTCACAATCGATGGGGACATCCATTTCCAGCCTAGCTTTTTCCCCCATCTATTACTCGGCCATTCCTCTGAGCAGTTTTGTGGATCGTCGCGTTTCAGCAAGTCGCTGATTAGGAGAAAAAGTTCGCGAGGACTTCTGCAAATAATCACTTCGGGTGCTTCTAGGCTAATAACTGCATAGGCAAGTTTGACTGCTGCTGTGGCTTTTTCAATATTAATTGGCTCAGTCGAGAGAGTCAGATGTTTCTGTGCGAGTTCGCCTGACACCCAGATATCGTTAATGGGATTGCCACTGAGACGAAGTGTGGTCAGATTGGTGAGCGAGCGCAACGGGCTGATATCGGTAATTCGATTGCTTTCGACAACCAGTGTGGTCAGATTAGTGAGCGATTGCAATGGGCTGATGTCGATCGTTTGAGTGCAGCCGAGAAGCCAACTAACTCCAGCGCCATCGAGAATCAGTTCCTTCAGATGGGTGAGGGAAGCGATCGATCTGATGTCGCTAATTTTATTCCAGTCGAGCATCAGTGTGGTCAGATTGGTGACTGTTTGCAACGGGCTGATGTCGGTAATTTGATTACCGTAGAGATTCAGTGTGGTCAGATTGGTGAGCGTTTGCAATGGGCTGATGTCGGTAATTTGATTACCGTAGAGATTCAGTGTGGTCAGATTGGTGAGGGAGGCGAGGAAGCTGATGTCGGTAATTTGATTACCGTAGAGATTCAGTGTGGTCAGATTGGTGAGGGAGGCGAGGAAGCTGATGTCGGTAATTTGATTCTCGGTGATAATCAGTTCGGTCAGATGGGTGAGGGAACCGAGGGAAGTGATGTCAGTAATTCGATTATTGTTGAGATCCAGTGTGGTTAGATTTGTGAGAGAGGCGAGGAAGCTGAAGTCGCTAATTGGATTGTTGTGGACATAGAGAGTTGTCAAATTGGTGAGCGGGTGCAGGAAGCTGATGTCGGTAATTTGATTCTCGCCGAGGTAGAGTGTGGTCAGATTGGTGAGGAAGCCGAGGAATCTGAAGTCGCTAATTCCATTTTTGCTGAGATAGAGTGCGGTCAGATTGGGGAGCTTGTCCAAGAAACTGAAGTCGGTAATTGAATTGTTGTGAAGAGAGAGAATTTTCAGATTGGTGAGCGAGCCGAGGAAACTGAAGTCCCTAATTTGATTGTAGCTGAGATGCAGTTTAGTCAGATTGGTGAGCGAACCGAGGGAGCTGATGTCGGTAATTTGATTGGCGATCAGATTTAGTGTTGTCAGATTGACCAGCAAGCCGAGAAAGCTGATGTCGCTAATTTGATTGCTGCTGAGATCCAGTTCTGTCATGCTTGAAAGTATCTGCTCCGCTGCTTGTGCGTCCTCAGTACCAGCCTTTTTTAACAACACTTTAACTGTGTGCCTTGCCTCTTCTGAAAGACTCTCAATATGCCTGCACCAGTCGGCAAAGCGGCTAAAACTAATTGGCTCGTTTGGTTGTTTTTCTGACATAAAACACTCCGAGATGGGTAATGGAGCCTGGGGCATGGGGCATGGATAATGGGAATACTGTTGACTATTACAAATCGCCCTTGCGTACCTTCTGTTACTGAATTAAGTCTTCTATTTCAAATCTTCCAGCTTGATCCGAGGATCGACAGCTTTCAGCAGCAAATCCGCCAACAAATTTCCCACAATCAACATCGTTGCACCCATCATCAAACTTGCCATTACTAAATACAAATCTTGATTGTTCACCGCCTCCAAAGTCAGCTTTCCCAAACCCGGCCAATTAAAGAAAAATTCCGCAATAAACGCACCGCTCAACAAACTAGCAAACTCAAAACCCAATAGCGTAATCAACGGATTAACAGCATTCCGCAAAGCGTGAACGTAAATTACTCGATCGTCCGGCAAACCTTTCGCCCTTGCTGTGCGGATGTAATCTTGACGCAGCACGTCTAACAATTGTCCGCGCATCAATCTTTGCAAACCAGCAAAACCAGTAAGGCTGAGGGCGACTGTTGGCAAAATTAAGTGCCAGCCGTAATCAAGGATTTGACCCCACCAAGGCAAGTCTGCGTGGTCGATACTTGTCATTCCTCCGACGGGGAAAAGAGGCGAAGTATTTTGTGCGAAAAATAGCAGCAGCAACGCTGTGATAAAGCTCGGAAATCCCTGTCCGGTGTAGCTGACTACTTGTAGAACTCGATCGACTGTGCGGTTTTGATTGACGGCGGCGACAATTCCCAAAGGAATGGCGATCGCCCAAGTTACAATCAAAGATGCGATCGCCATCAATAACGTCGCCGGTACCCGTTCCCACAGCAGCGAAGCTACGGATCGCTGATACACAAAACTCGTGCCAAAATTCCCCCGCGTTACAATTTGTTGCAGCCACCGCCAATACTGCACAATCGCTGGTTTATCTAAGCCGAACTGCTGTTCGAGTTGCTTGAGTGTCTCCGGTGAAATCTTCGGATTTTGGCTCAAAGTATCCAAGTAATTTCCCGGTGCTAGCTCAATAATTGCAAAACAAAGCATCGATGCCAAAAATAGCGTTAAAAGTGCCTGCAACAGTCGCTTGACAACATAAGTAAATGTTTCCCCAGCAAACAGAGAACTCAATAATTGCCAATTTCGATTAGATTTAATAGAAGTCATACAATTTTAGATTTTAGATTTTAGAGTTTAGTTTTGAAGAATTGTGAATGATATTAATGCCGGTTGCATCGGAATGATTTAACCACAGAGAACGCAGAGATCGCAGAGAAAGAGAAGAGAGAGATGAATAATTCCGATGCAAAGCTCAAGAATATTATTTGTCCGTAGTTTTTATTCAACTGTCAGCAGTCAACTGTCAACTGTCAACTGCCAACAGTTAACTAACTAATATTCAACTAGCGTGACGATCGGCACATCGGGCAATTTCTGCCTGCCGCCCAAAGTCTGCAATTCAATGATAAAAGCAAAACCGACAAGCTCGCAGCCACCTTGCTCCAACAATTTAGCCGTCGCCGCCGCTGTTCCGCCAGTGGCGATTAAATCGTCCACAATCAGCACCCGGCTGCCGGATGTCATCGCATCTCGGTGCATCTCCAGTCGATCGACACCGTACTCCAATTCGTACTCAGCAGAATGAACCGCACCGGGCAGTTTCCCCGGTTTGCGGACAGGAATAAAGCCTATTCCCATTTTATAAGCCAAAGGCGCGCCAAAGATAAAGCCCCGGGATTCCATGCCCACCACATAGTCAGCAGACACTGCAGAGCATTTTTCCGCTAAGCTGTCAATGGTGTAGCTGAGCCCTTGCGGGTTGCTCAGCAAAGTTGTAATGTCTCGAAACATAATTCCCGGCTTTGGGAAATCAGGAATGTCGCGAATTAGAGATTTGAGATCCATAAGCTTGCAGATCGGCGTTGAGGGTAACGAGGCATCAAAAATGGTACAATAATAACGTCAAAATTTAAAATATTAAAAATAAAAATTAAAACTAAGAGCTTCTTTAATTTTTATTCTTTAATTGCTTAATCCTTTACGTACTATGTAAACAAATGTCATAATTCCCTAACAACAGGGTTGAATATCAAGATTTGTCACCCTATGATCTAAAATCAAAAATCTAATATCTAAAATCCAATGATTAAATTGGCAGCACGAGTGGGTGAGGTTTCTCCTTCCATAACCTTGGCGATCGCCGCTAAGGCTAAAGCCATGAAGGCCGAAGGGATTGATGTCTGTAGTTTGAGTACGGGAGAACCCGACTTTGATACCCCCGAACACATTAAAGCAGCGGCAAAACAAGCTTTAGACGCGGGGAAGACTAAGTACGGCCCTGTGACTGGGGAACCGCAGTTAAAAGCTGCGATCGCCCGCAAACTCCAATCCGACAACAATCTCAACTATCAACCAGAAAATATCATTGTCACCAACGGCGGCAAGCATTCCCTCTACAATCTGATGATGGCTCTAATCGAGCCTGGAGAGGAAGTAATTATTCCGGCTCCCTACTGGCTAAGCTACCCAGAAATGGTCAAACTCGCTAGCGGCAAGCCAGTAATTGTACGGACTGATGCTTCTACAGGATATAAAATTACACCGGAACAACTGAGTCGAGCGATTACTCCCAAAACCAAGTTATTTGTACTGAATTCGCCTTCTAACCCGACGGGAATGGTGTATACTCTGGCGGAAATCAAAGCATTGGCCGAGGTGATAGTCGATCGAGATATTTTAGTCGTTGCTGACGAGATTTACGAAAAAATTATATATGACGGTGCCCAACACGTCAGTATCGGTTCCCTGGGCAAAGAAATCTTCGATCGCACCCTGATCAGCAGCGGTTTTGCCAAAGCTTACTCGATGACAGGCTGGCGAATCGGTTATTTGGCCGGGCCGATCGAATTAATCAAAGCCACCAGCACCATTCAAGGTCACAGTACCTCAAACGTGTGTACCTTTGCACAGTACGGCGCGATCGCAGCTTTGGAAAGCAGCCAAGAATCTGTCGAAAAAATGCGTCTAGCTTTTGCCGAAAGGCGTCAGGTAATATTTGAATTACTCGATGCTGTCCCCGGAATTAGCTGCATCAAACCAGACGGTGCTTTCTATATGTTTGTCAACATCAGCAAGACAGGAATGAATTCTTTGGAATTTTGCGACGCTTTCTTAGAACAGCAGCAAGTAGCCGTTATTCCGGGGATTGCGTTTGGTGCAGACGACCACATTCGCTTGTCTTACGCCACCGATTTAGGCACAATTAAAAAAGCCGTAGAAAGGCTCGATAAATTTGTCCGCAGTATCTAAAAATTAGTTAGTAGTCAGTGGTTATTTGTTATTTGTTATCGGTAGCAGCTTACTGGTGACTGCTGACTGCTGACTGCTGACTAATTACTAATCACTAAAGCTGTTTAGTCATAATCTCTTTGAGCAAATCCAGCCCCTTCTTAACTCGCCGAGAAACTGTCACCGCACTGATACCCAAGCGTTCAGCCGTTTCCTTCTGCGTCAAATCGTAGAGAAAAACAAACTCCAATATCTCGCGAGTCCGTTTTTCCAACATAGCCAAAGCTTGCTGTACGCGAATTTGATCCTCTTGCGCCAACTGAAAACTCCGATACTTGCTATCGGGCACCAATTCTCCCAGACAAGTAGCCCCCTCATCTTCATCTTGCATCGGCGCGTCCAAACTCAGAGGCGATCGGTTGAGATGGGCCAACTTAATTTCTTGCCATTCTTCTAAAGAAACCTCAAGGACTGCTGCTACTTCAGCATCCGTAGGTTTGCGGTTTAACTGCACCTGCAAATCCTTGATCGCTGCAACAGATTTGCGTTCCAGGGACTGCCAGTGGCGGGGAAATCGCACAGAAGGGCTTTTGTCCCGCAAGTAGTGTTGAATTTCGCCCCGTATGTAGGGAATTGCAAAGGAACTAAAAGCGTGTCCCTTCGCGATATCAAACCGCTCGATCGCCCTGATCAACCCAATACATCCGACTTGCAGCAAATCGTCGTAGCTTTCACCGCACTGGTTGATCCAGTGATAAACTTCTTTTCTGACCAGTCCAGTATTCAGTTTAACTAACTGATTGCGGATTTCATTCGATCCAGAAAGTTGGTACTCGCGCAACAATTGCAAATTTTCGCTTTTTAGCTCGTTCGGCAGTGTGGTAGACATGGTGGCATAAGGGTGGGTAGAGCAGAGGACTGAAGTTGCTTTAGATCTAGTTTCCAATCTAGTCTAAAAAAATTCACTTTTAGGTAGTGTAATCCTAGCACTTAATAGGTGTGATAGCGGACACACCAGTTGAGCTTTCGGAACGTGAACGGATTTAGCGGGATTATCCGAACGTTTTCGGCATAATGCAGACTTTTACCAGGTAGAAGGCCTTCGGCACAATCCCCAATTTTACCATTTTTTTTGAAAAAAATATTATAAGCTGAAAGCCCTGTGAATACAATACTTTAATTAATAAAAAATTCCAACTTCATAACTTGCGAATGATCCCAATTAAATCATAAATTTAGTCATTAGTCAACAGTCCTAAGTTATGTTGCTCGAGACTGTTGGCTAATGAATGGCGAGCCGTAGCTTTAGGGTAAAAAACTGCTCAAGTTCGATCGATCCAGAAAGCCAATTTTACGATATAGAAGGCTCAATGCGAGCGTAAAACAAACCCCGAATTTTCACGTCTAGAGCGGGTCTAGCTCCCAAATCAGTATCAGAAGGCTGCGTGCTCTCAAAAATCCCGCCAATTTCGCCAGTGGCGCTGTTGACTTTAGCAACTTGGAGAGAAATTTTGCCCGCCTTGGTGCGAGTGTCAGCCACCTTAACATTAGCCCGCACGCGTTTGGAATTGTCAGAAGCCGGAAGCGCTACAGCATTGTCGTAGCCAGTCGCTACCCCGCGAGCTTTAGGGTCTAAAAAGCCTGCGCTGCGGTAAGAAGGAACGTTAAACTCCCCTCGCAAATCGGTGGAAGTATTGATAGCAACCACTCCCGCTTCGGAACTTGCCACTAGCTGTTTAATGGTAAACAAGAAAGGTACTTGCTCTCCGCCCGGTAACTGAATCGTAATTGCTTGAAAGTCCAAGCCGTCCTCTTCTGTGAAAGTTAGAGTTCCGTCAGTACCGACCTTGAGCGTACCTTGAACTTGGTCAATGCTCGACGTGAACCGGGTCAGCAATTTACCAGGCACAAATTCCGCTTCTTGGCGTTTGTTTGCTGGTTCTTCCTTCACAAAATAAGTTGTGGGCTGCAAACATAAACCAGTCAGTTTATAGGTGGCGCCCGCTTCGATGGGGATCGATCCCCGAGAAGTTTCTGCTAAGCTAGGGCAGTTATTAGCCAAGCCAGTACCTCTAATCTGGTCGTAGGTGAGCAACTCAGTAGTCGCCACCGTCGTGTCAGGAGCCGAAGAACAAGCAACCAGCGCACTCATGCAAAATGCTAAAAGTGCAACAATTAAAGCACGATATTTCATTGCAAACCTCAATATCCAACATCGGATTATATTAAGAAAAAGCCCTACTTCGAGCAAAATATAATTGCCCGCCGGCAGGCTAGGCCAGCGCTTAGGGCAGCATTTAGATCCTGATCGCTCGCTTCACCGACACCGGCATTGACTCAAAAAATCAAGCTAGTGCGCCGTGAAAATAAGCATGAACTTATGATTTCTCAATCATGTTCCGATCGCAGCCCAATACACATGGTACGACGGGTTGTGCTCTTTTCCTGACTTGGACTGCAAATTAATATTGCTTAAGTCAACCTACTTAAGTTACTTTGCTTATGACCCCGAATGGCGATCGCGACTAACTTGATTAGTCGGTTGACCAAAAGGCTGGGGACAAAGGCCTTGTAGATTTCAAAGGAAGCAGCGGTATGGACAACGGCAAAGATTTAGAGTCAGAAAAGTTGCAGTCTCAAATGCAATCGCTGACAGAGGCGATTCGGACTTTAGCCGAAAGTTGTCAGGGAGACAGTCTGCTGCTTTTGGCCCTGCTGCGGAGGCTGGAAGCTTCGCACCGGGAAATTCGGGACGGTTTGTTTCAAGCGTCTTTTCCCGACAACCGCCAAGCACTTTACAAACTGCTCAGGAATATTGAAGCCAATGGCGGCTGGCCTTACATCCACCGCATGAAACTTCGATCGCTCTTGGGGTACAGCCAACAATTATCTCCCCTAGAAGATTCTCCAGCCGAGTCGCCAGAAGACTCGGCCGAAACTCCCCAGAACCTTAAATAGTTATGAGTGATGAGTTTAGTGAGTTTTACATTAACTCATAACTCATCACTGAGCGGCGCGATCGCACCTAGCACCCGAAAGGTGTAGGAACAGGTGTAGGAAAAGGAATCGGGTTCGGCACCGCCGTCGGGAATATCGGCGTCGGGCCCGGCATTGGCAATAGTCTGGGAGTCGCCGTCGGGGGGAGCGAACTAATTGATAGCAGAGGCGAATCAGGCACGCTCACTGTCGGCGGAATCGGAATCCTCGAAGCAGTCGGCGTGGGAGTCGGAGTCGGTGCTGCTGTGGGAGTCGGAGTCGGTGCTGCTGTGGGAGTCGGCGTCGGTGCTGCTGTGGGAGTCGGAGTCGG
>Ga0164305_10000441_pt1 | contig 15622 bp, 13 predicted proteins | sample Whisoiple_237_MG_FD_110215 | JGI IMG/M metagenome (GOLD analysis project Ga0164305, IMG submission 110215) | Soil microbial communities amended with pyrogenic organic matter from upstate New York, USA - Whitman soil sample_237_MG | ecosystem: Environmental > Terrestrial > Soil > Agricultural...
CAAAGATGCTCGGATTAAGTTGAAGCGATTATATCCGTCAATTCCTTCTTGACAGACCACTAGTGTGCCACAAGCCGAACTAATCGTTTGTTCCGCCGTGCATCGCCTAAGTCAGCAAATTGCAGTTCGCTAGCTACCCATCCTTTCATGGTTGCTCCTAGTGCATCTTCTTTTTGCCGAGAATACTCCTGCTTTGCTGTGGAACTCGTTTGCCAAGTGATGATTTAAGCTTTTCGATGACCAAGCACTAGCTCAGAGGTTTATAGGAGCAGGTTCGCATTGGGTTCTTATGCCATCTGCCAAAATGTTAAGCAATTTGAAGCTCGGTGCCACAACCCAGACAGCCTAAGGGTTGTGAATTGTTAAGAAAGATGCGACTAATGTATAGCTTTAGAAAAGGGGAGAGTGTCAAAAGTCTTTAAGTGAAGATAGCAAGAAACGTTGCCAAGCCATCTTTTACAGCTTTGATACCTGGCAACGAATCTTCCTGAATTAGGCAACGGTAGCAAACAACTGATCCCAGTTTTTGGGGGTCGCTTGTGCCTCAGTAATAATTTCCACAACCTTATTTTGAGAGGCAGGCTGAGATAGCGCTTCCACACATACCTGCGCTACTTTCTGCCGGGGAATTCTGCCATCAAATAAGGTATCGGCTGACGACATCACAATGGGATAGGTGTTATCTTCATTTGTCAAACCTCCTGGGCGGACAATTGTATAGGTTAAGCCACTTTTCTGAAGATATTCTTCTGCTTGCTTCTTCCACACCAAAATTAGCCAAAACAAATTGAGGGGATGAAATAGTTGAGAAGTACACAGAGAAGTCACTAAGACAAACTGCTCAATTCCTTGAGCTTTGGCAGCATCCACTAAATTTTTTGTGCCTTCGTAGTCCACCTTATAAGGGCCTGTTGGATCAAAACTAGGACTGGCTCCGGTGGCACAAAGGACTACGGTAGCATCCCCTAAGGCGGCGCTCAAATTTTCTGGATTTAAAACATCTCCAACGACTAATTCCGCTTCAGGGGGTAAAATTGCTTTGGCTTTCTCCAGATTCCGAACCAATGCCCGTACTGGAATCTGGCGCTTAACTAGCTCTTGTACAATCCGGCGACCAGTTTCGCCTGTTGCTCCGGCTACAAATGCTTTCATGACAATCTATTCCTGATCTCCGTAAATTTCGCGTGGTAGAGCTTGAGACTCCCGATCTATGCTGATGAGATAGAGAAAGTTTATAGTTTGGCAGTAAACTCCATCTTCCCAATTGTATGAACTTTATAGATAAGTTCTCGTCTACCGCAAAGGTGCAATAGACAGGTTAAAATCTCAACCCAAAGTGGGAATCCTAGACGCAGGGAAATCAACACAGGAGAATCGGTGATGCAGTCACAATTTATTGAACATTCGCCCAGAGATATTTCCGAAGCTATGTTGAATCCAGGATCAAGCTTTATTGAATCAGATTATGTAGCTCCAGAGGCATCGAGTGGGCTTGAGGCAGTGCTATTTAAAAGCCAGTTTGTAGACTGCATGGAAATGCAAGCTGATGCCGCAACCGTTGCTCAATATTTAGATCAGCATCAGGGTTGGTTTTGCCGTTGTGCCCATCCGATGACCGTGAATCCGCTTGGGGATAATGGCTACGCGCTGACGATTGGAAAGTTTGGTTCTTTTGGGTATGAAGTAGAACCGAAAATTGGTTTAAATTTGTTGCCTCAGGATCAAGGCGTTTACCGCATTCATACTCTCCCGGTGCCAGACTATGTTCCTCCTGGCTATGACGTAGACTTTAATGCTGCGATGCAACTAGTAGAAATTCCCGATCAATCCACCAACGGGGGAAAAGGAGTCTTAACACGGGTAGAGTGGCAGTTAGATTTGGTAGTTGCTATTCAGTTTCCTAAATTTATTCATAAGTTACCCCAAGCGCTGATTCAAAATACAGGCGATCGCGTCCTGAGTCAAATTGTGCGCCAAGTCTCTCGCCGTCTTACCTACAAAGTGCAAGAAGACTTCCACAGCAAATTAGGACTCCCTATGCCTCAAAAATCTAAGAAAAAGCTTTTCTAACCTTTGCTCCTAAAAATAATTGAAGGCGACTAATTCACTAGTCGCCTTTTTGCATTTGTAGCCAAGCTTACATTTTGCTAATAATTCTTTGCACGATTTCCATCCCGCTAACAGCCTGCCAACCAAACAGCCCTACTAGCACAATGTTTAAAGCAATGTGGGTGTAACGCGCCCAATTTTGACCTTTTTGCATATAAGGAGAAAGGGCGGCAGAGGTGGCAATCAATCCTGTCATCCCCAAACCCGCTAAGAGATGAGGACCAAAAAACAGTTTTTGATTATTAATATAGGTAACACCCATCCCAATTAGGGTACCAATTACCATCAGCGACAATAACCAGGAACCTACTTGGTAGTGTTTGACATTAAACTTACCCTTAATTAGCTCCTTCTTCTTCTCCCCTTCAGTATTTCGGGTACGTCGGACAAGAACTCCCAAATAGAGAGCGTACAGAGATAAACCAAACACCACCCACATCCAGATTGGGTGAATAAATTGACTCCAAGTTTTAACTGATGCAGGGATTTCCAAACTCATAGGATTCGGCTGATTAAGGAACTTTATAAAAGTTAGCATAATCGCAATAAGTCTTTATCTCATGTGCTTCTCAAATCTCAGATTTGACGCTAAGTTGACATTGCTGAGAACGCAATGAGGCGCAAACATGACTTTCTCGCAAAGAGATGTCTTATTAATTCAGTCAGCTAAAAGTGGTGAGATCAATCGGTTAAAAACCTTAGTGGCTGAGGGGGCTAACCTGAATGCTACGGATCAAGATGGTACAACCGCGTTGATGTTTGCGGCTCAAAAAGGTTATGCCGAGATCGTCAGAGTCTTATTAGAAGCGGGTGCGAATAGTAACCTGTCGCGACGGCGATTTGGCACAACGGCACTCATGTTGGCAGCCGCTAGTAATCAGGTGGATGTTGTCAAAATGTTGCTGGCTGCGGGGGCTGAGGTCAATGCTCAAAATGACGATGGTAGTACAGCACTGATGGCAGCCGCTTTGAAAGGGAACCCTAGCTTGGTGCAAATCTTGCTAGATGCGGGGGCGGATGTCAATATTCAAGATCAAGATCAGGATAGTGCTTTAATCTTGGCAGCTAGTCAAGGCGATCGCTCTACCCTGGAGATTTTATTAGCCCATGGTGCTGATGCCAACACAACAACGCCAGAGGGCAGAACCTTACTTTTACAAGCATCTGAGCAGGGTGATTTAGCAATTGTTCAAGCTTTATTAGCCGCAGGTGCTGACATTGAGCGTCAAGATCCAGAAGGTGAAACCGCCTTAACTTTAGCAGCTGATCAAGGACATACCCAGGTTGTACAAGCCTTGGTAGAAGCAGGCGCTAAGGTAAATGTTACCAATCCTCAAGGATGGACAGCGCTGATGGCAGCCGCCGCCGGGGGTCATACAGAAATTGTGACGGCATTATTGGCAAAAGGCGCTGAACTCAACGCTCAAGATGCGGATGGGGAAACAGCTTTACACCTAGCCGTTGTGGAAGGTCATGCTGATGTTGTAGAGAGATTACTCCAAGGTGGAGCTGAAGTTCAGGTTAGAAACAATTTAGGCGATACTCCTTTGCTACTAGCAGCGTTGCATAATCACAGCCGCATTGTGGCAGCTTTGCAAGCGAAGGGAGCCGACTGCAATGCGAAAAACCTGGGGGAAACGGCTTTAACTTTAGCGGTGGCGCGGGGAAATACGGAAACCGTGGAAGTGCTGTTAAAAATGGGGGCTGATGCGAACATTCCGGCGGACGACGGGAAAACAGCCTTGATGAAAGCGGCGGATCAAAACAATACAACGGTTCTGCAATGGTTACTGGCTCAAGGGGCTGACGCTAATCTTCGGGATCAAGCGGGGGCGACTGCCTTAATGTGGTCAGCCCATCGCGGTTATATTGACGCGGTACAAATTTTATTAAAGGCGAATGCAGACATCAATGTAAAAAATCAGGGGGGTTATAGTGCCCTGATGCTGGCGGAATTTAATGAATATCCTGAAGTTGTGCAGTTACTAAAGGCGGCTGGCGCTCAGGAGTAATCTGTTTTTGACTTGTATCTAATTAATAGAGTAGCTGCGCCCTCAGCATCTAGAAAGTTTTGTAGCTTTAGAGGGCGCAAAAATTGGAGAGAAGTTAGATGAAAATATTTGTCCCTGGTCGTCTTTGTTTATTTGGCGAACATAGTGATTGGGCGGGAGGCTATCGGCGAATTAATCCCTCGTTGGAGAAAGGCTATGCACTCCTGGTTGGGACTAATCAAGGACTTTATGCTGAGGTGAAGCCGCATCCGAATGAATTGATTCTGCGGACTTCTTTAAGTGATGGAACACAGAAAACGCTTCAGTTACCAATGGAGCCTGAAGCCTTGCTAAATGAGGCTCAGAAAGGAGGTTTTTTTAGTTATGCGGCTGGGGTTGCGTACCAATTCCTGAATTACTATCGGGTGCGGGGAATTGAAATTGACAATTATTTAACCGATTTACCGATTCAAAAAGGGTTAGCTTCCAGTGCGGCTATCTGTGTGCTGGTTGCTCGTGCGTTTAACCGCATTTATGGCTTAAAAATGCACGTTCGAGGGGAAATGGAATTAGCTTATCAAGGTGAAATTCTCACGCCTTCTCGCTGTGGTCGGATGGATCAAGCGTGTGCCTATGGAAATCAACCCATCCTCATGGTATTTGATGGCGATCGCGTGGAGGTGATCGAACTCAAGGTATCCCAAGATCTGTTTTTTGTGATTGTTGATTTGGGGGCTAGTAAAAATACTCAGAAAATCTTGAGCGATCTCAATCAGGGTTATCCGGTTGCTGCTGATACAGTGCAACAAAATGTACAGCAATATCTTGGTTTAATTAACTCGCAAATTACTCATCAAGCGGTTGCCGCTTTACAAAATGGTGATGCCGAACAAATTGGCACGCTGATGAAGTTGGCGCAATCTGAGTTTGACCAACATTTAATCCCTGCTAGTCCTACTGAATTGCAGGCTCCAATTTTACATCACCTGCTAAATTATCAGCCAATTCAACCTTATATCTGGGGAGGTAAAGGGGTTGGTTCACAAGGCGATGGGACTGCACAATTTATTGTTAAAAATGAAACCTGTCAGCAGCAACTAATTGAAATACTTGAGCGAGATTTTCCCCAGATGAAATGTCTCAAGCTGACAATTCGAGATCCCATTAAGGCGGCAAGTCTACCCATTGTTGGGCAACCGCATACGTTAGAAATCGAGCAGCCGAATGAACCTGTCGCTAGAGAATCTTTGAGTAAGATTGAAAGTTATGGGCAACGGAAAGTTCGCAAAGCAGTTATTCCGGCTGCTGGTTTTGGGACTCGTTTATTTCCCGCAACCAAAGCAGTTAAAAAAGAACTTTTTCCGATTATTGATCGAGAAGGTCGTGCCAAACCTGTACTTTTGGCAATTGTCGAAGAAGCGCTGAGTGCTGGAATTGAAGAAGTGGGGATTGTGGTACAAAAGAGCGATCGCGCTTTATTCGAGGATTTCTTCAAAGTCCCACCACCAGCCGATCTTTTCCACAAACTATCTCCGGAAAATAAGGAATATAGCCAATATCTAAAAGATTTAGGTAGCCGAATTACAATTCTTACCCAAGATGTTCAAGAAGGTTACGGTCATGCTGTCTTTTGTGCTAAAGACTGGGTGAACAATGAGCCATTTTTGTTGATGCTAGGCGATCACGTTTACTCATCTGATTTAGAAATTTCTTGTGCGGCTCAAGTTTTAAATATTTATGAACAGAGTAATCAGAGCGTTGTTAGTTTAACCGTTATGCCGGGAGATATTATTCATAAGGCAGGTTGTGTCACTGGAGTTTGGCAAGAGGTAGATTCAATTTTGTCAGTAACGCAACTTGCGGAAAAGCCAAGTCTGGAATATGCACGTCAGCATCTTCGGGTAGAGGGGATGGCGGAAGATGAGTTCCTCTGTATCTTTGGTTTGTATGCTTTGAGTCCTAAAGTCTTTGAGTATTTAGAAGAAAACATTAGCAACAATATACGCGATCGCGGGGAATTTCAATTAACCCCCTGTGTAGACAAGTTGTGCCAAGCAGAGGGAGTCACGGGATATCTGGTTAAAGGGCGTTGTTTTGATACCGGATTACCCGATGCTTATCGGCAAACTATGATTGAGTTTCGCTATGCCAATCCATAAGAGCCAATTTAACTAATTTCAATTATTAAGTAAGTAGAGGTTTTAAGATGACTGGATTTGATCCTTTAATTGCATCCGCCGTTAGTGGATTGGCAGTGCCCATCTTTCAGTCAGTTTGGGGTGGTGGCGGCAAACTATTAAGAATATTTGGTAAAGGTTTAGACGAAAATACTAAAAAGTTAATCTTTAATGCTTCTCATCAGTATGAAAAAAATTATCGAGAACGGCATGGACTATTAAAAGTGTTAGGCATGAAAAAGCCTATGCAGTTGGAGTCAATTTATACTAATGTCCAGTTTTTAGATCAAGAAAATATTTGGCGGTTTGAGTCAATTGAAAACTTAGAAAAAGTTTATCGGGTAAATAAGAAGCGGAGCTTTCAAACTCAAGATTGTCAAAAAAAAGCAGGAGAAGAGGTTGCTAATCAAGAACAATTTTTGATGGTACTGGGTGGCCCTGGTATGGGGAAATCTACCTTTCTTCGCAAAATGGGCTTAGAAGCACTCAAAATAAAAGGAAGCAAGATAAACCATAAAGCTATTCCTGTTTTTATAGAATTGAAAAATTTCAAATCAGGAGAAATTAATATTCAAGATATTATTGCTGACGAGTTTGATATTTGTGGTTTTCCTGATGCGGAGAAGTTTACTGCTAAAGCCTTAGAACAAGGAAAACTGCTGATTTTATTTGATGGCTTAGATGAAGTGCCAAATAATGCTACAAATGAAGTTATTACTAAAATTGAAGATTTTGTTGATAAATACGATAAAAACCGCTGCATTGCTTCCTGTCGTGTAGCTGCTTATCATAGTAGCTTTCGCCGTTTTAAAGATGTAGCAATGGCAGAGTTTGATGATGATCAGATTCAGCAATTTATTAACAACTGGTTTCAATCGGAATTAGATCAACAATTAGGAACGGCTGGATAATGCTGGCAAGTTTTACAAAATCCTGAGTATGCAGCCGCAAAAGAACTAGCACAAACCCCTTTATTATTAACTTTAGCTTGTTTAGTTTTTGATGATTCTCAAAGCTTTCCTAAAAATCGGGCTACACTCTATGACGAAGCTTTAGATATACTTTTAAAAAAATGGTCATCCGAAAGGCGGATTCAAAGAGATCCAATATATCAAGATTTAAACCCAGCTTTAGAAAAAGCAATGTTGGGAGAAATTGCTTATACAGGGTTTGAAGATAACCGTCTGTTCTTTGCTGAACGAGAGTTAGTAGAAAGAATTAAAGCTTTTTTAGAAAACAATTTAAATGCCCCTAAACATTTAGATGGTGAGCAAATTCTTAAAGCGATTGAACTACAGCAGGGTATTTTAGTAGAACGTGCTAAAGATGCTTACTCCTTCTCTCATCTAACTTTTCAAGAATACTTAACAGCCCAATATATTGATGATAATCACTTAATTCCACAGTTAGTTACTAATCATGTAACTGATAAACGCTGGCGAGAAGTATTTTTATTAGTAGCAGGAGTAATGCGCGGTGGAGTCGATGAATTACTCATAGAGATGGAAAAAGCAGCCCAAGAATTGATTTTGAACACTCCAAAGTTGTCAGCATGTTTAGATTGGGCACATACAGCAACAGATAGTGCTGATGGAGATATTAAACCAGTGGGGAAAAGAGCATTAGCAATAGCGATCGCCATCGCCAACGCCATCGCCAACGCCAACGCCAACGCCAACGCCTACGCCATCGCCATCGTCAACGCCTACGTCATCGCCAAGGCCTACGCCAACGCCTACGCCTACGCCAACACCTACGCCAACGCTTACGCCAACGCCTACGCCAACGCCGACGCCGACGCCGACGCCAAGAAGGTTCGTGCAAATATTAGTGAGGCTATTGATACAACTAATTTGCTAGACAGTCTCAAAGTTTTTAAATATGTAGATTATTCCCGTCTACTTGCCAATCTTGAGAGACTAAAAAACTCAGTTCCCAACGAAAAGGAACCTAAAGAAGCGCGTAGAGCTTTTGCTGATGAACTCGCAGAAACTATTAGAAATGCTTTTAATCTAGAGCAGCAAGTATTTGAAATAGTAAGGAGTCAAGCAGCAGCATTAGACAAATATTTATATATCAACAGATTAATGCTGCAATGCAAAGAGTCAGCCGTGCGAGGTTCAAGAATCGTTTGGGAAGGAATCGAGAGTCGGATGTTAATGCCTCTTAATCCTTAAACCCACATCCCGCACTTCAAAGCCTATCTAGAGCGAATTCGTAAAAATAATCTAACGCGCTCCTTCTTAGTAAAATTGGGCTTGTCTCTATTAGTGCAAAGCTCCCATGTCTGCTACCTCCCTCCCGCCTGAAGCAATTGCTACTGAAGCTTGCCGTCGCTTAGGTATAAAGCCCGAAGAATACCAAGAAATCGTCCAGCGATTAGGTCGTCATCCTAATATCGCTGAATTGGGGATGTTTGGCGTTATGTGGTCAGAGCATTGCTGCTACAAGAACTCCCGTCCCCTGCTGAAGCAATTTCCCACAACAGGCGATCGCATCCTCGTTGGTCCTGGAGAAAATGCCGGGGTTGTAGACTTAGGCGATGGATTGCAATTAGCCTTTAAAATCGAATCCCACAACCACCCTTCAGCCGTTGAACCGTTTCAAGGCGCAGCTACCGGGGTTGGAGGCATCCTGCGAGATATCTTTACCATGGGGGCGCGTCCCATGGCGCTGTTAAATTCTCTCCGGTTTGGCTCTTTAGAAGATGCGCGTACCCGACGCTTATTTAACGGGGTTGTCTCTGGAATTTCCCATTATGGCAATTGTGTCGGGGTTCCCACCGTTGGCGGTGAGGTTTATTTTGATCCTGCTTACTCTGGCAATCCCTTAGTCAACGTCATGGCGCTGGGATTGATGGAAACGTCAGAAATCGTCAAATCTGGAGCTTCTGGCATTGGCAATCCCGTTTTATATGTCGGCTCAACCACGGGAAGAGATGGCATGGGGGGCGCGAGTTTCGCTAGTGCAGAATTGAGCGATAAGTCTGTGGACGATCGCCCTGCGGTGCAAGTTGGCGATCCCTTCCTAGAAAAGTCTTTAATTGAAGCCTGTTTAGAAGCCTTTAAGACTGGGGCAGTCGTCGCAGCTCAAGATATGGGAGCAGCCGGAATTACCTGCTCCACCTCAGAAATGGCAGCGAAAGGCGGTGTCGGCATTGAATTCGATTTAGATCGCATTCCTGTGCGAGAAACCGGGATGGTTCCCTATGAATACCTGCTCTCGGAATCTCAGGAACGGATGCTATTCGTTGCCCACAAAGGGCGTGAACAGGAGTTAATTGATGTTTTTCATCGTTGGGGACTTCACGCCGTTGTTGCCGGGACAGTCATCGCCGAACCCATCGTGCGGATTCTGTTTCAAGGAGAATTAGCCGCAGAAATTCCCGCAACCGCCTTGGCAGATAACACCCCGATTTACCATCGCGAGTTGCTGGCAGAACCTCCAGAATATGCGCGTCAAGCCTGGGAATGGACACCAGATTCTCTTCCCGCCGCTACCAGTACCGGAATCGAAATTCAAGGCAACCACAAAACCTGGAATGAGATTCTGCTTCAGCTATTAGATACTCCCACGATCGCGTCTAAACACTGGGTCTATCGTCAGTACGACCATCAAGTTCAAAATAACACCTTGCTGTTACCGGGGGGTGCAGATGCCGCAGTCGTGCGCTTACGTCCCCTAGAAGCCGCCTCTACGTCTAAATCAGCCGTAGCCGCAACAGTAGATTGTAATTCCCGTTACGTCTACCTCAACCCCTACGAGGGAGCAAAAGCAGTCGTCGCAGAAGCCGCCCGAAATCTCAGTTGTGTCGGTGCAGAACCCCTAGCCGTTACCGATAACCTCAATTTTGGCAGTCCAGAAAAGCCTGTGGGTTACTGGCAACTAGCAGAAGCTTGCCGAGGAATTGCAGAAGCTTGTAGTGAGTTAAAAACTCCGGTCACTGGGGGGAATGTCTCTCTCTACAACGAAACCCTTGATGCGTCTGGCAATCCCCAACCAATTTATCCGACTCCCGTAATTGGCATGGTAGGGCTAATTCCTGACCTCACGCGGGTCTGCGGGCAAGGTTGGCAGTCTGCCGGAGATTTAATCTATCTTCTAGGACAAAAACTAGATGCTTCCGCTTCTAACGTAACTTTAGGCGCATCTGAGTATTTAGCAAATGTTCATGGCGCGATCGCAGGTCAACCCCCATGCGTTGATTTTGACTTAGAACGACGTGTACAAACAGCTTGCCGTACAGGGATTCGCCAAGGCTGGATTCGTTCCGCCCACGACTCTGCTGAGGGAGGAGTTGCGATCGCCCTAGCTGAAGCTTGCATCAGTGGCAAACTGGGGGCAGATATCCAACTCGATCAAACTTCAGATCAGCCTCTTCGCTGGGATTCTCTGCTATTTGGTGAGGGAGGAGCCAGAATCTTGGTTTCTGTTGCGCTAGAACAGCAAACAAATTGGGAATCTTATTTACAGGAGCAATTAGGACAGGATTGGCAAAGAATCGGTCAAGTGGGTAATCACCCTGCTAATTTACGGGTGATTACGGCTAACAACGTTCCTCTAATCGACGTTAGCATTACGGATATAAGCGATCGCTGGTACAACGCAATCGAACGCCGCTTGACCTTGTAGTTACAGATAGGTGTTAGGGATTCGCTCAGACTCTACCCCTAACACCTATTACGAAATCCTGAAATAAGAAGCTCCATTACGTTAAGCTCAGGTTAAGTTAAAGTAGTATTGTTTAAGAATTGTTAAGCTGAATCAATTCTTTTCAAGACTACGCGATCGCGGCGATTTTTCTAACTCAATATCCCTCTCAGGAGCCAAGCCCTAGCATGATCCCTAACTCCCTCTCCGATGACGCATCTGCTGCTCAAGCTATCTCCACACGACCAGATAAGCCAGAAGAAGCGTGTGGAGTTTTTGGTATTTATGCACCCGGAGAAGATGTCGCTAAGCTGACGTACTTCGGCTTATATGCCCTCCAACACCGGGGTCAGGAATCTGCTGGGATTGCGACTTTTGAAGGCAAAACGGTGCATTTGCATAAAGACATGGGCTTAGTTTCCCAAGTTTTTAGTGAATCAATTTTGACCCAGTTACCCGGAACTTTGGCAGTTGGTCATACTCGTTACTCCACTACGGGTTCTAGCCGTGTTGTCAATGCCCAACCAGCCGTTGTGGAAACTCGGCTAGGACCTTTGGCGCTCACACACAATGGTAATCTTGTCAATACAAATGTGTTGCGAGAAGAGTTAATCAGTCGTAGCTGTAAGTTAGTCACGACGACAGATTCTGAAATGATCGCCTTTGAGATGGCAGAAGAAGTCAACGCTGGCAAAGATTGGCTAGAAGCTGCTATCTGCGCCTTTCATAAATGCGAAGGTGCGTTTAGTTTAGCGATCGCTACTCCAGATGGAGTCATGGGCGCACGCGACCCCAATGGTATTCGTCCCTTAGTCATTGGCACTTTAGGCAGTAATCCTCAGCGTTATGTTTTAGCCTCAGAAACCTGTGGTTTAGACATTATTGGTGCCGACTACTTACGGGATGTAGAACCTGGAGAATTAGTTTGGATTACCGAAGAAGGTTTAGCATCCTTCCATTGGACTCAGCAGCCGAAGCGCAGGTTGTGCATCTTTGAGATGATTTATTTTGCACGACCAGATAGCATCATGCATGATGAAACGCTGTATACCTATCGGCTACGTTTAGGGCGACAACTTGCCCAAGAATCTCCTCAGGATGTGGATTTGGTCATCGGCGTTCCTGATTCAGGCATTCCCGCCGCGATCGGATTTTCTCAAGTATCAGGGATTCCCTACGCTGAAGGATTAATTAAAAACCGTTATGTGGGGCGTACCTTCATCCAGCCAACTCAATCTATGCGAGAAGCGGGTATTCGCATGAAGCTGAACCCCCTCAAAGATGTCTTGGCAGGCAAACGAATTTTGATTGTGGATGATTCTATCGTGCGGGGAACGACTAGCAAGAAACTTGTAAAAGCTTTACGGGATGCGGGGGCACTTGAGGTACATATGCGAGTTTCCTCACCCCCAGTCACTCACCCTTGCTTCTATGGCATTGACACAGATAGCCAAGATCAACTGATTGCAGCAACTAAATCAGTAGACGAGATTGCGACCCAAATTGGTGTTGATTCTTTAGCCTATCTCAGTTGGGAAGGAATGCTCACTGCTACTGGTGAAGATCCCACTAGCTTCTGTTCTGCCTGTTTTACGGGCGACTACCCAATCCCAGTTCCAGAACTAATTAAGCGCTCTAAATTGCTGTTAGAAACAGCTACTCCTGTTTAAAAAGCTTGCAGAAAGCTTTTAACTAATACTATTGTCACAGACCTCATCTTTCCAGCCCCTGTCTCTATGAGACTAGGGTTTTAGATGAGGTTTAATATTATGTTCGGTTAATTAAGTGACAGTCTAGCCTAAAGCGGCTCCTTAGGGAGAGAGCGATCGCCTTCTATAGCCATGGGTCCTAAGTACTTGGTTAAATAAGGTGAAAACACCTCATAAATTAGCGTAAAAGGCTGTCCGTGATGCCAAAACAAGTAATGGCGACCCCAAAAAGGACCTTTCTGCTCAAAGGCAGCTTCTAGGGCTGAAGAGTGCCCATAATATAACCCTTGCACATCTCGATATAACTCCGTTCTTAGCCGAGTTAAACTAGCCCAAATGGGTAAAGAACGATTCTGCAAGTACTCATCAACATGACTGGCTTCCCACCAAGAGGTTGCATAAGCAAGTCTTTGCCCAGAAGCTTTTCGCAGCCAAACCTGACGGCGAATTCGGGGACCTGGAACGGCTTGAATCAAGTCAGGTGCCTGATCAGAACTCATGGCAATAGCTGACATATCAATAACATCCACTTCTGTCGGTTCCCCAGTTAGCAATTGCAGATGACGGGTAGGAGAACCATCTCCCAACAGTAGTATCTGCCATGCGGGTGCTAACTGAGTGTGAGGTAAGCCTTTTTGGACTTCGGCTTCACCGCCTTGCCAGATAGGGGCTAGGGGGTACCAAGCAGTTGGTAATGTTAGGTTGTTGGTGGAATCGACAGTTGCAGTCAAGGTTAATTATAAAACTTCATCTTTCTTTATGATCTCATAAACGCTTGTGCTTATAAAGCTCATGGCTATCTAGATATCTTTAAGTGGGGAATATCTTTAAGCTTTAGGAAAATAGAAAATTTTTACCAAAACCATCTTAAACGGAGGTTTTAGCTCTCAGAACTTCTGTGTTGTTTATTCAGAGAATTGGCAAGACTTTGCTGTATTGGTTCCAGCTTAGGAAGATTTTAGATTGAAAGTCTCTCTAAAATCTCCCTTTAACAATGCGGATGGCGAGACTCGAACTCGCAAGGCTTGCGCCACACGCACCTCAAGCGTGCGCGTATACCAATTCCGCCACATCCGCAAAAGTTTCCACAGTAACTTAGTATACATGATGCTGAGACTACTAAAAGGTTTCTATACTTTTTTCTGAGGTAAATCCTAAGAGAGATGTGTTGTGTCGCCTTCAGATCTTCCAGCAAGCGTCGAAAACTTCTATCCTACTGAATACTAAGATAAAAGCTGGAAAATGCAGTTTTCAAAAATTCTGATTGCTAATCGAGGGGAAATAGCCCTACGGATTCTTCGAGCCTGTGAAGAGATGGGCATTGCTACCGTTGCAGTTCATTCAACAATTGATCGACAGGCGCTTCATGTCCAGCTAGCTGACGAAGCGGTGTGTATTGGGGAACCCCCTAGTAGCAAAAGTTATCTGAATATTCCCAATATTATTGCGGCAGCCTTGACGCGCAATGCAACGGCTATTCACCCAGGCTATGGATTTTTATCAGAAAATGCCAGATTTGCAGAGATTTGCGCCGATCATCAAATTTCGTTTATTGGTCCCACCCCAGAAGCAATGCGGGCAATGGGAGATAAATCTACAGCAAAAGAAACAATGCAGCGTGCTGGAGTGCCCACTGTACCTGGAAGTGATGGGCTATTAGAGGATGAACGAGAAGCCTTAGCGATCGCCCGTGAAATTGGATATCCTGTGATCATCAAAGCCACTGCGGGTGGTGGCGGACGCGGAATGCGTCTAGTGCGGGAAGAAAGTGACTTTCTCAAACTATTTCAAGCTGCTCAAGGCGAAGCAGAAGCCGCTTTTGGCAATCCTGGCGTGTATCTAGAAAAGTTTATCGAGCGTCCCCGCCACATCGAATTTCAAATCTTAGCTGACAGCTACGGGAATGTGATCCACTTAGGTGAGCGAGATTGCTCCATTCAACGACGGCATCAAAAGCTGCTTGAAGAAGCTCCTAGCGCTGTTCTCAACCCCACCCTGCGAGAAAAAATGGGTGCGGCGGCAGTAATGGCAGCGAAGTCAATTAACTATATTGGCGCTGGGACAATTGAATTCCTTTTGGATCAGACGGGTAAGTTCTACTTCATGGAAATGAACACGCGGATTCAAGTGGAACATCCCGTCACGGAAATGATTACAGGCTTAGACTTGATTGCCGAACAAATCCGCATTGCTCAGGGAGAGAGATTACCCTTAACTCAAGACCAAGTAGTCTTGCGGGGTCATGCGATTGAGTGTCGCGTCAATGCAGAAGACCCTGATCACAATTTTCGTCCCCACCCAGGACGCATCAGTGGCTACCTACCACCCGGAGGGCCAGGGGTGCGGATGGATTCCCATGTCTATACAGATTATGAAATTCCGCCTTACTACGACTCCCTGATTGGCAAATTAATTGTTTGGGGTCCCGACCGTCCAACTGCGATTAAACGCATGAGGCGGGCACTTCGGGAGTGTGCTATTACAGGAGTCCCCACAACGATTGGTTTTCATCAAAGAATTTTAGAAACCCCAGCCTTTTTGCAAGGTGAAGTTTACACAAACTTCGTTGAGCATATTATGCAAGGGAAGCAGCCGGGGTAGAGAGGCGGAGGGGGCAGAGGAAGAGGAAGCAGAGGAAGCAGAGGAAGCGGAGGAAGCAGAGGAAGCAGAGGAGGCAGAGGAGGCAGAGGAAGCGGAGGAAGCAGAGGAGGCAGAGGAGGCAGAGGAAGCGGAGGGAGCAGAGGAGGCAGAGGAAGTAGAGGAAGTAGAGGAGGTGACGAGACAATAATCTTCCTTGTCTTCCTTGTCTCCCTTGTCCCCCTTGTCTCCCTTGTCCTCCTTATCTGCTCCTTTAGCTCAAAGAAGCCATCATCGTCAGGATTCCCTGTTGACCTAAAAGAATTTCTCGCAATAAGCTAAAAATTCCTACCCAAATAATGGGGGTAATGTCTACTCCTCCAATCGGTGAGACAATTTTTCGCAAGGG
>Ga0164305_10000444_pt1 | contig 15560 bp, 14 predicted proteins | sample Whisoiple_237_MG_FD_110215 | JGI IMG/M metagenome (GOLD analysis project Ga0164305, IMG submission 110215) | Soil microbial communities amended with pyrogenic organic matter from upstate New York, USA - Whitman soil sample_237_MG | ecosystem: Environmental > Terrestrial > Soil > Agricultural...
CGGGCCGACAGAGGGCCGGCCAGCAGGCGGACGGCCTGGGTCAGGACCAGACCGGTCGACAGGAACCACAGGCCGTCGACCACGCCGCGCCCGAGGTCGGCGAAGGTCAGGCCGGCTCGCGACCGGGCCCGCCACAGGGCGGCGGCCAGGGCGAGGAAGGCCAGCCCCAGTAGCAGCCAACCGGTCGCCGGGGCGTGGCCGACGATCACCCGCCCGAACAGGTCCGAATAGACGAGGTTCTGCGTCGTGGCGGGCAGGGCGCGGGCCCGCAGCAGGGCGTCGGAGGTCTCCAGCGCCTGGGAGCCGATGTGCTGGAGGCTGCCCTTGTCGAGGGCGTCCGGGGTCGAGCCGCGGGCGTGGTACTGGTCCGGGCGGCCGATGAAGGCGAGGTTGATCCCCTGGACGCCGCGCTCCTTGGGCAGGGTGAAGTCGGTGCCGTTGGGCATCTGCTCATAGACGAAGACCGCCAGCGAATTGGACGAAATCCCCCCGGTCGCCCGGACCCCCGTGCGGGCGAACAGGCCGATGGTCTGCGCATTGCCCCGCCCGGTCTCGAACATCATGGCCCGGCCGCCCCCGCCGCGCGCTTCCAGATTGACCACCGCGCCGATGCGGTCGCGCAGGGGATGGCCGCCCCAGAAGACGCGGGCGCCGTCGAGGTTCAGCTCCTCGCCGTCGGTCAGCATGACGACAAGGGTGCGGTCGGCGGGACCGCGGGCGCGAATGGCGCGGACGGTCTCGAGAATGGCGGCGACGCCCGCCGTGTCGTCAGCCGCGCCGGCGGAGACGGGCACGGTGTCATAGTGGGCCATCAGGGCGACGGCGGGCAGACGCGGGTCGCGTCCGGGCAGGACGCCGACCAGATTGGTCAGTTCGAGTCCGGTCGCGGAGCCGCCGTTGCGCTCGATCCGCTGCACGGCCTCGGGCGAGAAAGGCCCGGTTTGGATCGAGGTCTGCAGTCCCAGCGCGGCCATGCGCTCCAGCAGCAGGGTCCGGACCCGGATGTGGTCGGCCGAGCCGACGGGGTGGGGGCGCTGGGCGATCTCGCGGACATCGACCATGGCGCGGGCGGCGGAGAATTCGGTGGCCGGAGCCGTCGCCGGGACAGGCGGAGGACTCTGCAGGGTCAGCACTGCGATCAGCAGCGCCAGCGCCAGGGATCCCGCCAACCAGAGCAGCCGCATGAGTCATCCTCCCCGATGAAAGGCTACGCTAGCGGGCGGATGCGCGCCCGTCATCTGCCTGTGTGCTCTTCACACCGTGCATCCCGGCGGAAGCCGGGACCCAGTTCTTTGAGTGATGGAGCGGTTCCTCTGACTCCTGGCCCCTAACCTGAAGCGACAGCGTCACGCTGGACAGCACTGGGTCCCGGCTTTCGCCGGGAGGCACGGAGTCGGGTGGTTCAGGCCGCCCGCCGCAGCGCCGCCGCCGACTTCACGAACAGGCCCTTGCGGCCGGCGACCGCGCGGAAGGCGATGCTGTCGCCGTCCGGGTGTTCGTCGGGGCCGAGGAACAGGCAGCCGTCGTCGACGAGGCGGCGTTCCAGATTGTCGAACATGTCGCGGCGGCGCGCCGGATCGGCGTCGCCCAGCACATGGCGGCAGAAGATGACGTCGAAGCGGTGACCGTCGGTCGGGGCGTCGGCCAGATTGGCCCGGGCGAAATGGACGGTGGCGCGCAGCTCGGCCTTGGCGATCCAGGCGTCCTCGGCCTGATCGAACCAGCGCAGCATGGTTTCGGCCTTGAGCCCGCGCTGGATCTCGAAGCCCGTGTAGGCGCCGGAGCGGCCCTTTTCGAGCGCGCGCTGCGACAGGTCGGTGGCGATGATCTCGACCGGGACGTGGGCTTCCTGAGCCGCGATGGCGAGGGACCAGGCTTCCTGACCGGTGGAGCAGCCGGCGGACCAGATTTTCACGGGCTGGCCGCTGCGCGCCTTGCCCAGCGCGGGCAGCAGTTCCCGGGCGAGGCTGTCGAAACTGGTGCGGTCGCGGCGGAACCATGTCTCGGGGTTCAGCAGGGCCTCGATCACCGCCCATCCGAGGGAGGCGACGGGTTTGGCCCACAGGTTAGCCAGCATGGCGTCGACGCTCTCGAACCCTTCGCGCCGGGCCACGGGACCCAGACGGTGTTCGGCCAGCTTCATCCGGTCGCGCGTCAGCCTGAACCCCGCGCGCGAGGCCATCAGGTTCTGCAGGCGATCGAAGTCGTCCGGCGTCATGGGGTCAGACGGCCCCCACTTCGGCGAATTTGGACGTCAGGATTTCGCCGTCGAACGGCTTCATCACATAGTCGTCGGCGCCGGCTGACAGGGCCTCGGCGATGCGTTCGGCGCGGGTTTCGATGGTGCAGAACAGGACCTTGGGCGCCATGCCGCCGGGCAGGGCGCGCAGGCGGCGCAGGAAGGTCATGCCGTCCATGACGGGCATCGACCAGTCCAGCAGAATCACCTCGGGAATCACCCCGGCGCAGAAGGCCAGCGCCTCGGAACCGTCGGCGGCCTCATCGACCTCGAAGCCGAGCCCTTCGACGATGCGCCGCGCCACCTTGCGGATGATCCGGCTGTCGTCGACGATCAGACAGGTTCTGGGGGTCAAGTTCGGGTTCCGATTCAGCGCACAACGCCCGCGTGTACGATATGTCCATGATCGCCCCGAGCCGGTTAACGAGTCCTTGGGAAACCGGCTTAAGGCTCAGTTAGGCATACGGGCTGTGAGGATAACGCGGCCTTCCCCGGTCTGGACGTCCAGCGATCCGCCGGCGTCGTGCGCGGTCAGCCACAGCCAGTAGGGTTGAATCCACTGCCCGGGCAGGCCCTCGCTGAGAGGCTGGCCCGCCAGACCGGCGACGGCCTCGCCTTTCAGGCGGGCGCGGTTTCCTTCGGCCAGGCCCTCCATGACCAGATCGTCGCCGTCCCGTCGGGTGGAGATCGCCGCGGTCCCGCCGGAGGGAAGGGCGGCCATGCTCAGATAGGCCAGGTTCACGAGCGCCCGGGACTGGGCCTTGGAATAGCTGGCGTCCTCGGCCTTCCAGTCCAGGGTCGCGCGGCCGCCTTCGGTCAGGCCCGCCACCAGATCGCCCAGCTCGGCGCCCGAGAAGCGTTCGGCCGAGGTCGCGGCCCCGAAGGCGACGCGGGCGAAGGAGACCAGGGCGACCATCTTCTTCGCGCTGGCCTCGATCAGGCTCATGGCGTCGTCGCGCATGTCCTGGGCGGAGGGATCCTTCAGCAGGTCGAGGCCGGAACTGATCGCGCCGGCGGGGCTGATGAAGTCGTGGCACAACTTGCCGGCGATCAGGGCGGCGAGGGCCTGGCCGTCGGGCAGGGCGGTGGTGGTGTCGGTCATAGGGCCCCGGAGCAACAGTCGGATATGAGGCCGGACGCTGACCTGATTTGCCGGTTCGCGAAACCGCCCGGATGCTCTAATCCCGCGCCATGATCAAACGACTGACCGCCGACCTGAAGTCCGGCGCCCTGAGCGAGGCCCTGGCCGATATCGCCGAGGACGCCGCGCGCGTCATCCTGCCCTACTGGCGCAATGGCGTGGTCGCCGAGACCAAGGCCGACGACAGCCCCGTGACACTCGCCGACAAGGAGGCCGAGGCGCTGATCCTTGCGCGGCTGGAGGCCCTGTACCCCGGCGTCCAGACCGTGGCCGAGGAGGCCGTGGCCGCCGACGGCGCCCCGGCCGAGGCCGCCGAATGGTTCTGGCTGATCGATCCGCTGGACGGCACGCGCGGTTTCGTCGAGGGGCGCGAGAGCTTCACCGTCAACATCGCCCTGATCCACAAGGGCGCGCCCGTCGCGGGCGTGGTGACGGCCCCGGCCACGGCCACGACCTGGCGCAGCGGCCCGACGAAGGGCGGCGCCTTCCGCCGCCGCTTCGGCGAGGGCTGGCAGGCGATCAAGGTGCGCAACCGCCCCGCCTCGCCGATGGCCGTGATGAGCCACAGCATGACCGACGCCGAGGCCGAGCGTCTGGCCTCTCGCCACGGCTGCGTACAGTGGCAGGGGACGGACTCGTCGCTGAAATTCTGCCTGATCGCCGAGGGGCGGTTCGACGCCTATCCGCGCACCGGCCCGACATCCGAATGGGACACGGCGGCCGGGCAGGCGGTGCTGGAAGCTGCGGGCGGGCGCGTCATGGGCGAGGACGGCCAGCCGCTGCGCTATGGCAAGTCGTGCTTCGCCAACGGCGGGTTCGTGGCGCTGGGCGGCTAGGTCCGCCTAGAGGCTGACCTTCTCCGGCAGGGCCAGCAGGGCCCGCTCGACCAGCGCCGGCACGCCGCATTCGCGGGCCGTTTCCATCGCCTCGGCCAGTATCAATCCGATGGCGCGCGGTTCGACGCCCATCAGCCGGCCCTTCGCCATGGCCAGCCGGGCCATGCCGATCTGGTCGGCGGCCCAGTCGAGGGGCCGGGACGCGCGGGCCGACAGGCGCTGATGGATGATCTTCTCGAGCCCGAACAGGGTCGCGATGTCGCCCACGTCCTCGGCCAGATCGACTTCCGTCGCCAGCCGACGCTCGCGTGTCAGGGCGCCAAGAACCAGACCGGGCTCGCGGGTCAGCGCCTCGGCCTGGGCCAGGGTCGCCAACGGCGTTTCGCCCGGCGTCTGCACCAGCTGGACGGCGACCCAGTCCAGCGGGCTGTGATCGGGGGTGAACTGGTCGGCGGCGGCCGCGAACAGAGCGCGGCCCTGCTCGGTGGCGGCTTCATTGCGGGCCAGCTTGGCCAAGGCCATCAGGCCGGCGCCCGCCAGGGCGAGGGCCCGGGCGCGGGTCATGGGGCGGTAGTCGGGCGAAGCGGCTTCGACCAGCACGCGCAGGTCGCGGCCAGCCTGATCCAGAAGCCTGCCGTCGCGTCGGGCGACGCCCGCCTCGAGCGACAGGGCGGCGCGGTCCAGTCTCAGCTCGTCGCCCATGGTCTGGGGCAGGCCCCGGGCGCTGTGAAGGGCGGCGTCCAGCAGGGCGGCCGCGTCCAGCATGACCGAGGGCTCGCCCGACAGCCGCGCGCGTCGCGCGGTCAGCCTGGCGTGCAGGGCTGCAGCGGACGACTGGATCATCGGACGATCGGCCGAGACGGCCTGAACATCCGCCAGAGCCGCGGTCAGAATCTCGGGGCCGCCGAACAGGTCGAAATGCAGCAGATGAATCTCGCCGGCCTCGATAGCGGCGGCGGCGGTCTGGTCGGGCGTGGTCGCGTGGCGGGCGGCGTCCGAGGCGGCGGCGGTCGCGCGATCAAGACTGGTCCGCCGGCCGGTGCGCCGGGCGTGCTCGCGCCACAGGGCCGAGGCGCGCATCCAGCCGGTGAAGGGCTGGGTGCAGGAGACGCGGCCGGCGTCAATCGCCTCGCGCCGGGCCTCGGCCTCGACCAGATCGGCGCCGATGAGCTCCAGCCAGCCGAGGTCGTCGCTTTCGCGCGCCTTGTCGAACAGCTTTCTGAGATCCCGGCCGAATTCGAACATGGTCTCTGGCGCTCCGGTCGTCCCGCTTCGGGACCGAAAAGGCGTCCCTGCGCTACAATGTGCAAACGCAGCGCCGCGCCGGGAGTTCGATCTTTACGGTCGAGGTTCTGGCCCCTCTCGCTCGGTCGGGGCCGTCAAAGCACAGACGGGTCGCTGATCAAGCCGCGACTCCGGGGTTGGCCGGGCCCGTCAACCTCGCGCCACGCCGCCGCCAGTCCAGTGACAGCGCGCTCGAGGTCAGCTTCCGGCTGGGTGAACGGAAGCCGGATGAAACGCCGGAACTCACCCCCGACCCCGAAGCGGGTTCCGGGCGCGATCCGCACGCCATGGCGCGCCGAGGCCGCCGCCAGCTGCTCGCTGACAGGGCGGGGCAGGGCGACCCAGTGCGACAGTCCGCCCGGTGGCCGCCCGACCTCCCAGTCGGGAAGGGCCCTGGCCAGCCCCTGTCGGAGGGAGGCCTCCTGCGCGGCGATGCGGCGCCGTCGCTCGACGAGGGGGGCCGGATCACCGGCGATCAGGACGGCGGCTGCCAACTGTTCGATGATCGGCACGCCGAGGTCGAGCGAGGCGCGGTTGCGGATCACAGCCTCGATCACCTCGGGCCCCGCGCGCAGCCAGCCTATGCGCAGCCCGCCCCACCAGGCCTTGCTGGTGGAGCCCAGCCGGACGACATGGGCGCCGAGAGCCTTGGGCGGCGGCGGCGGGCGGTCGAACCAGAGTTCGCGCAAGGTGTCGTCGAAGATCACGATCGACCCGGCGTCTGCGGCGGCCCGGGCGATGGCGGCTTCCTCGCCCGCTGTCATGACCATCCCGGTCGGATTGTGGTGGGCGCCGATCAGGTAGATCAGCCGAGGGCGGACGCGCGCGATCGTCCGGGTCAGGGCCTCGATATCCCAGCCTTCCGGCGTCAGCGGTACGGGAACGTGTTTCAGACCGGCGCGCGCAACCGCGTCGATGGCGTGGTGAAAGCTGGGATGGTCGATGACCACGGCGTCGCCCGGACGGCACAACGCCCGCAGCAACAGGGCGAAGGCGTTCTGCGCGCCCGCGGTCACGACGATAGCGTCTGCCGACGTCGTCAGTCCCATGGCGTCGTAGGAACCAGCGATCGCTCGCCGCAGCGGCTCGACTCCGACAGGTCCGTAGCCGTGGCCGGGCAGATGGGCCGGCAGGGACGCCAGAGCGCGGGCATAGGCCGCGTGAACCTCGGCTCCTGCCGGAACGACCGCGGTCGCCATGTCGATAACGCCTGAGGGGTCGAGCTGGTGCAGGGGATCCGGCCGGGTCGCAGGCCCCGGCGGCAGGGCTGTAAAACTGCCTGAGCCGACCCGGCTGATCACGAAGCCCTCGGCGCGCAGCCGGTCCAGCGCAGCGCTGACCGTGATGCGGCTGACGACCAGCGCTTCGGCCAGCCGCCGCTCGCCGGGGAGCCGGGCGTTCAGCGCAAGGCGGCCGTCCAGCACTAGCAGCTTCAACGCCTCGGCCAGGCTCCGGTAGGCCGCCTCGTCCCCGGTGGTGCGCCAGCCGTGCAGTTGCCGCGTCAGAATGACAGGGTTGATGACGCTCTGGATCATAAGGCCACCATCCCGAAAGTGGACCTATAAAACAAGGCCGGTTTGTCGCCTTATCCCGTGATGTTCTTTCGTCGCTTCAGCCAGCTTCAGTTCGGCCTCGTTCTGTACGGCCTGTCGATAGCCCTCATGTTTCGCGCAGGGCTCGGCATGAACCCGTGGGGCGTGTTCCATCAGGGGCTGTCGGAGGTCACCCGCTTCAGCCTCGGCATGGTCGTCAACGGCGTCGGGGCGCTCGTCCTGCTGGTCTGGATACCGCTGCGTCAGTGGCCCGGAATCGGCACCCTGTCGAATGTGCTGGTGATCGGGATCGCGACGGATGCAACGCTTCGGGTGCTGCCGCCGGCCGAGGGTCTTGCAGTTCAGTGCGTGTTCCTGATCATCGCCATCGTCCTGAATGGCGTGGCGACGGGGGCCTATATCGGCGCCGGGCTGGGCGCGGGGCCTCGCGACGGCCTGACGACCGGCGTGGTGCGCCTGACGGGCTGGCAGGTTCGTTGGGTGCGGATGGGGATCGAGGCCGCCGTGCTCGCCCTCGGCTGGACGCTGGGGGGCTCGGTAGGGGTGGGCACCATCCTGTACACCCTGTCGACAGGGCCGCTGATGCAGACCTTTCTACCGATGTTCACCCTCCGCGCCCGGACGTCGGAAGCCGCCCCCGCGACGTCGCCTTCATGAGAGACCGCTGCGCGGAAACGCGCTCCACGACGCGGGTGAATTCGCGGTCGGTTCAGTTCGTTGACGTCGCTGCCGGAACATCGGGCGCGTTCCCGGCGCGGGCTGCAGCGATCCGGTCAAGGATGCGCCGGAGCCGTTCCGGGGGTTCTGCGCCATGGGGATCGTTGGCGATCGGCTGGATGACGCGTTCCGCTTCGTCGATCAGCCCGTGGTGGAGCATCGCCTCGGCGGCCACGGGGCGATTGCTGGCGACCTCGGGCGCGAGTGCGATCGCGCGGCGCCACAGTTCGACGTCGTTCTCGGTCGGATAGTCCGCTGTGAAGCGCCGGCTGTAGGCGACGCTCTGATAGATCCGGTTGTCGCCCGGGTCCGCCGCATAGGCGCGTGCGAGGAAGCCGCGCGCCTGACGGTACAGGCGTTCGCGGGCGTCGGGATCGTTCAGTTTGTCGCCGGCCGTGATCCGCGCGTCGGCCATCAGCAGCAGGAGTTCTACATTGGCGGGATCGGCGTCCAGCAGGGGCTGAACCAACTGCTCGGCCGCGGCCGGGTCGCCCCACCGCAGCTCGACCCGCGCTAGCATCATCTGAGCCATGGCGTCCCCCGGATGATCCGCGACTTCCTTGCGTGCGCGGGTCAGCATTTCGGGCCCCTGTTGGGCGGGGCCGCCATTTCTCGCGTTCAGGTCCAGGAGCAGGACGTTGTCCGCGCTGGCGGGAAGCCGCGTAATGGTCAGGGCGGGCTCCACAGAGCCCACATCCAGTTCAGCATAGCGCGGCCCGGCGGCGAGATAGGCCCTCAACGTCTGGCCCAGCTGTTCCGCATCCATGTCGAAATGCTTTTTCAGCGCCTCGTCGGACGGCATGCCGTGCGCGGTGTCGGCCAGATAGCCGTCCATCCGGCGGCGCCGTTCCGGGTCGGTCAGGGTCCAGTGCATGAGCAGCCAGGACTGGGCGTAGAAGGCCCCGGTCTCACGCGAGTCCGCGTAGCTGAACTCTCCGGCCAGCACCTTTTCCATCGGCAGCCAGCGGAAATTGTTCAGCACCATGATGCTGGAGAAGGGGCTCTTGCCCAGGGTCGCGCTGCCGGACGAGGTGACGGTGGCCGTGCTGAAGAATTCGGCGAACCCTTCCCGGAACCAGGCCGGATAGGCCCCCGGGAAGTTGCGGAACATGAAATGGTGCCCGTATTCATGCCGCAGGGTCTCGTCGCCGGCGTGCTTGACGGCGACGGCGCGGACATCCCGGAAATTGGCCGAGTAGAAACCGGCGGTCGAGTCCGGGAGCTCCGGTTCCACCACAGCCATCTCGCGGCGGGTGCGCACGATGTAGACGGGCAGCCTGCGCTCGCCCTCGGCCTGGGGCAGGTTGAAATAGGTGCGCATCAGCTGGTCGATGCGCTCCAGTTCGACGGCATAGTCCCGCAGGTCGCGCTCGAAGCCGTTGCTGTGAACGATGAAGTGCGCCGTCTCGGCCTTGCGCCAGTCGGCGTGGGCCAGTCCCGGAACCGCCATGGCCGCCCCGGCCATCAGGAAGACCCGAAGGCGGGTGGGCACGCTACGAAAGACGCTCATCGATTCCCTCATGCAACCGGACGCAAATAGCCGGTCTCCATGACAGGTTGTCCATAGGCGTCAGCCGCGTTCCTTGGTCTTGGTGAAGGCCACGGTGGGGAAGCGCTCCATGACGTAGCCGGTCTCCCAGCTCGACTTGGCCAGGAAGACGGGGTCGTCATCGATGTCGCGGGCCATCTGGCCACGGTATTTGCCCATGAAGTCTTCCAGATCGGCCTTGGTCCCGCCGATCCAGCGCGCCTCGGCCCAGGGCGAGGGTTCGAAGATGACCTCCAGCCCGTATTCCTCGCCCAGACGATCGGCCATGACCTCGAACTGCAGCTGGCCGACGGCGCCGACGATGAAGTCGCTGCCCATCTCGGGGCGGAACAGCTGGGTCACGCCCTCTTCGGCCAGGCCGTCCAGCGCCTTCTTCAGGTGTTTGGCCTTCAGCGGATCCTTGACCCGGACGCGCTGCAGGATTTCGGGGGCGAAATTCGGCAGGCCGGCGAAGCGAATGAGGCCGGTCTCCGACAGGCTGTCGCCGACGCGCAGGACGCCGTGGTTGGGAATGCCGATCACGTCGCCGGCGTAGGCGTCCTCGGCCAGTTCACGATCCGAGGCGAAGAACATGATGGGGGCGTTCACGCTCAGCTGTTTGCCCGTGTTCTGGACCTTCAGCTTCATGCCGCGCTGGAACTTGCCCGAGGCCATGCGGAACATGGCGATGCGGTCGCGGTGGTTGGGGTCCATGTTCGCCTGGACCTTGAAGACGAAGCCGGTGACCTCGGCCTCGCCGGGCTCGACCGTCAGGGCGACGGGGTCGGCGGCGTTGCGGGTTCCGGCGGGCGGGCCCTTCTGGGCCTTCATTACCTTGGGCGGCGGCGCCCATTCGCCGATCGCGGCCAGCAGTTCGTCGATGCCGAAGTGGCGCAGGGCCGAGCCCCACAGCACGGGCGTCATGTGGCCTTCGAGGAAGGACTGGCGGTCGAAAGCCGGATAGCCGCCTTCGACCAGTTCCTGCGCCTCCATCAGGGCTTCGTGTTCGCCGGGCTCGAAATATTGCGCGGCGTCGGCCAGCGGCAGGGCTTCCGGATGGGGCACATCCTCGGCCGAACCGGCGGGCTTGCGGGCGTAGGGCTGGAAGCGGCCCGTGCCCATCTCGACCATGCCGCGCAGGCGGTTGCCGCTCTCGGCCGGCCACCAGATCGGGGCCGGGTCGAGTTGCAGGCGGCTGGCGATCTCGTCCAGCAGGGTCATCGGATCCTGGGCCTCGCGGTCCAGCTTGTTGATGAAGGTGATGATCGGGATGTCGCGCAGGCGGCAGACCTCGAACAGCTTCAGCGTCTGCGGCTCGATGCCCTTGGCGGCGTCCAGCACCATGATGGCGCAGTCGGCGGCGGTCAGGGTGCGGTAGGTGTCTTCCGAGAAGTCCTCGTGCCCGGGCGTGTCCAGCAGGTTGAACATCTTGCCGTCGTGCTCGAACGTCATGACCGAGGCGCTGACGGAGATGCCGCGCTCCTTCTCGATCTTCATCCAGTCGGACTGGGTGCGCCGGTTCTCGCCGCGCGCGCGCACGGCCCCGGCCGCGCGGATGGCTCCGCCGGCCAGCAGGATGTGCTCGGTCAGCGTGGTCTTGCCGGCGTCAGGGTGCGCGATGATGGCGAAGGTCCTGCGGCGCAGGGCTTCGTCTTGCAGGGTCAGTTTCGACATCTTCGATCCGTTGGGCCGCGCGAGTTAGCGCGGACCGGGCCGAAAGTCACTCGTCGGCGGATGCCCCTAGGCAGGAAGGCCTATCGGAGTCATCGTCCGTTCCGGCGAGACGGCCCGGTCACGCAATCGGCCGCCGCCCTGGAAACGCAAGGAACGGCCATGGCCCTCGATCTGCCCGAAAACCCGCCGCCGCACCGTGAAGGCCCGCACCCCGCGCTGTCCCTGATCCTCGGCTTCGGCGTGATCGTCGTTGGCGCGACCCTGATCCACATCGTCTTCAACGTGCTGGTCTGACGCCGAAGCAGGCGTCTCAGTTCGCCCGCGGCGCGGGATCCTCGTCGACGGAATCCGCCGCTGCGTCTTCAGCCCGGGCTTCGGCCTCGCTCAGGCCGCGGGCCTCGTTCAACAACGTCTGGGCCGCCTTGGCGTCCTCGCCGCCGTGTGGATCGTTGGCGAGGGGCTCGATCGTGCGAATGGCGTCTTCGCGGCGCCCGGCGGCCAGATAGGTCTGGGCCATGCGCATCCGCGCTTCATCCAGCTGAGGGGCTAGCTGCAGGGCCAGCTCGCGGGTCAGGATGTCGTTTTCGTTCGGATAGCCGGGGCTGCCGACCCGGGTGTCCGCCAGCAACATGAAGGTGCGGTAGTCGGCGTCGTCCAGCTGGAATGCGCGGCCGAGGAGGCGCCGCGCCTCGGTCTTGAGGGCCGGGACATCCGCCCCTTCCACGGCGGCGCGCTCAAGCAGCGACCGGGCCAGATACTGGTGAGCCTCGACGTGCTCGGGATGGGCGGCGATCAGCCGTCTCAACACCGCCTCGCCGGCGTCGCGATCGCCCAGATGGATTTCAGCGTGGCCCAGCGCCAGCATGGCGGCGGGATCGTCAGGATAGCGCGCGGCCAGCCGCCGGACCTCGGCGAGCGTCGACTCGCTGTGCGACGTCGGCACGCCGGTCAGCCGCTGGGTCATGAGCAGCAAATCGCCGGCCGAGGCGGGCAGCGGCGTCACCGTCACCTGGGCGCGGGGAAAGACGTTCCGGATTTCGGAATAGGGAATCCGGCCCATGTAGCCTCGCAGCTCGCGCCGGAGCTCGTCGTTGGACATGCCGGTCGCCCGCGGCATGGCCTCGACCGAGTTTGCGCCCCCGCCGACGTCCAGCAGGTAGCTTCGCAACTGAAGGAAGCGGGCGTCGTCGCTCATGAACCAGTGGGTCATCAGCCAGGCCAGCGGATAGTAGGTCTCGTTGCGACGGCGCACCTCGCCCGAGCGCTTGGCCAGCAGGTCGTTCATGGAAATCCACGTCGACTCCCTGAGCCAGTACCCGCGGTTCTCATTGTGCTGCCCGAACAGGATCCGCGTGTCGTTGATGTCCACGGTCGCGAAATATTCCGCGAAGCCCTCGATGAACCACGCCGGATAGCTGTAGGCGCTGTTCTGCATCATGAAGTGGTGGGCGTACTCGTGCAGCAGGACGTCGTCGCCCATCTCGCCCCGGATGGCGACGGCGAAGATGTCTTCCTCTCGGGCGGTGTAGAAGCCGGCGACATTCGCGCCGATCCCGGGCGCGACCCGTCTCAGGCCGGCCGGCTCCACGAGATAGATCGGCAGTTTGCGCGGCGGAACCGCGTCGATGGGCAGGCCCATCTTCCAGCGCAGCAGCCGGTCGAAGGTCTCCAGCTTTTCCGTAAAGGCGATCAGCTGGCGCGGATTGCCGTCGCCGTAGACGATGAAACGCTCGCTCTCGGCCTTGAGCCATTCGGCGCGGACCGGGCTCGCGGCCAGCGTGATGAAGGCGACCACGGCCATGGCCACAGCCTTCAGGATGGGCAGGGTATGGCGCATCGTCTTGAACGTCCCGGTCTTTGCGGTGATCTCAGGACGCCGGCGCGGGCGCGGCCTCCGGCGCGACCTGGGCCGCGGTCGCCGCTCCGGCCTTCTGCATCGCCTCCTGCAACAGCGCGCGCACCTCGTTCAGCTGCTCGCCGCCGTGCGGATTGTTGGCCAGGGGCATGAGATACACCACGGCCTGCCGGTACTGGCCCCGGCTCATCATCGCCTGCGCCGCCTGATAGCGCAGGTTCGACACCTGCGGCGCCAGTTCAACGCCGGTCCGGAGGACTACCAGATCATTGTCGCTGGGGAAGTTCGGCGCGCCCCGGCGGTTGCGGGTGAGAGCGAGATAGGTGCGGTAGTCCATGCTGTCGGCCGCATAGGCGCGTCCCAGCGCGCCCCGGGCCTCGGCGTACAGTGCCCGGCGCCGGTCATCGTCGCCGTTTTCCCGCGCCGCATCGCCGGCGTCCATCAGGGTGGTGGCGAAGCACCGCAATCCCAGCGGTTCATTGGGGTTGGCCTCCACGATGGGCCGCATGACGCTCACGGCGTCCTCGGGCTGCTGCATGTCGAGGTGGGCCTGGGCGAGCACGCGCGCCGCCATGGGATCGCCGGGATAGCGCGCGGCGATGCCCTGGGCCTCGGCCAGATTCCCGGCGCGAAGTTCCTCGGGGACGAAGCGGGCGAGCCGCAGGTCCAGCCAGACCAGTTCGGCCTCGGCTGGGCTGAGCGTCGTGATTGTCACCTCGTTCAGCGGGAAGTCGTGCGGCTCCGAGAGGAAGTTGATCGGGCCGCTCAGGTAGCGACGAACATCGTCCTGCAGCTGGGCGGGGGTTCGGTCGATCGTTCCCACCAGGGCCTCGACGGGATCCCGGCCGCTCATGACGGCGGCGAGGTACAGGCCCAGTTTTTCCCGCTGCCTGCTGATCAGATAGTGGGTCAGGGCCCAGGACTCGGCGTAATAGAGATGGCCGCGCGAACCGGTGTCGAACGAACGGGATCGCAGGACCTGCTCAAAGGGCATCCAGCTGTTGGCGCCCATGGAAAGCGAGTTCATGCGGCCCGGATTGTTCAGGCCGACCCTCATGCGGTCGGGGGAAAGGTCCGCGGTCGAGAAATATTCGGCGAAGCCCTCGACGAACCAGCCGGGATAAGCCCCGGTCAGGTTCTGCTGCATGTAGTGGTGGCCGTATTCGTGGAAGAGCGTCTGGTCGTTCTCGGCGCCCGTTCCGCCGGTGACCGCGAAGATCCGCTCCTCGCCGGGGGTGTAGAAGCCGCCGACGTTGTCGGGGATGTCGGGCCACACCTTGCGCATATCGGTCATTCCATCGGCCAGATAGATCGCCAGACGCGGGGTGATCAGAGTGGTGTCGCGGGGCGGAAACCAGATCCGCAGCAACTGGTCGAACCGCTCGACCTTCTGCGTATAGGTCCGCAGCCGGCTTTCGCCCACATCGCCATAGATGATGAAATGTTCGCTGGTGGCCTTGCGCCATTCGGCGTGGGCGGGCGCGCCGGCCAGCATGGTGAAAGCGACCGCGGCCAGGGCCACAGTCTTCAGAACAGTCAACGCACGCATGGAAACCCCCGCTTCCCCCAACTCAGGGCGCAACCGTAGCGGGGGAAGTTGCCGCTGTGCAAGCTGAGCCGGTCAGGCGGCGAGGCGCATCCACACGGCCTTGTCGGCGGCGACGGCGTCCAGCTTGCCCTTCGAGGCGCGGCTCTTGAGCTGACGCATGATGGCGGCGGGCAGGGCGCAGAACTGCGGCTCGACCAGAGCAGGGTCGCAGCCGACGGCGGGCGCGGCGAACAGAGCGGCGTTCACTTCCGGCGAGCGATCGTGGATCAGCCAGGCCAGACGGCGGGCGCGCTGCGGATCGTTCTGGTGCATCAGGGGGTCTTCGGCGAACAGTTCGCAGCCCAGTTCCAGAACGTAGTCCAGGTCCAGGTTCTCGAACCGGCGCGCGTCGCCCGGCGTGACCGGCGAGGCCTCATCCAGATCGAACACAACGTCGTTGAGAAGAAAGAGCATCGACAACACCCACCATCGCCGGGCTCGTTCCCGGCCCGTTACAGGTGACCATAGGGAGGTCGGCTTGAGGTTCCGTTCCCGAACGCAGTTAAGTATTTCGCACCAGCGGCGGCGGCGTTAACCCCGTGGTTTCCATGCCTCGGCCGGATCAGGCGGCGACCTTCTCGGTGATGAAGTGCCGCCCCTCGCGGTCCTCGATCTCGACCACCCAGATGTCGGGATCGTAGCCGGCCTGGCGCTGGACATAGGCGTCCAGTTCGCTTTCGAACTCGCTTTCGACCGGCTGCATCCACAGCCGCTCGCCGTCGGGACCGAAAGCCTCACTATAGAGTCTGGCGCGGCGCGTGGAGGTGTCGAACGCCTTTACAATGACGGTCCCCGCGCGCGCGTCGCCCTTGCGCGCGACCGTGGCGAAGGCCCCCGCCAGCTCGGCGCGGCGGATCAGGGCGGACACCCAAAGGTCGCTGGATAGAAGCATTTTGATAACCGTGCCCGGAAACCGTACCGGAACGCATGGCGCGTAAGGTGCGCCTCATGACGATAGGCCGAACCGCCCTGAAGACCAAAGCCGCGCTGCTCGCAGCCGCCGTTCTGTGCGCGCCGCAGGCCGCCTCGGCCGGTCCCGCCGACACCTATTACGAACGCGCCTTCATGGTCGCCGCCGACCAGCGCTGCGGCCTGTTCGACACCCGCATCGACGCCGCCCTGGGCGCCGCGACGGCCCAGGCCCG
>Ga0164305_10000445_pt1 | contig 15558 bp, 14 predicted proteins | sample Whisoiple_237_MG_FD_110215 | JGI IMG/M metagenome (GOLD analysis project Ga0164305, IMG submission 110215) | Soil microbial communities amended with pyrogenic organic matter from upstate New York, USA - Whitman soil sample_237_MG | ecosystem: Environmental > Terrestrial > Soil > Agricultural...
AAATTACATTTTTAGTTCTACGATATATTTAATCGACTCACTTAGGCAGTTAATCGAATTAATTAAAATTGCTAGCTTTTGTTTTAAAGATGGACTAAAATCCAGATAATTTAAAGGTGCATTCTGATTAAAGTCTTGTAGTTCGCTGTGAATAAGGTTAGCTAGTTTAACAGTTTCGTCTTCAATAAGATTGACTTCTGTCTTGGTAGTGTTAACTTTAGCTGTCTTAGCTTCAATTTCTAAGGCGCGGTTGTAGGCTTCTTTACCAATTTTTTCATTCTCATTATTTGCCCAAAAAGCACCCCCAGCCAAAGCGACACCACCAATCCCCCAACCAATCGGTCCGGCTAGCGCCAGTAGAGCATTTCCAGCTAACATACCGCCACCACCCACAGCCAGAGCGCCACCTCCTAACCATGCCAAAGCAGCATTAGTAGCGGCAGCACCGGAAAGGGTCGCGATCGCAGTCCCTGTTGAGGCTGTTCCGAAAGTTGTTGCAATTGCCATTGCTGCTGTGGGACCAAAACAGGCAACTCCCACTCCAGCCATGAATCCTGCACCAGCGCTACCTGCTGCTACAGTATTGGGTTCTGAATAAAGAAGTTCCCAGTCTTTCCCAGTAATGTCTTTAAGTTGAAACTTCAGTTTTTCAACGACTTTGCTAAATTCTTTTGGTGAATTGGCAAGAGTATTAATGTATGTCTCGCAGAGTTGGATAATTTCAACCCCACGATTGACTCGCGTTTGGTAAAGACTTTCAGCAGCATTTTGTAAATGCTCACAAGCTTTTTCGTTCTTTTCTGCTGCATGGCGCAGTCTCTTTTGTGCCTCTTCTCTGTATTCGTTATTTAACATTTCCTCGTAAATACCTAATATGAGCAGGTTAATTTATGTCAATTATTGATTACATCGTAATTAAACAATTGTTCCAATCCTAACCGTATAAATACTGAGATTCGTACTAATATAGCAGTGAGAAAATTTAGAAAGCTATAGGCGAGTTGATACGTTCAACTGTTCAATGATATTTACGGCTTCTGCTGCACCATTGATATAACTAATTGGATGCTGCTGAGTATTAGCATGTTGCTGGTTGAGGAGTAACTGAACGGTCGCGATCGCCTCCTCTATATTTTGTACCCAGTGAGCGCATTTAAACGCCCGTCGATGTTGTCGATCATATAGACGCTTCAAGGCAAATGCTACCAATGGAACGCCTACCGCCGCGCACTCATGAACGGTATTGTAGCCAGCACTACTAACGACAATATTGGCGGCGGGTAGACATTCAATAGCTGGCCAATGAGACACCCATAAAGCAGGTGGACAACCAACTGGATACTTAGCTGCTAAACATCGGACGATTGCTTTAGGAAAAGCTGTGGCTAGCTGAAGCGTGAGAAAACCAAATAAAGATAATTCCTCCGGTTGCCCCGCAGCACAAACTAGAATCAATTTGGGTAGAGATGATTCAACTTCTAGCAACAGTGAAGGAATTGTCTCTGTTAATAACCGAAAGGCTTGATTTCGATCAGGTAGTTCTTCAGCATTACGAATTAACCAGGGATTTGTATGTCTCACAATAGGCAAATTAGAAAGGGGCAAATCTTCCCCTTCTCCTGGCGCAATCACCGCATCAAAATGTTGGGTTACAAACGATCGCAAGTCGAATCTGCGGATATACTCTGGTTTGAGATCGCGATGAATCAAAATCCGAGGGATGTGTTGTAACGTGGGCAAAACATCTGTTAACTCACCGCCTAACCCACGCGGAAAGGTATCTACAATTAGGCGATCGCACTGAGTATTCAGTAATATCTGCCGCACTTGCTCACAAGTATCAGCAAACGGGGCATCTGGGGCAATAACCTGGATTTGGCAACCCACTCCTGGTAACTGGTGTCGTAAGTAATCTGTATAAAGGCTATTGGTCAAAATTTTGATGCATCGGTTCCCTGTCGCCGCCAAACGCCCCAAAGCTAGAGCGCGAGTCAGATGTCCCCAACCGCCGCCTAAAGCATAGAACACCCAAGTTTCCTGGAAGTTTGATGTCACTTTTTCTAAACTGTGGCTCACTAGATTGATTGAACAGGCTGAAATTGTTTCGTTCGTTTCTTTTATTTCGTTGGTTTTGAAAAGAATTACAATAACAGATACAAATCCATGTTCTACCAAGGAATAAGTGGTAGTCGCCTATGACACTCTCAATAGACCGTTCTCTTAATGCTATCGCGACCACCGAAAAGGATGCTATGGAAGCGGGTGCTGCTAGCCGAGTATTGGCATCCTATGCGCCAAATCAACCCTTGCATACGCTCAAGCTGATACTAAATGATGCAACTGGCTCAACAGTTACTATACCAACCGCAGCTTACACATTGCTGGTAGAAATTCTGGCTCAAATGGCTGAGGGGAATGCCATTAGCATTGTTCCAATTAAGAAAGAAATCACTACTCAAGAAGCGGCTGATATCCTGAATGTCTCCCGTCCTTATTTAGTTAAATTACTGGAGTTAGGAAAAATTCCTTACCGAAAAGTGGGGACACGTCGCCGGGTGCTAACTCAGGATGTACTTAACTATAAAAACCAGACTGATACCCAAAGAATGCACACTCTTTTGGAACTAGCCGCCCAAGCCCAAGAACTGAATATGGGATACTAAGTTGCAGTGGCTGCTTTTACTGCTGTTTATGATGCTTGTGTTTTATATCCAGCACCACTGAGAGATTTTCTCATGTGGTTAACGCTGACAGACTTATTTAAGGCTCGTTGGACAGAGGAGATTCATGACGAGTGGATCAGAAATGTTCTTTTAAACCGTCCGGATCTGACTCTAGAGCAACTAACCAGAACTAAAAACTTGATGAATGCTAATGTTCGAGATTGTTTGGTGACAGGTTATTCCGAGCTAATCCCAAGTCTTGAACTCAAAGATCCAGGCGATCGCCATGTTTTAGCAGCCGCTATTTGCTGTCATGCGGATTTCATTGTTACTTTCAATCTGAAAGACTTTCCAGAAAAGGCACTTGCACCTTACTTTGTTGAAGCTATTCACCCAGACGAGTTTATTTTACATCTGATTAACCTTAATCCAGTAGCGGTCTGTACCGCAGCTTTTCAGCAAAGGACTTCTCTGAAAAATCCACTCTTAACGCGCTCTGAGTATTTAGATACGCTGCAAAAAGTTGGACTAACGTTATCAGTTGTGGCACTACGAGATTTGTGTCAGGAGATATAAACCCGTCTCTAAAAGCTTCCCCGATCCTCACGGCCATAGCTAGCACGGTAAACTGTTGAAGCTAGCTTGTGCAAGAGTGCGTTATGTCTACTTTTTTATTAGAAGTTGGTACAGAAGAATTACCTGCAAACTTTGTAGCAGAGGCGGTTGAACAATGGCGATCGCGGATTCCCCAAAGTTTGGCTGAAAACACCTTGGCGACGGAAAGCCTAGAGGTTTACGGGACACCGAGACGTTTAGCAATATTAATCTCTGGTCTTCCTACCCAGCAACCCGATCGGGAAGAAGATATTAAAGGTCCTCCCGCACAAGCTGCTTTTAAGGAGGGTAAACCCACTCCCGCAGCTGTAGGATTTGCTCGGAAACAGGGAGTCGAAGTCGAGGCTTTAGAAATTCGGGCAACGGAAAAAGGCGATTTTGTTTTTGTTCGGAAAATGATTTCTGGACGACCTAGCGCCGAAATTCTGACTCAGTTGGTTCCTCAGTGGATTTTTGGGCTAGAAGGCAAACGGTTAATGCGTTGGGGAGATGGGGAACTGAAGTTTCCTCGACCGATTCGCTGGTTAGTCGCATTGCTCGATGATGCTGTGTTGCCTGTAGAGTGGGTGAATGCTTCAGAAACAATGAAGAGCGATCGCATTACCCAAGCACATCGGGTTTTACATCCTGAACCTGTGACAATTGCTCACGCGTCTGACTACGTTTCTTGCCTGCGTTCTGCGTACGTTGAAGTAGATTTAGCAGCGCGCCAACGCCTAATTCAGGAACAAGTTCAAGCCGCAGCCGCAACTGTTAGCGGTTGGACTTCTATCTACCCAGATTTATTGCAAGAAGTTACAAATTTAGTGGAGTGGCCAACGGCTGTTGTCGGCAAGTTTGACTCCGAATTCCTCAGTTTGCCATCAGAAGTGATTACCACCGTAATGGTGACTCACCAGCGCTATTTCCCCGTATTTAAAAGTGAGCAGGCTACTGAATTACTGCCTTATTTCATCACCGTTTCTAACGGCGACCCAGCGAAATCAGAAATTATTGCTACGGGGAATGAACGGGTCATTCGTGCCCGTTTAGCAGATGGTCAATATTTTTATAAAGCGGATTTAGCCCAACCTTTAGAAAGTTATTTACCAAAGTTGGAAAAAGTAACTTTCCAAGAAGACTTGGGAAGCGTTCGCGCTAAAGTTGAGCGGATCAATCAGATTGCTGCCCAAATTTCGGAACAATTGCAATTAACAGCTGATGAACGCACACATATTCAACGGGGTGCGTTACTGTGTAAAGCTGATCTCGTAACCCAGATGGTGGGAGAGTTTCCGGAATTGCAGGGGGTGATGGGACAAAAGTATGCGATCGCCAGTAATGAACCGGAAGCTGTTTCAACCGCGATTTATGAGCATTATTTACCACGAGGGGCGGGAGATCAGTTACCGCAAACCTTGACAGGTCAAGTTGTGGGGTTAGCAGATCGCCTGGATACTTTAGTTAGCATTTTTGGCTTAGGAATGCTACCAACTGGATCTTCTGATCCGTTTGCTTTGCGTCGTGCGGCAAATGCCATTATTAACATTACCTGGAAAGCAGATTTAGGGATTAATCTGCAACAATTACTCCAAGAAATTTCTGCTAATTTCGTTGCGACTCATGCAAAAGCGAAAGCTGAAGAGTTATGGCAACAATTGCAAGACTTCTTCCTGCAACGTATCCGAACTCTCCTGCAAGAAGAACGAGGCATTGACTACGATTTAGTCAATGCAGTATTAGGAGAGAATGATCCGGAGTATACAGAACGGGCATTAAAGAATTTATTAGATGTACGCGATCGCGCCTTGTTCCTGCAAGAAATCCGTAATAACAGCAAATTGAACGCCATCTATGAAACGGTCAATCGTTCCACCCGTTTAGCCGCCCAAGGGAATCTCGATACCCAACAACTCGAACCCACCGCCGTAGTTCGTCCAGAACTGTTTCAAAAGTCCTCGGAACAAGCTTTTTATAACGCACTCATTCAATTAGTTCCCCAAACTCAAGCCGCACAAGCACAGCGAAATTACGAGCAGTTAGTTGAGGCGTTAACTAATATTGCTCCCACTGTTAGCGCCTTCTTTGATGGTTCTGAAAGCGTCTTAGTTATGGATGCTGATTTAGACATCCGACGCAACCGTTTAAACCTCTTAGGCTTACTACGGAACCATGCCCGTGTGCTTGCCGACTTTGGGGGAATTGTCAAAAGTTAAAACAATCAAATAGTAGGTGTTAGGTTAAGAGGTCTAAATCCCTCTCCTAACACCTACTACCTTAGTTAGCGTTTTACCAACTTCTTCGCCATTTTCCGCAAACGGATAGACTGGGGAGTCACCTCTACCAGTTCATCAGCACCAATGTACTCTAGAGCACGTTCTAAGCTCATATCGACGGGTGCTTGTAGCTGAACCAATTCCTCGCCTCCAGAGGCTCGGTGGTTGGTTAGCTGCTTAGTTTTGCAGATATTGAGTTCTAGATCTTGTTGACGGTTGTGTTCCCCAACAATCATGCCCCGATAAACTTTGGTACCTGGGGTAATAAAAAATACACCCCGGTCTTCAGCATTTTGCATCGCGTAGTAGGTAGCAACGCCCTCTTCAAAGGAAATCAGTACCCCGTTACGACGGGCTGAAATCTCACCACTTAGAGGACGATAGTCCAGGAAGCTGTGATTCATGATGCCCTCACCACGAGTTAGGCGCATGAATTCACCCCGGAAGCCAATCAAACCACGAGCAGGGATGACAAACTCAATCTGGGTGCGACCATTTCCGCCCATTAGCATGTCTTGCATTTCACCTTTGCGTTGACCTAGGCGTTCAATGCAGCTACCAACCGCTTCTTCTGGAACATCCAGTACTAAACACTCAAAAGGTTCGCAGGGTTGACCGCTCACTTCGCGGTAGATTACTTGTGGCTGTGATACCTGAAACTCGTAACCTTCGCGTCGCATGTTTTCGATTAAGATGCCTAAGTGCAACTCACCCCGACCAGAAACTAGGAATTTATCTGGGGAGTCGGTTTCATCGACGCGCAGGGCAACGTTGGTTTCGAGTTCTCGGAACAGGCGATCACGCACTTGTCGCGATGTTACCAACTTGCCTTCTTGACCCGCAAAAGGCGAATCGTTCACGGCGAAAGTCATTTGCAAAGTTGGTTCATCAACTTTAATCAGCGGCAAAGCCAGAGGTTCATCAGGACAAGTAATAGTCTCTCCAATATTGGCCGTGGCAAACCCAGCGACTGCCACAATGTTGCCAGCCGAAGCTTCTGGCAAGTCAATGCGCTTTAACCCTTCAAAGCCCATCAACTTACTCACTTTAGCTTTAACAATCTCGCCAGTTTCCGTCATCAAGGCAGCAACTTGACCCACGCGGATGACGCCGTTGTGAATTTTGCCAATCACAATCCGTCCTACATATTCCGAATAATCTAGGGTGGTGACTTGCATTTGTAGAGGCTTAGCTGGGTCACCTACGGGTGGGGGTACACGGTGCAAAATCGCCTCAAATAATGGCTGCATGTCAACGTTTTCACCCTCCAAGTCTGTTTTAGCGTAACCCGCTAAACCAGAAGCAAAGAGATAAGGGAACTCGCACTGGTCATCATCTGCGCCTAATTCCAGGAACAGATCCAAAACTTTATCAATAGCACCATAGGGATCAGCTTGCGGGCGGTCAATTTTGTTAACCACAACAATGGGGCGCAATCCCTTTTCCAAGGCTTTTTTGAGCACAAACCGAGTCTGGGGCATGGGACCTTCGTTAGCATCCACAATTAAGATGCAGCCATCTACCATGCCTAATACGCGCTCAACTTCTCCGCCAAAATCGGCGTGTCCTGGAGTATCGACAATATTAATTAAAGTGTCTTTATATTTGACGGCAGTATTCTTTGACAGAATCGTGATTCCCCGCTCCCGCTCAATAGCGTTGGAGTCCATGACACAATCAGGAACTTCTTCCCCTTCGCGGAAGATGCCGGATTGTTTGAGTAGGGCATCAACAAGAGTGGTTTTGCCGTGATCGACGTGGGCAATAATAGCAACGTTGCGAATGGGGAGAGTCATAAGGACTGAGTAATGGAGTTTAGGAAGGATTCAGGGTAGCAGAACAGGTTTCAGAGGAACAATTCTGTAAAGAACCCTTAATAATTCTAACTGAAGCGCCCGGTAAATTGCTGGTTTGAAGATGGGTTGACGAGCAGAATTTATCTGCTCACAGAATTCAGGAAGCCAAAGAACCTCTTTTAACCAATTGTTAATTTCTTAATTCCCCAATCTTAAAAATACAGTTGGGTCAATCCTCGCGACTTACTCATCGGCTACCTGTTAAATTCGGATTAGTAGGAGCGATCGCGCTGAAACGACTATCCAGCTTTGGTGACTCCGCAATCGAGAATTTTAACGTTTAATTTTATGGCAGCTATTGAATGGGTATTGATGATCACTCTGGGCATTACGACCATAGTGTTATTTACCAAAGCAGCCCAGCAACGTCAGCAGCAAATGCAGCTAGAGAAAGCGTTCTATCAACTGCTAAAAGAGGAAAATAGCTGTATTGCGCTGATTCAGTTGGCAGCAAAATCTCAAGTAACTCCTCAAATGGCACAACAGTATCTAGAACAGCAAGTGCAGATCTTTGATGCAGTTTTAGAAGTCGATGCTGATGGAGATACTTTCTACCGCTTTCCTAAACTTTCTGGGCGATCGCCTCTAGAATAATTCCGTGAATCCTGAAATTTCTTCCCTACTAGTTCGAGACATTGGTGAACAAGGTTTATTAGCACGAGTCCAAAGCTTTTGTCCTCAAGGCGTTGTTGGCGATGATGCGGCGGTTTTAGAGGTGTTTCCGGGGCGATCGCTCGTTGTCACCACCGATGTTCTGGTCGATCAAGTACATTTTAGCGATCGCACCACTTCCCCAGAAGATGCAGGCTGGCGGGCGGTGGCTGCCAATTTATCAGATTTAGCTGCAATGGGGGCTAATCCTTTGGGAATCACCATTGGTTTAGGCATTCCCGGCGAATTATCAGTCAGTTGGGTAGAACGGCTTTACCAAGGAATGACAGCTTGTTTGCAGCAGTACCAGACAGCCATTGTGGGAGGAGATATTTGCCGTTCTCCTGTGATCACGCTATCCATTACCGCTTTTGGTCAAGTCTCGCCTCACCAGATTATCCGCCGTTCAGCTGCTCAAGTCGGGGATGCGATCATGGTGACTGGTTTTCATGGAGGATCACGGGCTGGCTTAGAATTACTACTACACCCCAACCAAGGTCAGTCTCTGAGTCAAGCGGATCGAAAACTTTTAATTCAAGCCCACCAGCGCCCGCAACCACGATTGGATGTTTTGCCCCACTTAGTAGAAATTTTTGATTCTCCTGACAAAACCGAAAATCTGCCTACACCGTCTCACCTGCGAGTGGCTGGGATGGATAGCAGTGACGGTTTAGCGGATGCGATCGTGCAAATTTGTCGAGCGAGTCAAGTGGGAGCAAAAATTGAGCGATCGTGGATTCCTATCCTACCTGCTTTAACTCGGTTAGTCTCTCCAACGCAGGCAGTCAATTGGGCGTTATCTGGCGGTGAAGATTTTGAACTCGTTTTGTGCCTTGCTCATGAAAAAGCCCAGTCGTTAGTAAAACAACTGGGCATAGGGGCTGCGATTGTCGGAACCATTACAACGGGATCTGATGTCTTGTTAGTAGACACCACTGGGGTTTATCCTGACGAATGCTTAACCCTAAATAGCGGCTTTCAGCATTTTGGAGTTTAGAGGTTTGGGTACAAAGGTAAAGGGATTTTTTTAGGGATTTATAAGGCAAATCGTCAGATATCTGACTAAATCTTTCCCAAGCTAGCCTTCTCACCCCTGAATTTTAAATTCCTCTTCAACCATGTTTTTTATGCCTTCGTACCTCGAACCTCACAGCCAAATGTCTCTAGCGAATCCAGGTTTTACCCACTAGTTCAGCAAGATCTACAACCCGTTGGCTGTAACCCCACTCGTTGTCATACCAAGAAATAACCTTAACCATGTCGCCGCCCATCACCATCGTCAGACTAGAATCTACGATAGAAGAAGCATCTGTACCCCGATGATCCGAGGAAACTAGCTCCAAATCACAATATTCTAGAATTCCCTTCATGGGGCCGTCAGCAGCTTCTTTGAGCGCTTGGTTTACTTCTTCAGCAAACGTCTGCTTCTCAACATGAATCACTAAATCCACAACAGATACGTTGGGGGTAGGTACTCGTAAAGCAATACCATTGAGCTTGCCTTTGAGTTCCGGTAGCACTAAGGCAACAGCTTTCGCTGCACCTGTTGAGGTAGGAACGATGTTGAGGGCTGCTGCTCTAGCGCGACGTAAATCTCGGTGGGAAGCATCTAGTAAGCGCTGATCACCCGTATAACTGTGGGTGGTCGTCATTGTCCCTTTGATAATGCCAAATTTTTCATGCAGCACTTTGGCAACAGGTGCTAAACAGTTGGTGGTGCAACTGGCATTGCTAATAATGATGTGCTTTTCTGGGTCATAGTCTTTGTCGTTGACACCGACTACGAAGGTCCCATCATCCCCTTTGCCTGGAGCCGTAATTAGAACTTTTTTCGCCCCAGCATTTAAATGCTTGGATGCCCCTTCTCGACTGGTAAAAACACCTGTCGATTCGATAATTAGGTCAATGTCCCACTCTTTCCAAGGCAAGTTTTCTGGGTTGCGATCAGATACACACTTCGCCGTCTTGCCGTTTACAGTGATGGAGTTGTCATCAGCACTGATATCAGCGTTGAATTTCCCCAACATTGAATCGTATTTCAACAAGTGAGCGTTAGTTCTTGGGTCAGAGGTGTCATTGATAGCGACGACTTCGATGTGGCTATTTTCTCGACCCAACCAGCATCGCATAAAGTTACGTCCGATGCGTCCAAAACCGTTGATCGCTACTCTAATCACAGCGTCTTGCCCTCAGTCTTCAAGCTTAATAAATTCCGATTGATGACCCCGATCATATCGCAAAGCCTGAACAATGCGAACTTCAACTTGGTAATGATATTGAGAGATTATGAGCGTGACTGAGATCAATCAGCATAAAGCAGATGGGTGGTGATGTAAATTCGGACGGGATCAGGAACCAAATAACGAATTGAGCGGCGATCGCGGCAATAGTCACGAATTAAGCTAGAGGAGAGTCCACTGGGGGGCATTTGCAGGATTTGCCATTGGAGGACGATGTTCTGATGAGCAAATTTTTGGGCAACTTGTTCACACAGAAAATTCACTGAAATGCTTTCTGGGATCACTTCTCCACTAGAAAATATCCACCGAGGTGCTACTAACCAATCACAAGCAGAAGCTAACTGCTGATGTTGATACCACTGCGGTAGAGACTGAAAGGCATCTAGCCCAATAATCCAATACCATTTTGACTGAGGATAAAGATTTTGTAAGTCTGTCAGGGTCTGGATAGCAAAATCAGGTTGCAGGCGATCGCTCTGTAGGGGGGAGATCCTAAAAGCTGGATGATCGGCGATCGCCAAGCTTAACATTGCCCAACGCTGCTCTAATTGCGTCAACTTCGCTTTATGCAAGGGAAAGCGTGTAGGAACCCAAATCACTTGATCTAAATCCACCTGGTTTAACGCTGCCTCAGCTATCAACAGGTGTCCCCAGTGAATCGGATCAAATGTTCCCCCGAAAATGGCTATTTTTTGCATATCAGACCGATTTCAGCATAGGCTGCTTATAGAACCAGACTTCAGCCAATTTTTTCGGTTAAGTTTCCGGACTAGAAATAAAATTTAGCGAGTAAAGATAAAAACTGTCCTCAGATAGACAGTTACTTGCTGAAAAATGTCATAACTTACAACTTAACCTGGGGAGTAACTACTTTTAAGCGCTGAGATAGTTAGAGAAATCTGCACAAGTAGGTATCTTGAAAAATCAATTCTTGATATGATAGCGCGTGTTATTACTCAAGTCTGGTGCGGTGTGGTGTGTGAGGAGATTCGATGCGGAATTCTGTGGATTTTAGTGGGAGGCCATTTCATTTCATTGGTATCGGTGGAATTGGGATGTCTGCCCTGGCCTACGTAATTGCAAAACGCCATTTACCTGTTTCTGGGTCTGATATTCGTTCTAGCCATATTACTGAACGTTTAGAAACAGTCGGTGCTCACATTTTTGTGGGTCAAGATGCGACTAACTTAGACTTTTTTCGACCAGCCGATGCCACCTTACCAACAACTGTAAGGGAAAGCAGCAATGCTCAGGGAATCTCTTTGAATTCCCTTAAATCCAGTGGTGGAGTGTCAACCGCCAAATCACTGAAATATTTACCTCAAGTTATTTGTTCAACTGCGATCAACCCAGCTAATGCTGAACTCGGTGCCGCCTTAGCAAAAGGTTGTCCAATTTTTCATCGCTCAGATTTATTAGCAGCATTAATTCAAGATTATCAAAGTATTGCGGTGGCAGGGACGCATGGCAAAACCACAACCAGTAGTCTGATTGGCTACATGCTGCTACAAGCAGGTCTAGATCCCACCATTGTGGTTGGGGGCGAGGTCAATGCTTGGGGCGGAAATGCTCGGATGGGCGAAAGTCCTTATCTGGTTGCGGAAGCCGATGAATCCGATGGATCGTTGGTTAAGCTGTCGGCTGCCATTGGTGTCGTCACAAATATTGAACTAGATCATCCTGATCACTACGAATCCCTAGAAGAAGTTATTACCACCTTCGAGATCTTTGCAGGTCATTGCCAGACGATGGTCGGCTGCATTGATTGTGAGGTCGTCCGGAACCGGATTCAGCCCGCCATCAGCTATAGCCTGCAACCCGATATGGGGGCTGACTATACAGTAGATGCCGTCACGTATAGCTCTGAAGGCACCTCTGCTCGTGTATGGGAGCGTGGAAAAATCTTAGGGCAGATGAATTTAAAGTTGCTAGGTCAGCATAATTTGAGTAATGCCCTAGCCGCCGTTGCCGTAGGCCGCAAGTTAGGTTTGGACTTTAAAGCGATCGCCGATGCGATCGCCACTTTTGAAGGAGCTAGACGTAGATTTGAGCTTCGAGGTCAGTATCACGACATCTGCTTCGTAGATGACTATGCTCACCACCCTAGTGAACTCCGTGCTACCCTTGCTGCTGCACGCTTACAATTCAAAGCTCCTCGCCGAATTGTGGCAATTTTCCAACCCCATCGCTATAGCCGCACTTTAGCCTTTTTGCCAGAATTTGCTCAATCCTTTAAGGATGCTGACATTGTGGTGCTAAGTGACATTTATAGCGCCGGGGAACCGGATTCGGGTCAAATTAGCGGACTTCAGGTCGCCAAACTGATTGGTGAGCAGCACCCTCAAGTTCACTTCCAGCCCACTCTCGCCTCAATTAGTACATTGCTGACAGAAATTCTGAGACCAGGAGACTTAGCTTTATTCCTAGGCGCTGGGAATCTCAATCAAATTATTCCTGAGGTAATGGCTTTTTATCAAAATGCCGACGGCGTTCTGTCTCAAGTCGTGAATTAATTCCTAAATGTCTCCAGGCGGGTTCTTCCCGCCACCCCCTAATAGGATATCGGCTGTCTCAATATTCAAGTACCTGTATTACTATGACTCTGTCCTATGATCCTCCCAGCGTTCTCCACGCTATCCCTGATCAACAAAAAGATATCAAACCCTTACAAATTGTCTTACCTCACACTGACTGTGTAATTCGCTCTAGGGTTCCCTTAGCCAGCCTCACCTCGTTTCGCGTAGGGGGACCGGCTGAATGGTATGTAGCACCCCGACAAATCGAAGATTTGCAAGCGAGCTTAGAGTGGGCTAATCGCCAAGGTTTGCCAATTACATTGATTGGTGCAGGTTCCAATCTGCTGGTGAGCGATCGCGGTCTTCCAGGTTTAGTAATTTGTACTCGTCATCTACGCCACACTCACTTTGATTCCGCCACGGGTCAAGTAACAGCGAGTGCTGGAGAACCTATTGCTCGTTTAGCTTGGCAAGCGGCTGAACGCGGTTGGCAAGGCTTAGAATGGGCTGTGGGAATTCCGGGAACTGTGGGGGGGGCAGTGGTGATGAATGCAGGTGCTCACAAACACTGCATTGCCGATATTCTTGTCAATACTCAGGTATTATCCCCGGCTGGCAAAGTTGAGTATCTGACTCTGGAAAACTTAAATTACAGCTATCGCACTTCAATTCTGCAAGGCGATCCCCGGTTGGTGACTCAAGCAACCTTTCAACTGCAACCGGGTGCTGAGATTGCCAAGGTAATGGCAGCAACCGCCCAAGATTTAGAGCAGCGACGGACAACCCAACCCTATCACTTACCGAGTTGTGGTAGCGTTTTTCGTAACCCCAAAGGCTACCATGCTGCTTGGTTAATTGAACAAACGGGGCTAAAAGGTTACCGCATTGGAGCCGCTCAAGTTGCTCAGCGCCATGCCAACTTTATTCTGAACTGTGGAGGGGCTACTGCTACCGATATTTTTCAGATGATTCGCTATGTTCAGCAGCAGGTAGAACAGCGTTGGGGATTGCGCCTAGAGCCAGAAGTGAGAATCTTAGGAGAGTTTTAACCTCCTTAAGAAAGCTGGCTCGGCTTCAGGAGTACTAAGATGAAGATTATCTTGCACGTCCAAATTTATTAAGCGTTAAATCATCATGACAAAAGGACAAGGATTTGGCTTCGGTCTCGGAAAAATGAAGGAACTGACTGAAGCTTTTAAAAAAGCTCAGCAAGTTCAAGAAGGGGCCAAGAAGCTTCAAGAAGAATTGGAGCAAATGGAAATTGAGGGACAGTCTGGTGATGCCTTAGTCAAGGTAGTGCTGAGTGGCAACCAAGAACCCCGTCGGGTCATTATTGCCCCCGATGCTTTGAATCAAGGAGCAGATGCTCTATCCCAATTGGTGACAGAGGCAATGATGGATGCTTATGAGAAGTCTACAGCGACCATGCGCGATCGCATGGAAGATCTGACCAGTGGACTTCAACTACCAGGATTCTAAAAGTCTCCTTAATTAAACCTATTCATTCTGAAGACATTAGCTGGACTGAGGGGATTGACCTTTCATCCAGCTTTGCTGATCTTGTTTTTCTCTGTCTTTCCTGTTCCCTTCAATATTCTCTCTCATGACCTACAAGCTACTTTTTGTTTGTCTTGGTAATATTTGTCGTTCTCCGGCGGCAGAAAACATTATGAATCAATTGATCGAGCAAGCAGGCTTAGGCGATCGCATTCTTTGTGATTCAGCCGGGACTGGTAGTTACCATGTTGGCAGTTCTCCTGACAGACGGATGACAGTAGCCGCTAAAAGCCGAGGAATTTCTCTTCAAGGTCAAGCACGGCAGTTTAAAAAAGCAGACTTTGAACACTTTGACCTGATTTTGGCAATGGATCAAGAAAACTATCGGAATATTCTCTCCTTAGATCCGACAGGTCGGTATCGCGATCAAGTGCGATTAATGTGTGATTTTTGTCAGCATCATCAGGAACGAGAAGTCCCAGACCCCTATTATGGCGGTCCAGAAGGCTTTAACCGCGTCATTGACCTGCTGCTAGATGCTTGCCAAGGTTTACTGACTCAGGTCGCTGCTGAACCACCGGAGGGGAAATTAGAGAGAACTCGGTAACGGACTAATTGACTAAGTGATGTTGCAAGGCAAACCGTACCAGTTCGGCTCGATTACTCGTTTCCGTTTTTCGCAATAGGCTACTGACATACTTTTCCACAGTTCTGGCACTCAAGTGCAGATGGTTACCAATTTCAGCATTCGATAAACCTGTCGTCAGTAAATTCAAGACCTCCTGTTCTCGCTTGGTTAGACCAAATAAGTCAGGAGGATCTGCCGCTAAAATTTGAGCATTTTCTATCCCCTGATCAGTCGTTAAACGGGGTTGCAGGTGCGATCGCCACTCAGACTGAATCATCTGCGATCGCTCCAGCAGATTGCGAATCATTGCCCCTAGCTCATGCATCTCAAAAGGCTTAGGCAGATAAAAGTCGCACCCCAACTGATAACCACGAATTCGTTCCTCAGTAGTAGCGCGTTCTGTCAAAAAAATTACAGGTAGTAAGCGAAAGATAGGACGCTGACGCACCTTACGCACTAATTCATAGCCGTCCATTCGCGGCATAGTGATGTCTGTAACGATCAAATGAGGATAATAAGCCTCAACCATTGACAACGCCTCCTGACCATCCTCAGCAGTAACCACTGAGTAGCCAGACATCTCTAGATAGTCGGTGACAGAAACACGTGTTCCTAAGTTGTCATCTGCAACCAGGAT
>Ga0164305_10000446_pt1 | contig 15534 bp, 11 predicted proteins | sample Whisoiple_237_MG_FD_110215 | JGI IMG/M metagenome (GOLD analysis project Ga0164305, IMG submission 110215) | Soil microbial communities amended with pyrogenic organic matter from upstate New York, USA - Whitman soil sample_237_MG | ecosystem: Environmental > Terrestrial > Soil > Agricultural...
ATCGCGTCGATCAACTTCGTCGTCGCCCACGACGGGTTCACGTTGCGCGACCTGGTGTCCTACAACGAGAAGCACAACGAGGCCAACGGCGAGAACAACCAGGACGGGGAGAGCCACAACCGATCGTGGAACTGCGGTGTCGAGGGGCCGACGGACGACCCGGCGATCAGCGTGCTCCGCCTGCAACAGCGGCGCAACTTCCTCACGACTCTGCTTCTCTCGCAAGGCGTTCCCATGCTCGCGCACGGGGACGAAATGGGGCGTACGCAGCTCGGCAACAACAACGGGTACTGCCAGGACAGCGACCTCACCTGGGTCGACTGGGACCTCGACGACGACGACGCCGAGCTGCTCCGGTTCACGCGCCGGCTGGTCCAGCTACGAAAGGACCATCCGGTCTTCCGGCGGCGCCGGTTCTTCGCCGGGACCGCGGACCACGGCGGCGAGAGCGACCTCGGCGACATCGCCTGGTTCATGCCGAACGGCAAGCACATGGACGGCGAGGCGTGGCGCGACGGGATGGCCCGGTCGCTCATGGTCTTCCTCAACGGCGACGCCATCCCGGCTCCGGACCGCCGCGGCAACACCGTCCACGACGACTCCTTCCTCGTCGTCTTCAACGCCCACGACGAGGCGATCACCTTCACGCTCCCCGAGGAGGAGTACGGCGTGGAGTGGTACATCGAGGTCGACACCTCCCTGAGCGCCTCGGCGGCCACGCACGCCAGCGCGGGTGCCGCCGACCCGACCACCGCTGCGACGTCGTCGGCGGCGGCCTCCACGGTGCTCGAGCCGGAGACCGAGTTCTCGGTGACGGCGCGCAGCATCGTCGTCCTGCGCAGCCCGCGCGGGCCGGAGGAGTGATCGTCGCGGACACCAATCCGGTACGTCGTCGGGTCCCCTCGGCGACCTACCGGCTGCAGGTGCAAGCGTCGTTCGGGTTCGACGACGTCGGCGCCCTGGCGGCCTACCTCGCCGACCTCGGCGTCAGCCACGCGTACCTCTCGCCGGTGCTCCAGGCGGCGCCGGGCTCGACCCACGGCTACGACGTTCTCGACCACGCCCGGCTGAGCGACGATGCCGGCGGCCGTCCGGCGTTCGACGCGATGGTGGCGGCGCTGCACGACCGCACCCTCGGCGTGGTCGTCGACATCGTCCCCAACCACATGACGGTGCCGGAGCCGGAGCACCTCAACGCGCCGCTGTGGTCGATGCTGCGCGAGGGGCGCGAGTCGGCCTACGCGACCTGGTTCGACGTCGACTGGGACGCTGCGGGTGACCGCATCGTCATCCCGGTCCTCGGCGGCACCGTGGACGAGGCGCTCGCGTCGGGTGACCTGGTCTCCGTGGCGGACGGTGGGCCGGACGGCGACGAGGCGGTCGTGCGCTACTACGACCACGAGCTCCCGGTCCGGCCCGGGACCGAGGATCTCCCGCTGGCCGAGCTGCTCGACCGGCAGTGGTGGCGACTCGAGTCCTGGCGGGCGGGGGCGAGCACCCTGAACTACCGCCGGTTCTTCGACGTGGGCTCGCTGGCCGCCGTGCGCGTCGAGGAGCCCGACGTGTTCGACGCGACCCACGCCCTGGTCGTCGACCTGGTCCGCGAGGGGTCGGTCGACGGTCTGCGCATCGACCACCCGGACGGGCTGGCCGACCCGCGCGGGTACCTGCGCCGGCTCGCCGAGGTGACGGACGACGCGTGGGTCGTCGTCGAGAAGATCCTCGAGGGCGATGAGCGGCTGCCCGACGACTGGCCGTGCGCGGGTACGACCGGTTACGACCTGCTGTGGCGCATCGGCGCCCTGTTCGTCGACCCGGCCGGCGAGCAGCCGCTGACCGACCAGCTGGCCTTCGTGTCCGGAGCGCGGCTCACCCTCGACGAGGTCGTCACGGCGTCCAAGCAACAGGTTGTCGCGACGACGCTCGTCCCCGAGGTGCTGCGGCTTGCCCGCCGGGCCGACGAGGTGCTGACGGCCCCGTCGTCGCCCGCTCACCCGCCGTCCGACTCGGTCGTGCGTGCCCTCGTGGCCCTGCTCGTGGCGATGGACCGCTACCGCGCCTACGTCATCCCTGGGGAGGCCGTCCATCCGGAGGCCCAGCGGGTGCTCGACGCGGCGGCCGAGCGCGCTCGCGAGCACCTGTCCGAGGAAGATCACCCGACCCTCGACCTGGTGTGCGACCTCGTCCTCGGACACGTGAGTGACGACGTCCGTGCCGAGGTGGGTCCTGAACTGGACGATCTCGTGGTGCGGTTCCAGCAGACCTGCGGACCGGTGATGGCCAAGGGAATCGAGGACACCGCCTTCTACCGCTGGCACCGGCTCGTCGGCCTCAACGAGGTGGGCGCCGACCCGGACCACTTCGCCGAGTCGCCGGACGAGCTGACCGTCTTCGTCGAACGGCTGGCGCAGGAGTGGCCGCTGACCATGACCACCCTCTCGACCCACGACACCAAACGCTCCGAAGACCTTCGCGCGCGGCTGTCCGTGGTGTCCGAGCGGCCCGAGGCGTGGCAGCACTGGGTGCGTGAGGCGCAGGAGGTGGCCCGGCCGTACCGCTCCAAGCGGCTCGACGGGGCCACCGAGTACCTGCTCTGGCAGACCCTGGTCGGCGCGTGGCCCGTCGACGAGGATCGGCTGCAGGCCTACGCCACCAAGGCGGTTCGCGAGGCCAAGATGCACACGGGGTGGTCCGACCCCGACGAGGAGTACGAGGCGGCGGTGGCCGGATTCGTCCGCGGTGTGCTGCAGGATGAACGCCTGCGAGGGCACGTCGGGTCGTGGGTCACCGCGACGGCCGACGCCGTACGAGCGGTCACCCTGGGGCAGAAGCTGCTCCAGCTCGTGCTGCCCGGCATCCCCGACGTCTACCAGGGCACCGAGCTCGTCGACCTCTCGCTCGTCGACCCCGACAACCGGCGGCCGGTCGACTTCCGCGTCCGTGCCGAGCGACTGTCCCGTCTCGACGGCGGTGCGGAACCCGACGACCTCGACGACGAGAAGCTTCTCGTCACCAGCCGGGCACTGCGGCTGCGGCGTGACCGGCCCGAGTGGTTCACCGGACCGACCGCCACGGTCCGTCGGGTGCGAACCGACAGCGACCACGCCTTCGCCGTCGCGCGCGGCGACTCGTCCGGCGACCACGTCGTCGCCGTGGTGACCCGCCTCGCGGTGTCCCTCGACGCGTGGACCGACGAACGCCTCGCACTGCCCGCCGGCACCTGGACCGACCTCCTGACCGGCCGAGCGGTGGAGAGCGACGGAGAGGTGTCGCTGGCCCGCATACTCGACCGGCTGCCAGTGGCTTTCCTGACGAGAACCCATGTCTGACAACGAGATTCGCGTCTGGGCGCCGAACGCCAAGCGCGTCGACGTCGACATCGAACCGTTGGGCGGCGTGGTGACGACCACGCCGATGGCCCGACAGCCCGGTGGCTGGTGGTCCGTGTCGACGGACCGGCCGGCGCCGCTCGACTACGCGTTCCGGCTCGACGGCGGGCAGCCCCTGCCGGACCCACGGAGCCCCTGGCAGCCTCGCGGGGTGCACGGGCCGAGCCGGACCTTCGACGCGGCGACGCACGTCTGGAGCGACACCGGCTGGCCCGGGCCGCGCGGCGGCGCCGGAGCGGTCGGCGGTGTGTTCTACGAGCTGCACGTCGGGACGTTCACCTCCGGTGGCACCCTCGACGCCGCGACCAGCCGGCTCGACCATCTCGTCGCGCTCGGCGTCGACGTCGTGGAGCTGATGCCGGTCGCCGCGTTCCCGGGCCGGTGGGGATGGGGGTACGACGGGGTCGCCCTGTATGCGGTGCACGACCCCTACGGCGGTCCGGCCGCGCTCCAGCGCTTCGTCGACGCGTGCCACCAACGGGGGATCGGCGTCTCCCTGGACGTCGTCTACAACCACCTCGGCCCCAGCGGGAACTACCTCTCGCAGTTCGGGCCGTACTTCACCGACCGTCACGTCACGCCCTGGGGACCCGCGGTCAACCTCGACGGGCCGGGGTCCGACGAGGTGCGCCGGTTCGTCCTCGACAACGCGCTGCGCTGGTTCCGCGACTTCCACCTCGACGCGCTGCGGCTGGACGCGGTCCACGAGCTGCGCGACGACGGCGCGCCGCACCTCCTCGCCGAGCTGGCCGACGAGGTCGCGAGCCTGTCGCGCGAGCTGGGACGCCCGCTGACCCTCGTCGCGGAGAGCGACCTCAACGACCCCGTCGTCGTCACCCCCACGGAGCACGGCGGCTGGGGGATGAGCGCGCAGTGGGACGACGACATCCACCATGCCCTGCACTCGGCCCTCACCGGGGAGGGACAGGGCTACTACGCCGACTTCGCGGCGCCGGGCGTCCTGGCCCGGACGCTGCGTGACGTGTTCTTCCACGACGGCCGGTGGTCCTCGTTCCGCGGTCGCGTCTGGGGGGCCCGGGTCGACCGGTCGGCCCACCGCGCATCGCAGTTCCTCGGGTACCTCCAGACCCACGACCAGGTGGGCAACCGGGCCTGCGGCGACCGGATCTCCGCGACGATCACACCCGGCCAGCAGGCCATCGGGGCCGCGCTCTACCTCACCTCGGGGTTCACGCCGATGGTGTTCATGGGCGAGGAGTGGGCGGCCGGCACGCCGTGGCAGTTCTTCACCTCGTTCGAGGAACCCGAGCTCGCCGACGCGGTGCGGAACGGTCGGCGTGCGGAGTTCGCCGCCCACGGCTGGGCCGGGGAGGACGTACCCGACCCGCAGGACCCGGCCACCCGCGACCGCAGCGTCCTCGACTGGTCCGAGCTCGACCGGCCGGAGCACGAGCGGATGTTCCACTGGTACGCCTCGCTGGTCGCCGAACGGCGGCGGGACCCCGACCTCGCCGACGACCGGCTCGACGCGCTCGTCGTGGCGGCGGACGACGACGACGCGTGGCTCGTGCTGTCCCACGGGCGGGTACGCGTCGTGGTCAATCTCGCCGCCGAGGCCGCGACCGTGCCGGTCCAGGATCTGGGTGGCTCCGCCGAGGTGGTCCTCGCCTGGGACCCGGCGGGCACGTCGCATACCGAGGGGTCCGTGACCCTTCCCGGACACTCCGTCGTGCTTCTGCGACTCGCCTCCTGACCGTCAGGATCCAGGGGTAAGGTCTACCGGCCGGTGGCAGGAGGGTGCCGCTGAAGCGGGACTCGGAGGTGCGCGGTGTGGGCGGCGATCCGTTACCGGCGCGCCCAGGCCGTGGCTCTCATGCTCCTGTCGGCGCTGCTGACCGCCTGCGCCGTCTTCGCCCCGCTCTACGAACGGGCCCTCGAGCAGTCACTGCTGCGTGACGGGCTGACCCGCCAGAGCGCGCTGGCGACCTCGATCGTGGGCGAGTCCGTCCAGTCCCCGGTGAGCTCGCCCCAGCCGGCCGGGATCCGCGGCATCTTCCCCGTCGCCCTGGCCCCGTTCTACGACGCAGGGAGCGACCTGTGGTCCGGGCGCGTCATGTACACCGGCGTGGTCGGCCTCCCGTCGACCGTTCAGCTCGTCGGGCCCCAGGACACCTGCCGTGCGCTCGAGATCACGCAGGGCACCTGCCCCTCGCACCCCTATGAGATCGCGGTGTCGGCGGCCGAGGCGAAGGTCCAGGGCTGGCAGCTGGGGGCGAAGCTCAACCCGACCGAGGTACTCGTCGCGGGCCAGCAGAGCCAACCGTTCCCCAATCCGTTCGTCGTGACCGCCTTCTACCGTCAGCTCGACGATCCGGGTCACTGGCAGGGGTTCGGCCTCGAGGGTCGCGCCGGCCAGGCCTCCCCCGCCCCGGCCGACACCCCACTGATGGACGGATGGGTCACGCCGGCGTCGACGTTCGCGACGGGGTGGAGGTCGAGCCGGCTCGACGTCGTCTGGTTGGTGCGGAGCGACCTGGTCACCCTCGACGGCCTGGAGGCGGTGCCACCGGCGGTCGAGGAGATGCTGCAGGCGGGGGTGGGCAAGGTCCCGGCCGTCACTGTCCGGACCTCCGTGTCCGACCTCGTCGCCGGCGTCGTAGAAGGGCAGCGTCAGGCCCGCACCATCGTCCCGCTCCTCGTCGGGCAGCTCGCCGTGCTGGCCGTCGTCGTGCTCGGTCTGGTGGCCGCGGCGGCGGTCGAGCAGCGTCGCCCCGAGCTCGCCCTCGGCCGGCTTCGCGGCCTGGGTCCGGCGGGTGCGCGGCGGATGGTGATGCTCGAGCTGGGCACGGTCGTGGCCGCCGGGGTCCCCGTCGGGTTCCTGCTGGCGCTGCTCCTCGGCGAGGTGGCGCGGAGGTTCTGGCTGGCCGAGGGCGTCCCCTTCGAGCTGCCGTCGGCCACGTTCGTGGCCGCCGTCCTGTCCCTCGTCGTGGCGCTTCTCGCCGTCGCCGTCGTGGCGCGCCCGACCCTGCGCGAGCCGATCTCGACCCTCCTGCGCCGCGTACCGCCCCGGCGTGCGGGCTGGGCCGTCGGTGTCGTCGACGCGGTCGTCGTCGCGGTGGCCGCCGCCGGGCTGGTCACGCTGCTGAGCGGCAACCTCTCCGGGCCGCTGGCTCTGGCCACGCCCACTCTCATCGCTCTCGCCCTCGGGCTGGTCCTCGCCCACGTCCTCATCCCGCTCGCGGACACGAACGCGCGTCGACTGACCGCTCGAGGCCGGGTCGTCGGCGGCCTCACCGCGGTGCAGGTGGCGCGTCGTCCAGCGGTGCGCCGGATCATGGCGATCATCACCGTCGCCACCGCCCTGACGATCTTCGCGACCGACGCGCTCGTCGTCGGCGCGCGCAACCGCGAGGACCGCGCCAAGGTGGAGACGGGGGCCGAGGCCGTCATCACCACGGCGCCGACCGACGTCACGTCGCTGCGCAACGCGGTCACCGCCGCCGATCCGACGGGTGCGCTCGCCACGCCGGTCGTCGAGGTCCGGCAGGGGAGCGCCGCGGCCATGACGACCCTGGCCGTTGTTCCCGACCAGTTCTCCCGCATCGCCGAGCTTCCCCGCGACGCGGGCGCCTTCCCCTGGACCGCGATCAGCGGTGGGAGCGCTCCGGAGATCCTGCTCTCCGGACGGGCGTTCTCCCTGACCGTGAGCGACTCGACGCTGGTGCTGGACACCCAGGCCGGCGCCACACCCGGCGCGGCTTCGCCGACCACGCGGCCTCCGGGCGTCCCCCTCGGCTTCCCGGGAAGCGGCCTGGCATCCCTGATCGTGTACCTCGCACCGGTCGGCCAGGGCCCGTTCACCGTGAACCTGGGAGATATCGCCGTCCCCTCGGCCGGACCCGTCACGCTCAACCACGACGTCGCGTGCGCGTCAGGTTGCCGCCTGGTCGGGATGAGCATCGCGCCGCCGCTGGGCTTCAAGGGAGTCATGCGCGGGACGTTGACGGTGAGCGCCGTGACGATGGACGGGTCGGCGCCGGCCGCCCTCGGCGGCGCGGCCGCATGGCTGCCCTCCGGTGATCCGGACGCCCCGGCGGACCAGCTGCGTCCCTACGCCAAAGCGACCGACGCCGCCGACGCGACGCGTCTCGGCGTGGCCGTCCAGACCACCGCGGACGACGTCAAGCTGACGGCCCGCGGCAGCTCGGCCCCGATCCCGGCCCTCGTCTCGGGTTCGCTGCCCAACGGCTCGCCCGGGCCGGGCTTCCAGGCAGCCGGGCTCGACGGGCTGACCCTCGACTACAACCGGGCGGCCCAGATCCCGTACGCCCCGGGAGGCGGTGCCGACCAGGCGATCGTCAACCTCGACGTCCTCGCGGCCAAGTCGACCGAGATCTCCGCCCTCGGGCAGGCTCAGGTCTGGGTGGCCGACGCCGACGCGGTGCCCGCCGTCACCGACGTGCTGAGGAAGGCCGGCCTGGCGGTGCGGTCGGTCGACCTGAGGACCGAACGCGAGCAGCTCTTCGCCAGCTCGGCGTCGGCGTGGGGGCTGCGGCTCGCCCTGGTCGTCGGCCTCCTGGCGCTGGCCATCGCCGCGCTCGTCCTGGTCCTCGTGGCGGTCACCTCGTGGCGCGGCCGGGCCCGCGACTACGCCGCGCTACGGATGGCGGGGGTCGCGCCGAGGACGTTGCGCAGGGTGGGCCTCGCGGAACAGTGGATCGTGGTCGTCGTGAGCGTCGTCGTCGGCGCGCTGTCCGGGATCCTCGGCGCCCAGCTGGCAATGCCGATCATCCCGTTCTTCACGACGCCCTCGGCGGTCCTGCCGATCGACGCGACCCTCGCGACGAGCCCAGTCCTCCTCGCGACGCTCGCGGTCCTGGTCCTGCTGCTCGCCGTGGGCTCCGTGGTCGGGGTCCGGCTCGTCGACCGCGCCTCGCTCTCCCGCGTCCGGGAGCAGCTGTGACGGCCACGGTCGGCGTCGAGCGGCGGGGTCTCGCCGTCTCCACCCACGGTCTGGTCCACATCTACCGGTCCGAAGGTCACGACGTCGCCGCCCTCGCTGGTGTCGACCTCGACGTGCGGGCCGGCGAGATGGTCGGCCTCCTCGGCCCGTCCGGGGCCGGCAAATCGACCCTGCTCACCCTGTTCGGCGGGCTGATGCGGCCGAGCGCCGGCCGGATCCGGATCGGCGGTCACGACCTCGGGCGGATGGCCGAGGCCGCCCTCGACGAGTACCGCGCCGCCGACGTCGGGCTGGTCCTCCAGGGCGCCGGACGCAACCTGTTGCCCTACCTCGACGCCCGCGAGAACGTCGCGTTCGCCCAGCGGCCCGCTCGCGCGGTCGGACGCCCGGTCCCCACCCCGGGGGAGGTCCTCGACCTGGTGGGCCTCACCGACGTGGCCCGAGCGCCGCTGGACACGCTCACGCCCGGGCGGCTCCAGCTCACCGCGCTCGCGGTCGCCATCTCGACCCTGCCGGGCCTGCTGCTGGCCGACGAACCGACCAGCCAGCTCGACCACCGGTCGCGATACCTTGTTCTCGGCCGGCTGCACGACGTGAACCACCAGGTGGGCACCACGATCGTCCTGGTCACCCACGACGCCGAGGTCGCCGCCCGGCTGCCGCGGACGGTCACCATCCGTGACGGCCGCGTGGGTGGCGAGGGCCGACGCGGCGAGGAGTATGCGGTCGTGTCGGCCGACGGGTCGCTGCCACTGCCGGACGACGTCCTCGACGACCTGCCGCCCGGCACGCTGGTCCGCGTCCACCGCGACGGCGACCGCTGGACCCTCATCACGGAGGGAGGCACCGAACGTGACTGACGAGAACCCGTATGCGCGTCCCGCCCCGTCCGACGACGCCTCGGTGGAGGGCGATCCGAGCGCTGGGGCGCTCGGGTACACCTCCACCCGGAATCCGGCCGCGGCGGCGGTCGCCGAGCCGGACGCCGAGCCGGGGTCGGTGGTGGCCCGTGGGGTGACGGTGCGCTACGGGGACCTGGTGGCCGTCGACGACGTCGACCTCGTCGTCCCGCCCGGCACCTTCCTGGCCCTCACCGGTCCGTCCGGAGCCGGGAAGTCGTCGCTGCTGTGGGCGATCGCCGGTGCCGTGACCGCAGCGGCCGGGGAAGTCACGGTCGACGACGCCCGCGTCACCGACCGGAGCGCCGGCATCCGGATCGGAATCGCCTTGATCCCACAGGGAAACGGGCTGGCCGGCGTCCTGACCGCCCACGAGAACGTCGCCTTTCCACTGCTCGCGACGGGGACCGCGCCCGCCGACGTCGCCACCCGGGCCGCCTCCTCCCTCGCCGACGTCGGCCTCGCCGAGTCGGGAGACCACCTCGTCGAGGAGCTGTCCGGAGGCCAGCAGCAACGCGTCGCGGTCGCCCGTGGGCTGGCCGCCGAGACACCGGTCCTCCTCGCCGACGAGCCGACCTCCGAGCTCGACCACGCGAACCGGGCCAAGGTCCTCGTGCTGCTGCGCGCCCGGGCCGCCGTCGGCGCCGTGGTCGTCATGGCGACCCACGACCCGGAAGCCGCAGCGGTGTGCGACGGCGAGGTCCGGCTCGACGAGGGACGCCTGACCCGGCTGCGCTGAGCCCGTCCTGTGCCGCCTTACCGAAAACCGTTGGCGCGCGGCACGACTCGCGTTCTACCGTCGTCACGTGTCCGCAACCGCTTCCGTACCGTCCCTGGTGACGTCCCAGGTCCGGCTCGTCGACCTCCACGACGACGCCGACTGTCGCGCTGCCTGGACGGCGCTCATCGCGAGCCGGACGGACCAGCGGCCGTGGGACGACAGCGACGGCTTCGAACAGACGCTCGCCGAGTGGCGCTACGAGGACCCGTCCGAGCGCACGGAGCGCTGGGTGGTCGAGGCGGACGGCCTCATCGTCGGCGTCGCCACGCTGTACATCAGCCTGGACGACAACACCGACAAGATCTGGGCCGAGGTGGACGTGCACCCGGACCACCGCCGGCGAGGCGCGGGAACGGCTCTGGCCCAGCTCCTGGAGCGCCGCGGCCGTGAGCTGGGCCGGCCGGAGCTCATCGTCGAGGTCTACCTCCCGCCGGTCGACGCCGACGAGCACCCCTTCGAGCGGTTCGCCGCCTCTCAGGGCTTCGTCGCGGAATCCACGGACAACGTTCGCGTCCTCGACCTTCCCGTCCCGGACGCCGTGCTCGACCGGCTCGAGGCGAGCGCCCGGGAGCGGTGGGCGGGCGCATACCGGCTCGAGACGCATACCGACGGGCTGCCCGAGGAGCTCGTCGAGGGGTACTGCCGCGTCTCGAACCTCCTCAACGTCGACGCGCCGACCGGAGCCGTCGACTTCGAGGCGGAGACGCTGACGCCGGAGCGGTACCGCGGCTACCTCGACCTCGAACGTCGTCAGGGACGGCGGCGGCTGACCACGGTCGCCCTCGAGGAGGCGACCGGCGAGGTCGTGGCCTACACCGACCTCGTGCTGCCCTCGGGCGCGCCGACCAAGACGTGGCAGTGGGGAACCCTCGTGGACCGGGCGCACCGCGGGCACCGGCTCGGCATGGCCGTCAAGGTGGCCAACCTGCGCGAGCTGCAGTCGGCCCACCCGGAACGGGAGACCGTCGGCACGGGCAACGACGCGACGAACTCCTACATGGTCGGAATCAACGAGGAGATGGGGTTCCACGTCGTCGAGGTGGCCCGGATGTGCCGGAAGGTGCTCACCGACCTCTGAGCGACGGCGGTTACGGTGAGGCCATGCTCGTCGCCTTCTCCGTCGCCCCCGCCGTCGCCGCCGACGACACCGGTTCGGTGAGCGAGGCGGTGGCTGCCGCCATCCGTGTCGTCCGCGAGAGTGGGCTGCCCAATCGCACCGACTCGATGTTCACGACCCTCGAGGGGGAGTGGGACGAGGTCATGGCCGTCGTCAAGGGGGCGGTCGACGCGGTCGCGGCGGCCAGCCCTCGGGTCAGTCTGGTGCTCAAGGCCGACATCCGGCCCGGGTTCACCGGCGAGCTCGAGGCCAAGGTCGCCCGCATCGACGACCTGCTGGCGGGCGGCTGAGCCCTACTCCGCGAGGTCCCTACTCGGCAGCGTCCCCAGGGTGGCGAAGGCGGCCAGGTAGGGCTCCACGTCGCCGGTCACCGTCCAGGACCGCAGCTGCGCCGCCGAGCGCCGGGCCATGAGGGCGCGGGCCAGCTCGAAGTCCGGCGCCCGGACGACCACCGCCGGGTCGTCGTCGGTCGAGGCCCATCGCCAGTCGTCACCCACCAGCGCGATCGGCGGCAGCCCGGCGGCCTTGTGGGCGAAGGCCCGCAGCATCCGGTCGCGCATGATGACCAGCCCCGGCGCGTCCTGGGCACCGGATACGCCGAGCGCCCCACGCAGGTCCTGTTCGTGGATCACGAGGTCGCCGAGCGGTCGCGTGCCGCGTTCCCTCATGTACGCCTGCATCGGCTCGGTCACGCCGCGCCACTCCTCGACGAGCGTCGGGAGGTCGTGCCCCCGGCGCTCGTCCACCTGGCGCTGGGTCCACGTGGCGTTGTGGTCGTTCGGCTCGTCGCCGGCGAGCACGTCGACCCCGAGACCGACCATGTGCGAGAACAGGTCGCGCACGGTCCAGTCCGGGCAGGCCGGTACCCGGCGCTCGCCCTGCTGCGCGTCGAGCCCACCGACCAGGTCGATGACCCGGCGTTGCGCGTCCACCCATTCGACGATCCCGTCCATGGGGTCAGCCAACCACTAGCGTTGCCCGTCGTGGCCGACGACCTGCGACTGCGCTTCGACCCCATCCGGCGGGCCGCCGAGCTGTGGCACCGTCGATGGGGGCCGTCGTCGCAGCCCCGGTCGATGGCGTCGGCGACCTCGATCATGCGGGTCCAGCAGCTCCTTCTCGGCGACTTCGACACGGTGGTCGGGCGCCACGGGCTGACCTTCGCGCGGTACGAGGCGCTGGTCCTGCTCGCGTTCTCGTCGGCCGGCGAGCTGCCCATGAGCAAGATCGGCGAGCGGCTCATGGTCCATCCGACGTCGGCGACGAACATCGTGCAGCGCCTGGAGGCGCAGGGGTTCGTCTCGCGCAGCCCGAACCCGCGCGACGGGCGGGGCACGCTGGCCGCCATCACCGACAGCGGCCGCGACGTCATGGAGGCGGCCACCAAGGACCTCGTGCAGGGCGGTTTCGGCCTGTCGATGCTCACGCCCGAGGAGCACGACCAGCTCTTCACGCTGCTGCGCAAGGTCCGCGTCGCGCGCGGGGACTTCGCCGAGTGACGGCTCGGCTGTCATTTACTAGGACGTCCTAGTAAACTCACGAGACATGAGCCCCGACACGTCCCCGGCCGCCAGCGGCGCGGCCCGCTGGCAGCAGCGCTACGACGCCGCCCTGACGGCCGGTCGGGTGCGCGACGCCGACTTCACGACCCTCTCCGGCGACACCGTCCAGCCGGTCTACGGACCGGGGCTGAACGGCATACCGGAGCCGGCGTCCGATGAGGAGCGCGCCCGCCTCGAGCGGATCGGGTGGCCGGGGGAGTACCCCTTCACCCGAGGCCTGTATGCGACGGGCTACCGCGGGCGGACCTGGACGATCCGCCAGTTCGCCGGGTTCGGCAACGCGGTGCAGACCAACGAGCGCTACAAGATGATCCTGGCCCGCGGGGGTGGCGGGCTGTCGGTGGCCTTCGACATGCCCACGCTGATGGGCCGCGACTCCGACGACGGCCACAGCCTCGGCGAGGTCGGGCACTGCGGGGTCGCGATCGACAGCGCCGCCGACATGGAGACGCTGTTCGCCGACATCCCGTTGGGCGACGTCACCACGTCGATGACGATCTCCGGCCCGGCGGTGCCGGTGTTCTGCATGTACCTCGTCGCCGCCGAGCGGCAGGGCGTCGACCTCGGCGTCCTCAACGGGACGCTGCAGACCGACATCTTCAAGGAGTACATCGCACAGAAGGAGTGGCTGTTCGGGCCGGAGCCGCACCTGCGCCTCATCGGCGACCTCATGGAGTACTGCGCCCAGAACATCCCCGACTACAAGCCGCTGTCAGTCTCGGGCTACCACATCCGCGAGGCCGGTTCGACGGCCGCACAGGAGCTGGCCTACACGCTGGCCGACGGGTTCGGCTACGTCGAGCTGGGCCTGTCGCGCGGCATGGACGTCGACGTCTTCGCGCCCGGGTTGTCGTTCTTCTTCGACGCGCACGTCGACTTCTTCGAGGAGATCGCCAAGTTCCGGGCGGCCCGGCGGATCTGGGCGCGCTGGCTCCGCGACGTCTACGGCGCGCAGACCGACAAGGCGCAGTGGCTGCGGTTCCACACGCAGACCGCCGGCGTCTCGCTGACCGCGCAGCAGCCGTACAACAACGTCGTGCGGACGGCCGTCGAGGCGCTCGCCGCCGTCCTCGGCGGGACGAACTCGCTGCACACCAACGCCCTGGACGAGACCCTCGCCCTGCCGAGCGAGCAGGCTGCGGAGATCGCGTTGCGCACCCAGCAGGTGCTCATGGACGAGACCGGGGTCACCAACGTCGCCGACCCCCTGGGCGGGTCCTGGTACGTCGAGGCGCTCACCGACGAGATCGAGGCGCAGGCGGAGGCGATCTTCGACCGGATCCGCGCCATGGGCGAGCTCGGCCGCACGCCGGGTGCCGACGGCACGATCCAGCACGAGATCGGCCCGATGACCTCCGGAATCCTGCGCGGCATCGAGGAGGGCTGGTTCATGGGCGAGATCGCCGACGCCGCCTTCCAGTACCAGCTGGCCCTCGAGAAGGGCGACAAGAAGGTCGTCGGGGTCAACACGCATACCGCGTCCATCAGCCACGAGCTGGAGATCATGCGGGTGAGCCACGAGGTGGAGACCGAGCAGGTGCGGCTGCTGGCCGACCGCAAGGCGGGACGTGACCGCGCCGCCGTCGAGGCGGCGGTGACCCGGATGGTCGAGGTGTCGCGGACCTCGGAGAACATGGTCCCGGCGATGCTCGAGGCGGTCCGTGCCGAGGCGACGCTCGGCGAGATCTGCGACGCGCTGCGCGACGAGTGGGGCGTCTACCGGGAGCCCGCCCGGTTCTGAGCCGAGCGCCCGGCGACGCTCACAGGAAGGTCACGGATTGGTCTCGGCCCCGGCTCGTATGTCATGGTGGAGGGAAGGCCGAACTCCGGCAGCCCCCCTCCAGCCGGACGCTGCGCGCTGACGCGCGCCGTCCACGACACTCGACAGGACCCCACCCGTGGCCCTCGCACGCCGTATCGCGGTCGCCGTCGCGGCCGTGCTCGGCCTTGCCCTCGCGGTCTTCGGCGCCTGGTTCGCCTTCGTCCTCGGCCCGAAGGGCACGGCCTCCTTCGAGGCGACCTCCAACGCCCCGCTCGTCATCGGCCCGAACGTGCTCAACCGCGTCAACGCTCCCGTGACAGTGTCGGCCGACGCCGCCTCCGGACCGGTGTTCCTCGGCGCGGCCGTGCCGCAGGACGTCGACCAGCTGGTCGGCCAGGCCAAGCACAACTTCGTCGCCTCCGCGTCCTTCCCGGGGCGCACGCTCACCATCGAGCAGCTCGGGTCCGGCGACCTCCCGGACCCCTCGGGGTCCCACATCTGGCGCTCGAGCGCGGACGGGTCCATCACCGTTACCCAGGACCAGGCGCCGCAGTCGGTCCTCGTCTACCCCAGCAAGGGCGGGTCGGTCGACGTGGACGTCACCGTCGCCCGCAACACCTGGTTCCTTCAGTCCCTCGTGGCGCTCGTCGTCGGCCTCATCGTCGTGGCCTTCGCCGGCGGATGGCTCTGGCAGCACTGGCGGACCGTCCCCGAGCCGGCTCCTGACGGAGACGCCACCGCCGACCGGTCGCCGACCGCCTCGTCGGACACGCCCGACGAGGCAACCGGGCCGGCCGAGCCGGCCGAGCCGGCCGAGCCGGCCATGAGCGTGGCCGAGCCGCATACCCCGGAGACCACCGAGACCCCGACGACCACCGGCAGCACCGAGCTACCGGAGGAGGCGCGATGACCCCGCACGCGATGCGTCGCGGTCTCACCGTGCTCGCCGGCGCCGCGCTGCTCACCGCCTCGCTCACCGGCTGCGCCACCGTCGCGGGCATCTCGGACCCGCCCACCGGGGCCGTCGGCGGCGCCGTGTCCGGCACCCGCGCCCAGTCCATCGCGGCGGAGGTCATGGACACCGCACAGAAGGCGGCCGC
>Ga0164305_10000448_pt1 | contig 15494 bp, 16 predicted proteins | sample Whisoiple_237_MG_FD_110215 | JGI IMG/M metagenome (GOLD analysis project Ga0164305, IMG submission 110215) | Soil microbial communities amended with pyrogenic organic matter from upstate New York, USA - Whitman soil sample_237_MG | ecosystem: Environmental > Terrestrial > Soil > Agricultural...
TACTACGAACATAAAATAGGGATGGAGCCTCTAGGTCTGTCGAAATCATCTTCAGGTTTAGGTGAAGAGTATTATGGCTTTAGATTTACTTGTAAATGTGCTAGAAGCTTTCTTGAGCAGCAATGCTCAGAATTTGGAAAACCCAGATCAGTGGATTGATTCAGAGCAAATAGCTGCTGGTTACTCGGCTATGCTTACCCGCGAAGAAGAAAAGAAATGGTGGCAGGAGTCTGGTTTTCTTGAGCTTTGCGGACTGTAATTTCAGATTCCTGTGGTGTTTTGTGGAAAAAAGTAATTAAAAAATAAAAATCAGGTTTTGGCTGCAAATACGCAGAACTGATTTCTAGGTGTTATAGCTTTTGCTAGCTGCTCTATAGATTTCTCATGGGAGAAAATAGTTTACTGCGTCAAGTGGACTTAACGAGGAGCCTGAAAAGGTTCTAGTTTACGAGCGTGTGCAATCCCTCATACGTTGCATGGCGAAGCTCCGCTTTCACTTGCACGATGGCAAGCAGTACGTGATCGAAATGCGATCGCATTGCCCTGACTACGACTGGATTTGAGTTTCCTATACCCAATTGAATCTCAAGCCTTTTCAGAGACAGCCAGGAATACAGCGCGATTTTAGTCTGAAATGTGTCTAATTGCCAGTAGGCAGTTTCCTCATTTGACGCTTATGCTGGAAGCAGGAAAATTAAGAATTACAACAGTTGCTATGCCTGGTTTTGGAGATCTCGTCCAAAAAGCGTTTTACCTTGGTGTTGGACTCGCTGCCTCTGCGGGTGAAAGAGCGGGAGAAAAATTAGGTGAGTTTCGCGGTCAAGCCCAAAAGCTAGCCGATGAAATGGTAGCAAAGGGTGAAATGACGACTGAGGAAGCCCGCAAATTTGTTGATGATATGGTAAGGCAGGCTCAACAGCCACCTGTTTCCCCATCCCAAGAACCTGCCTCAGCGTCTGCCAAAGCAGGGGAACCCCGACGCATAGAAATTTTGTCGGATGAGGAAGAACCCGCAAAAGCAGAATCTGATGCTGCCGAGAAGATGCGTAAAGAGGTGCAGGCTTTACAAGAAGAACTGCGTCGGTTGAAAAACAACTCCTAAAAAAGCTAGCAATTTCTAGCTTTGTAATTCTTTACCTGCAAGGGAACTTCCGGGGATAGATGCCTGCGATCGCGTGGGATAAAACGTTATGATGACGGAGTGATCCCCTAGCCTTGCAGAGCTAAGCTGAGTCAGGGATAGTTGTGTACTGAGTATCCAAAATGGAAGAATGGCCTAAAGAGTTTTTTGAGATGCTGGATTCAGTGGCCTTAATGGTAGATGAATTCTTTCTAGAAGTCGCTGAAGTTGTTGAATCCGTTGCTGAACAGGTACAGAACACCATTGCAACCGAATTTGATCAATATTTGCAAGAAATATTTGAACCCCTTGCTGATATTTATTCAGAACTAGAAGATGTCATTGGTGACACAGATACTTATGTTGCTTACACCTATACCGAAGAACCTACCTTAGAACACAATCCTGCCTGTATTGGTTGCCGTCATTACCATGGCCAAGTTTATGGCGGAAACTTGTTAGTCTGTGGAATGCATCCCTACGGCTGGGAAGATAAGCATTGTCCTGATTGGCAAGTCAATCGTAGTGAAGCTTCAAGTTCTAAAGAGTGGAATTAATTGAGCTACTAAGTGCCAAAGTTATCAGTTTGTTGAGAGTAACTTTTAATTGAATTCGTTAAAAAATCCCTGGATGCAAGATAGATTGACCATGGTATAAATTGCTAAGGTTTTTTTGACGACTTAATGACTACCTATGACTCAATCTTCAGCACAAACGGAGAACTCAGAAATAAAATATGGCGAACGCAATATTGCCGAGGGGAAATTAATTACTTTTCCCAATCCTCGCATTGGTCGTCGCTACAATATCAGCATTACCTTACCAGAATTCACTTGTAAGTGTCCTTTTTCAGGGTATCCAGATTTTGCCACCATTCATATTACCTATGTTCCCGATCAGCGAGTCGTAGAGTTAAAAGCTATCAAACTCTACATTAATAGCTACCGCGATCGCTATATTTCTCATGAAGAATCGGTTAATCAAATTCTGGATGACTTTGTAGCTGCTTGTGATCCTTTAGAAGCGACCCTTAAAGGGGATTTTGCTCCTCGTGGCAACGTGCATACAGTGATCGAAGTCCATCATCAAAAATAGCTCAAGGGCAGACTGAGTATGTCTGCCCATCGTTGTTAAACTTCCAGAGCGATCGCAGGGGTATTAGTCGAGGGTTGCTGAACTTGATCTAAAATCTCAATGATCTCCCGTTCAAAGGCCACCTGAGCGCGATTAGTTCTCCCGCCTACATACAGTCGTCCTTCGGCTTGCAATGCCCAAACCTGGGAATGCGAAACATAACTCATGAGAACACTCAGCATTAGTAAGCCAAAGCCAGCATAAACGATGGGAATGCCGGGATCAGCTTTAATTTGTAAGCCCGTGCTACCAATGAGATCCACAACGGTTAACTTGATGCCATTGACTTCTATAGCGCTACCAGCCCGGACAGAAGACACCAATTGACCGTTGTTATCATAAACGAGCATCGTGCCTTGTAAGTCTCTAGAGAGCAAAGATACGCCCTCACTTAGATCCGGTTTTGTCGGAATCCAAGTTCCCCAAATCCGCCCTTTACCGCCCGTATCTAGTGATGCCATGGGCAATTGGAATAAAGGGCTTTTGTTGATCCGTACCCGTACCCCCGCGATCGCCCAATCGGTTTGATAAAACGTCACTCCCTTATATCGCAAGGGTTTATTGACATAAATCGTTTGCCGATCAACTTCTTTTTGCTGCGAATCTAGCACCGATAAGTCTGAATAGAACTGGTCAATTTCTCCTTTGGGAGTGTAATCAATCCAGAAGCGGTTTACCCTTACTGACCAATCTTTGGGGATTTGAGGAAGCGCCCAAGGTCCTGCATCAATAATGTTTTTGACCTGAAAAGTATCGCCGCTAGGAATCATTTCTTGGGCAACAAAACCCGTCATTGCTCCCAAAATTGACCCGCCTAAAATCATCAACATACTGGCATGAACGATAATCGGGCCAATACGCCCTACCAGTCCTTTTCGGGCATAAAGGGTATTTCCTTCTTGAAACACCCGATAGCGGCGCTGTTGCAGCAAAGAAGTTAAATCATTAAAGGAATTCGCCTCTAACTCAGCACTCAAAGCAAGTTTTTGAAACTGGCGGGGTTGGTCGTAATACTTCCATCGCCGGGCGGCTGTCAAAGCAGGAAACTGACGAGTAAACGTACAGGCGGTTAAGCTGCTGCCAAAGAGAATTAAGATTGACAAAAACCACCAAGTACGATAGACATGATCCAATCCTAAAACCTGGATGACTTTCCAAGTTAAGAACCCAAATAGGGCAGGATGCTCTGGATAGTTCGCCTGATAGAAAGCTGGCGCTTGACCCTGCTCAATGACAGTACCCGAAATACTAAATAAGGCGATCGCTAGCAATAAAACAATCGCTAATCGCAAATCAGCCAAGAGTGGCAACAACTCCCGGCGAAAAAACTTTAGGGGAACTGAACCCAGATTAGAGAAAAACGCATTTTTTACAGTCATTGAATCTATCCGCCACGGGTTATTTTTTATAAACTTCAGACTTTATGCAGGAGTTAAGGATTTACTCAAATCCCTAAAATGTTGATTTTCTCTCAAAATGCGTAAAGCCTGTACTCAACCGAACTAAAAAATTCTTGTGGGAATGCGGGCTAGTAAAGAAAACACCCCAAACCCTACCAGGAGTACACCACTCACTGGGGTAATCCAACCCGACCAACGGCGTAACTCCAATAACTTTTTGATAGAAGCTGTAAAGGTACCCGCCAAAATCAAAGGCGCTACATAACCCGCCGTGTAAGACAAAAGCAGAACCGCCCCTAAAATCCAATCTTGCTTAGTGGCCACCCACCCCAATAACGTTGCTAAAACTGGCGTACTACAAGGAGATGCTACCACCCCAAACGTCAGGCCTATGAAGAAAGACCGCACCCCTGTCGGTAAATCCTGAGAAATCCAATCTAACCCTCCCCAAGACGGTAATTGTAGAGGCAAGGCTTCTAGCAAGTTCAGTCCCATGAGGATGGCTAACAGGCTGACAAGGATAGGCAAACCGATCCCAACTTGACCATAAACTTTCCCAAATAAGGCTGCCAAGATGCCTAAGAGGGCTAACGTCGTTGCCAATCCCAGCGAAAACCAGGTGGATTGGACTGCGGCTTGGAGACGGCTTTTGGTTTCATATCCCCCAATGTAGCCAATCGTAATCGGCAACATGGACAGCATACAGGGCGTGAGGCTAGTGAGCAATCCAGCGACAAAAATAATACCAACGCTAACCCAGCTAAGGTGGCTTAACTGAGTGGTTACAAGGTGATCAGCATATTGTTCTAATACATAAAGTTGGGTTTGCAGGGTTTCAAACATGTCGCTGTGGCTGATTACTTGTTCGCTTATGTATACATTCTCCTAAAATTAAGCTGATAAGTAACCTCACTCAACTAGATATGAGAATATTGGCCCTTGTCCCTGGTGGTATTGGCGACCAAATTCTGTTTTTTCCGACCCTTGATGATCTAAAGCAATTTTATCCAGAAGCTGAGATTGATGTCGTTGTAGAACCGAGGTCTAAGGGTGCCTATCGGGTCTGCAAGTCGGTGCGTGATGTAATTCTGTATGATTTTAAAGATCGCAACGGGTTAGCCGACTGGGGCAACTTACTAGGGGTGATTCGCGATCGCGAGTATGATATCGGTCTTTCACTAGAACGTCGCTGGAGTGTAGGTCTACTGCTGTGGCTAACCGGAATTCCGACTCGTGTCGGTTATAAGCGGGGAGGCAGTAGGGCATTTCTCTCGGTTTCAGTTCCTATGAAAACTGAGCAGTATACAGCCCATCTATATCATGACCTTCTCAAAGGGCTAGACATTAACTCCCCCTGTCCGGATCTGGCAGTCAATGTCCCTAAAGCGGATATCGAGTGGGCAGAAGGCGAACAGAAACGACTAGTGCTTCCAGAAACGGGTTACATCATTATCTATGGAGGTTCAAGCCAACTAGGGCTGACCAAAGATATTGAAGAAATTTACCCTGTCAAGAAATGGCAGCAAATTATTGAGGATATTCAACAGCGACAGCCCAACTTACCGATTGTGGTTCTGAAAGGATCACAGGATCAGGAGTGGATCAAGAATCTGATCCAAGCTTGTCCCGGTGTGAAAGTAACCGCGCCACCCGATGTTGGCAAGTTAGCGGCAATCATTGCTGGGGCTAATTTAGTGCTCTGTACTGATAGTGCGCCAATGCATCTAGCCGTTGCTGTTGGAACCCCTACCATTGCTTTGTTTGGGGCAACAGAAGCCAAAAAATTGTTACCTCAGAGCGATCGCTATCAAGGTCTGCAATCTCCTACGCGCTGGATAGCTGATATTTCTCCCGCCGACGTACTAGAGAAAATTTGGCGCGGCTAATTGACCAAGAGCGTAGACCTCTTGCATCAATGCCTAAAATTTGGGTTGAGATTCACGAGATATCTGTTAAAACACTTTACCGCAGTGATCAAAAACCAAATTTCTGGATTTTTGCAGGAAGTCTAACGTCCTAAATTTTAAGGATTTAACCAATAGAGAAACAGAACCACTAAAAGTGCGATTCGCTAAGGACTGTTAGCTTACAAAGTAGTCCTGGAGATTTTTAGAGACTGCCTCTAAAGAAAAGTAAAGTTAGTCGAATTATTCTGGAGAAATCGCGGTCTGTGATGTATTCACAGGGATGACGTAGTGAAATTTTGTGGTGAACCCTAGTATGAATCCCAGAAGCTCAGACCCTCAGCTTTTTAATTTAGTAGAACTATATCCTTATCAAGATGAGGGTGAGCAATGGCACAAGCTAATGGAATTTGCCATGAATTATGCAGATGAGGTTGAATTTGCTGCAAGCGTCACCAAAACAATGGTTAATCGTGATGGTAGCTCGGTTGGGTTAAATGAACTCTTATCCAGGGTGCAGAAAACGGTGTTTGCCTCGGATGTAGATAGTGCCGAAAAGATGGAAGAACGATGGCACGAGTTTATTCGGGAGTCCCCAGATAAACCCTGGAAGTGGCAAGAATATCAATGGTGTCCGACTGAAATTCGCTCATCGCTCAAGGAAAGCTATACGAGTAGTGAGCGATGGGGATGTGAGCAGCCCTTTGAAACAACTTTTTTTCGTTTTTATTTAACCCCAGAAGTCAAAACATTTCTGCGCTCTGTTGGGCAACTGAATAAGTGGTGGTCTCCCGATAATTTACCGGAAGATCCCTCATTTTACTGTGGCGACAAGTTAATCCTCTGGACAATCAGCCACGAAAATATGGCCTATTGTTTGACCACAGAAGATTTTCCTATCTCAATCGTGGATGAATAGCAACTCTCCTCAAATGAAAAGCGATCGCCCTAAGCTAGGGAAGAATAGTTTCATGGCTAGCCCCACCTTTAGAGGGTGTCTCTAAAGAAATGTGAGTTACAGACTAGCTTTAAGGTGCCAACCAGGAAAAGGGAAAAACTGGGAGATTTCTAAGAAACCAATAGCCTAAAATTACTGCCAATAACCGCCAAATCCAAACGGCTGGGATAAATACTTGGGGGAGCGATCGCCTGATCATTACCCGTAAGCTATAGGAAGCATAAGCATAAATTAAAAATGGCAGCGAGACGACCATTAATGGATTGAGTCCCAAAGCTGCTAGTAAATGACCATGCAGTAGCTGATGCAAACCTCGCAATGTTCCACATCCCGGACAGTATAATCCAGTGAGCGCTCGAAATGGGCTGGGCGGATAGATATTAGAAGTAGAACTGGCTGGATCAAAAAAGTAAAGAACTATTAACGCGATCGCTATTACACCTGAAATTATTGTGAACTGCTGACGTTCTTTTAAGCCAGCTATTAATTTTAGAATTGAAAATACTTTCCGTTTCATAGATTTAACTCCCTCAAAAGCTTAAATGCTGGTTATTCTTAACTCGCCGTGAAGTCTTCATGGATGAAAGTAATTTTTCAGGGGTTGATCAACTCCCAATTAGGCTGAGTACCCTTAAAAATTAACTAGCTAACAACGGTATTTATCGAGGAGTACCAAGGGATGCTACTACTACTAGCAGTCCATAAAGAATAGTAAAAGCTAGTCCTGCGCCAAATGATGCCCAACACCAAGTTTTAGCCATTTTAGAGGCTTGAGCAGCACCGTCATAATCACCTGCTTGTAACTTTGTATTAACTTGTGCCGCATAAATAATTGCTACGATTCCAAAGGGTAAGCAACAAAAAAGAGTAACTAAAATCGACTGAACTAAATAATTAGGGACTGTTTGCTGCATATCATTCCTTTTGGCTCTATAAAGAGCCTTAAATTGTACTGAATAGCGAAAACCTAACTAAATATTAGGTAGAAGTCAAGCTTTAGGAGGATGCTAATTCTTTTGTTTTAGAAATTAGCACTCATCTGCTAGTTAAATTGTTAAATTTAATGAAAAATTGATGCAATTTTTTCGTAATTATTACGACTATGCCGCAATATTTTGGACAACTTCCCATTACTGAGTCGCCTTGGTCAACTATCGCTGCTGTGCAAGCAATAGAACGTGATCAGCATCACCTTCACTTTGATTGTGGAGAGGCTGCTATTAGGCTAATGGTGCTAGCCGCTAACTTAATCCGAGTCCGAATGACGGCAACGGGAGACTTTCTGCCACGTCGGTCGTGGGCGGTGACACTAGATGATGCAGAATTTCCTGAAGTTCCCTTTGAAGTGCAGCAAACTGCCGAAGCGGTAGAAATTGAAACCGATCAGATGCGGGTAGTGGTTCGCCGTCAAGGGTGTAATATTCAGTGCTTTGATCGAGCAGGACAACCCTTTGCTCAGGATATGGAACCTGGTATGGGCTGGCGCAAAGGTGCTGTAGCGGCATGGAAACACATTGAAGCCGAGGAACATTTCTATGGCTTTGGGGAACGCACAGGATTTTTAGATAAACGCAGCGAGGTTAAAACTAACTGGACAACCGATGCCCTAGATTACGGTTCCCTAACTGACGAAATGTATCAGGCGATTCCATTTTTTATGGCACTGCGTCCTGGTGTCAGCTACGGCATCTTCTTCAATACCACCTTTTGGAGTCAGTTTGATATCGGTGCGGCACAACCTGGAATTTTGCAGATGGAAACCCGTAGTCAGGAATTAGACTACTACATCATTTATGGGGCTGATCCTGCTCAAATTCTCGCCACATATACGCAGTTAACAGGTCGAATGCCACTACCCCCCAAGTGGTCATTGGGTTATCACCAATGCCGTTGGAGTTATGAATCTGAAGCTATTGTGCGTGAATTGGCGCAGGAGTTCCGTCAACGTCGGATTCCCTGTGATGTGATTCATCTAGATATTGACTATATGCGTGGCTATCGGGTATTTACCTGGAGTCAAAAACGCTTTCCTGAACCAGCCAAACTAATCAATGACTTAATAAAAGATGGTTTTAAGACTGTAACAATTATTGATCCAGGCGTTAAGTATGAGCCAGAAGCCGATTATCACGTCTTTGATCAAGGAATTGAGAAAGATTATTTTGTGCGAAAGGCTGACGGCAAACTTTTCCATGGGTATGTTTGGCCAGATAAGTCGGTCTTTCCTGATTTTCAGCGTCCTGATGTTCGAGAGTGGTGGGGGTATTTACACAAAAGTCTCACCGATATTGGGGTGGAGGGTATTTGGAATGATATGAATGAACCCACGGTTGACGATCGCCCTTTTGGTGATCCGGGGAACAAGATTTGGTTTCCTCTGGATACACCCCAAGGTCCTGATGAGGAACAAGTTACCCATGCAGAAGCTCACAATTTGTATGGCTTAATGATGGCAAGGGCAGCTAATGAAGGACTGAAGCGACACCGCGCCAATCAGCGATCCTTTGTGCTGACGCGCTCAGGTTATGCGGGGGTTCAGCGTTGGTCATCTGTCTGGATGGGTGACAATCAATCTCTCTGGGATCATCTAGAAATGTCTTTGCCGATGTTGTGCAACATGGGGTTGTCCGGTGTAGCGTTTGTCGGGTGTGATATTGGCGGTTTTGCAGGCAATGCTACGGCTGAACTATTCGCGCGTTGGATGCAGGTAGGAATGCTATATCCTCTCATGCGAGGTCATTCGGCAATGAGTACCGCCCGCCATGAACCTTGGGTTTTTGGCGATCGCGTCGAAAAAATTTGTCGAGAGTATATTGAATTACGCTACCAATTACTGCCTTATCTCTATACCTTCTTTTGGGAAGCAGCTACTACAGGTGCTCCCATTCTGCGTCCTTTGCTCTACCATTTTCCCAACGATCCGAAAACCTACACGCTCTACGATCAGGTCTTACTGGGAACTTCATTAATGGCTGCACCCATCTACCGACCGGGTGTTGAGCATCGGGCTGTCTACCTACCCGAAGGGACTTGGTATGACTGGTGGAGTGGAGAACGCTACCAAGGCGAAATGCATATTTTGGCACACGCCCCCCTGGAAAGGATGCCCCTATACGTGCGTGCAGGTAGCATTATTCCTATGGCACCTGTAATGCAACACGTTGATGAACAGCCTCTCGACCTTTTAAAATTACGCATCTGGCCAGGTACTGGTGAGTTTACGTTGTATGAAGATGATGGTCAGACGTTTGCATATCAAACTGGGGCTTGGGCAACAACAAAGTATCGAGTTTTTGCAGAAGGTAATCAAATTATTGTTGAAATAGATGCCCGTGCAGGCAACTGGATACCCCCTGAACGAGAGGCGATCGCAGAATTAGTCGGAATAGGCGAACAGCGCTTTACAGACGACGGTACAGCCAAACGTTTAACGTTCACTTCTGCCTAGAAGCAACTTGATTGTATGAGTGAGAGCGATCGCATTTTTGTATTGTTATTAGAACGCGATCGCCTTTTTAACAGGACTTACGCAAATCATGGTAATTAACACCACCTGTAGGGGCAATCCCCCTGTGGTTGCCCTTACATCTAGGGTCTTTGCGTAAGTCCTGTTTAAGCTTGATCTCGCAAAAAGACATCGGGATCAATTCCAGCTTCCCGAAGTTTTTGCATCATAGACTCTAACCTAGATTCTGCTTGTTCAGCACGTTGTCTTTCCTGTTCAGCTTCCGTGGGAATCCAATTATTTTGAGCATCATACCAACGTAACCACAAGCGCCCAATTCCTTGATATTCTCCTCGCCACAAGCCTAAGCCCAAGCCTAACTCAGCCATCCAAACTTGGGATTCTAGTAACTCTAAAGCGTGATAATGCGCTCCTACCAGCTTAAATGCTCGTAATTCATTGCTATAACGGCTAAAAACTACGTAGTAAGGAATGCGTAAAATCTGTTCATAAACTTCCCACTTCCGAGGCGGTTTATGATCACTTTCAGGCTGAATAGATTGCCCATTACCATTAGAGGGCAGCTTTTCTCCCTCGCCCTCTCCTAAATCTTCCTTTTCTGTACCTGGAGACAGCAACTCTACAACCACAAAGGGATTAATTCCCTCTTGCCAAACCACATAACTTAAGCGCATATCGACTTGATCATAAAGTCGAGGAACGCCTACTACCCCAAACCAATCCGGTCGTTTGTACCATTGGGGATGCCGCACATCATAGTAAAGATTTAAATCACTGCCCGTGAAAACTTGAGCAGCAGGATAATTGGGAGGCTGAAAAGTCAAGCTGAGTAATTGTGGCTGCAAGTCGTGGAATTCATCAGGCAAACCAGGTTCCTCCGGATCTTCGCTTTTGAGATCGTACATGGTGGGAAGTGTTTCCCTAGGCGATCGCGGCGGGTCAGTTTGCGGAACCGGATATTGGAACGGAAACATAAGCGCTGAGGGCATGGTTGGCTTTATGCTAGCATCCCCCTCAATTTGACTGGCTAGATTGACTGATGAAACTTGGAATAAAGCATTTTGACAACAGGCTGACCACCCCGTAGGTGTCGTTCAACTATCGCTGGTACTTCATCCGGGTGAACTTGACTATACCAAACAGCTTCTGTCATCACTAGTACTATCGGACCATTTCCACATTGTCCTAAGCATCGGCTACCCGTTACTGTAACGCCGAGAACGGGATCTGCCTGAAAAGCCGCTAGCACCTTAGCAGAGTGCTGTTTACGACAGGCAGTATTTTGGCAAACTAGAACATTTTTAAGGGATGACAAAGACCTTTCGCCAAATTTGCAGGGAGATCAAGGAAGTAGTCGTCAGCATTTTCTGGAACTTAAATTTTGGGTTCTCAGAAACATGATCAGGTCTTAATCTGATCACGGCTGGTAATGAACACTACCTCTAAGCTAACAACCATCTCTCAATTATTAACTCAGTGTTTTTGCGGAGAGTTATGTCTCTGTATTTATACGGACGCGCTTTTCAGTAATAGTCTGAGTATCTCAAAAAGCTATTCGCAAAAATTCCTGAGAATACCTATTTCACATAGATTCTAGCCTTAATAGGAGATTAAATAACTTGTAAAATTTATATAAATTTAAAATTTTTATTAAAAATTAATGTATAATTTAGTTCCACCTAAAATTTTCAATCATTACCTCTCAACTAAACTATTGCCAATTTAATTAGGTAATGCAATCAAGCATTTTATGGAATTCACCGCCAGCAGAATTGGCATTGTCGAGTGATGCTGTTCATGTTTGGCGTGCTTCGCTGAATGAATCCCCCTCACAAGTTCAGCAACTGGCACAAATTCTATCGCCGGATGAGCAAACTAGGGCTGAACGCTTTTACTTTGAACAACATAGAAAGCGGTTTATAGTGGGTCGTGGCTTACTCAGGACTATTCTGAGCTACTATCTGAAAATTGATCCGATCGCTATCCAGTTTACTTACAGTCCGTATGGCAAGCCAGCTTTAGCATCTGTCTCAAATCTAGGCAAGTTGGAATTTAATGTGTCTCACTCTCAAGATCTTGCCCTGTATGCAGTAACACGCGATCGCCAGATTGGTATTGATCTAGAACAGATTCGTCCAGGCTGCGATTCTGGACAGATTGTTGAACGTTTCTTTTCAGCCCAAGAAAAGGCTACCTTTCAAACACTTCCAGCAGATCAGAAGCAAGCAGCCTTTTTCAACGCTTGGACTCGCAAAGAAGCCTATCTCAAAGCTTGCGGAGACGGACTCAATCGACCCCTCAACCAAGTCGAAGTTTCCATGATTCCAGGAGAACCCGCAACATTAATCCAGATTGAAGGGTCATTCGCAGCAAATCATTGGTGCTTACAATCGCTAACACCAGCCCCCGACTACGCCGCCGCTATAGTTGTAGAAGGACATAACTGGCGACTCAATTGCTGGCAATACGTCTAAACTAATTTGGCGCGAGTCCTTTTGAGGCTAACCACTCCTGGTTAAATAACCGCGACTGATATCTAGCACCACTATCACAGAGAATCGTCACAATTGTATGACCTGGCCCCATCTGTTTAGCTAAGGCAACGGCTGCTGCCACATTAATGCCTGTAGAACCTCCCAGAAACAATCCTTCCTCTCTCAGTAACCGATAGACAATCCGCACCGCCTCAGAATCATCAATTTGGATAGCGTCATCGGTCGGCACTCCCTCCATATTGGCAGTAATACGGCTATTGCCAATCCCTTCTGTAATAGAACTTCCCTCCAAGTGAATCTCTCCAGTTTTTACATAACTATAGAGTCCACTACCCATCGGATCTGCCACAACGCATTTAATCGCAGGATTTTTTTCTTTTAAATACAGAGAAACACCCGCAAACGTACCACCTGTTCCTGTGGATGTAATCCAGCCATCAATTTTGCCGTCCGTTTGTTGCCAGATTTCTGGTCCAGTCGTCTCATAGTGGGCGTGACGATTCGCTAAATTATCAAACTGATTTGCCCAGATAGCATTTTCCATCTCAGCCGCCAGCCTGCCAGAAAGCTTGACATAGTTATTGGGATCTTTATAGGGAACGGCAGGAACAGGGCGCACATCAGCCCCAAGGGTTCTGAGAGCGTCTATTTTCTCTTGGGATTGAGTATCAGGGATAATAATTAGGCATTTGTAGCCCTTAGCATTACAAATATGTGCTAAACCAATGCCAGTATTTCCAGCCGTTCCTTCTACCACCGTTCCACCCGGCTTGAGCAAACCTTTTCTTTCCGCTTCTTCAATAATGTAGAGGGCTGCCCGGTCTTTTACAGAACCTCCAGGATTGAGAAATTCTGCCTTTCCTAAGATTTCGCAACCTGTTTCTTGACTCAAGTGAGTTAGTCGAATTAACGGTGTGTTGCCGATACTTTCTACAAAGCCATTTTTGATATCCATTTTGAAGTTTCCTCAATAGTTCACTATAAAAATTCTGGCTGATAGCTGTGATGAGATTGACACCTGCTTGAGCCAGATGTAAATAAGAATGGTGGTATAAGCATTTAAAAGCTTATCTAGCCAATCTTGAAAAGGTATAAGTTCTCAGCAAGGAAAAAGCCTGACGGTTGTGCGGAGACATCCTGTCAGGCTGCGATTGGTCATCCGGTGAAGAATGACTGGAAGCTCAATGCTTATTTGTTGGGTTGAGGAGTCATCCGCAGATAGGGTTTGACTTCCTTGTAGCCTTTGGGGAATTTCTCTTTCAACACTTCAGGATCTTTGAGAGATGGGACAATTACACAATCCTCACCATCTTTCCAGTTGGCTGGGGTTGCCACACTATAGTGATCCGTCAGTTGTAGAGAATCTATCACGCGCAACAATTCATCAAAGTTGCGACCTGTACTGGGAGGATAGGTGAAGCTCAAACGCAGCTTCTTATTAGGGTCAATAATAAAGACTGAGCGAACCGTCACCATCGCATTTGCGTTGGGATGGATCATGTCGTAAAGGTCAGAAACCTTTTTATCTGCATCAGCCAGAATTGGGTAATTTAAACCCACACCCTGAGTTTCTTCAATATCGCCAACCCAGCCTTTGTGAGAATCAACGTCATCTACACTCAGAGCCAGTACTTTAACATTGCGTTTGTCAAATTCTGGCTTAAGACGGGCGACCTCACCAAGTTCTGTGGTGCATACAGGTGTAAAGTCTGCGGGGTGAGAGAACAGCACAACCCAACTGTCCCCTGCCCAATCATAAAGATTAATTTCACCGTCTGTAGAAGCTTGGGTGAAATTAGGTACTGTGTCGCCTAATCGAAGAGTCATAACCGATTTTTGTGAACCTTTAGAGGGACGCATGTCTATGATCGCACAGAACCCCGGTTCTCCGGTCGGGGTTTAGATCTTTTTACATCTGATCAGCGATTAATGGTATAGCGCCGTCATAAGATGAGAGTATAGAAAACAAAACTTAAACTAATAGAGGGATGATACCCTCAAAGATGCTGTGTTAGGAGGAATGAAGTCATGAGAGGATTGGTTCGTCTGCTAGCAGTTTTTTGTTTGTTGGTCAGCTGCTGGGGAGTGTTTGGACAACCCCAACAGGCAATGGCGGCTAATTTGACCAATGCCACTGTGCGCTCATCAGCCCTGCTGGCGGTTGAAGCCCCCCTGCGAAATCGTGCTGACGACAAGTTGGCAACGGAGTTCGGCAAAAAGATCGATTTGAATAATACGAATGTCCGAGCTTTTCGGAAGTATCCAGGGCTTTATCCGACTCTGGCTCGCAAAGTCGTCGATAATGCTCCTTACGAAAAAGTTGAAGATGTTCTAGAAATTCCTGGGTTGAGCGACAGCCAAAAACAAAAGTTACAAGCTAACTTTGATAATTTCACCATCACGGATACTGATGATACCTTCACTGAAGGGGGCGATCGCTATAACAACGGCTACTACTAAAAACTTAGAGTCCGCTAGTTAATCAGTGGCAATCAACCCACTCTCTTAGAGGGAGTGGGTTATTTATTATGAGTGCAAGTAGCAAGGAACCTCCCATTGAACGCTCAAGACTCTGATTCTTTACCACCGCTAGACATTCCGACTCAGTTTGATGTCTTAGTCGTAGGTGCTGGGGCTGCTGGTCTCTATGCAGCCCTTTGTCTACCCAATGAATTACAAGTTGGCTTAATTAGCAAAGATACTTTACCCTTGTCGGCAAGTGATTGGGCACAAGGAGGAATTGCCGCCGCCATAGACCCTGCTGATTCTCCAACTTTGCATATAGATGACACAATCCGTGCTGGGGCAGGTCTTTGTGATCCGGAGGCGGTAAAGTTTTTAGTAGAGCAAGCACCGACCTGTATTGAGTCCCTTGTCAAGATGGGAGTGGCTTTTGATCGTCGCGGAGAGCAGCTTGCTTTAACTCTAGAAGCTGCTCACTCTCGTCCAAGAGTACTCCATGCTGCTGACACGACAGGACGGGCAATGGTAGGAACTTTAACAGCACAAGTTTTAAA
>Ga0164305_10000449_pt1 | contig 15485 bp, 15 predicted proteins | sample Whisoiple_237_MG_FD_110215 | JGI IMG/M metagenome (GOLD analysis project Ga0164305, IMG submission 110215) | Soil microbial communities amended with pyrogenic organic matter from upstate New York, USA - Whitman soil sample_237_MG | ecosystem: Environmental > Terrestrial > Soil > Agricultural...
CCGCCTCGGCGCGGCGGGAGCCGCCGCGGCCACCGCTGTCTCGGGCGATCGCGGCGTGGATCTGGTCATCCGCTTCCGCGACGGCCGCACCTGGCTGGGGCCGTTCGCCCTGGCCCCCGCGCCCAAGCTGTTCTGATGCTGACCGAGCCCGAAGAGGACGCCGAACGCCTGGCCCTCGACCGGGCTGTGGCCAACGCCGTCCGGGCCCGTCTGGCCGCCGGCGCCCGCCCGAGACCCGACGCCGAAGCTATCGCCCTGCGGCAGACGTTGGCGGGCGAGCCGCCCGCCGGCTCGGCCGTCCTTCGCGCGGTGCTGGGCCGCATCGACGCCATCTCCGGCGCCCCGTTGGTGGTCTGGGGCTCGGCCAGCCAGACCCTCGCCGCTGATCGTTACGGCCTGAGCGCCCGCACCGCCGCCGATCCGGATCAGGCGCTGGCAGTCGTCCGCGACGGAGCCCGGGCCCTGATGGATCTGACTTCCGCGTTCGGATGGTGGGGCCGTCTGCTGGCCGAGCCTTCCTTACGCGTCGTCGCCGCCCTGCCCGACGATCGCCACGGCGTCCCGCGCGCCCTCATGGTCCAGAAGGCTGAACCCGGCCCAACCGGCGACGACCGCACCTTCTGGACCACCGACAGCGCCGCCCCCGCCGCCGCCATTGTCGAGGCCCTCGCCGCCTCGGGCCTCGCCGCCAGTCCCGTGATCGCGGCGGGCGGCTTGAAGCTGTTCATGCTCGCGGGCTATGTGCAGGCAGAGGACGGGCGGCTTGCATCCGCGCCCGGCGGCCTCAGCGGCGTCATCGGCGCCGCCCCCCTGTTCTGAAAGCGCCCATGACCGACGCCCCCCACGACGCGCCCGCTTCCAAGCCCGGCATCCTCGACATCGCCCCCTACGTCGGCGGCAAGTCGCGCATCGAGGGCGTCGCCACGCCCATGAAGCTGTCGTCGAACGAGAACGCCCTGGGCGCCGGCGAGAAGGCCCGCGCCGCCTATGAGGCCTCGGTCGCCAACATCCACATGTACCCCGACGGCCGCGCGACGAAGCTGCGGGACGCGGTCGCCGACCACCATGGCCTCGAGCCCGAGCGCCTGATCTTCGGCAACGGCTCGGACGAGGTCTTCGCCCTGCTGAACCAGACCTATCTGACCCCCGGCGACAACATCGTCACCGGCCAGTACGGCTTCCTCGCCTACCGCATCAGCGCCCTCGCCAACCAGGCGTCGGTCAAACTGGCCCCGGAACCCGGCTTCAAGGCCGAGGTGGACGCCCTGCTGGAGCAGGTCGATGAGCGGACGAAGATCGTCTACATCTCCAGCCCGTCCAACCCGACCGGCAGCTACAACACGGCCGAGGAAACCCGCCGTCTGCACGCGGCCCTGCCGCCGCACGTCCTGCTGGTCATCGACGAGGCCTATGCCGAATTCGTCTCCGCGCCGGACTGGGAAACCAGCTTCCCTCTCGCCCGCGACAGCCAGAACATCGTCGTCACCCGCACCTTCTCCAAGATTCACGGCCTGGGCGGCCTGCGCATCGGCTTCGGCTACGCCCCGCTGAAGGTGGCCGAGGCGGTCGACCGCATCCGCCTGCCCTTCAACGTCTCGGTCCCCGGCATCGAGGCCGCCGTCGCCGCACTCGGCGACGAGGCGCACCAGAAGGCCTCGCGCGATCTGGTCGAGGCCTGGCGTCCGCGCCTGACCCAGGCCATCAAGGGCTTCGGCTTCGACGTCTTCCCGTCCGCCGGCAATTTCGTTCTGGTCCGCTTCCCCGACGAGACGCGCAACGCCGCCGCGGCGAACGACTATCTGAACTCGAAGGGGATCATCGTCCGCCCCGTCGGCGGCTACGGCCTGCCCGACTGCCTGCGGATCACGGTGGGCACCGAGGATCAGAACCGGGCGGTGATCGACGCACTGAGCGAGTTCGCGGCGAGCTAGGTCATGCGCTTCCCGACCCGAATGGCCTTCCTTGCACCGATCTGGTTCCTCGGGGCGCTGGCCATTCCCTTCCTGGCCGCCGCCGTCGCCAACCGCGATTTCGACGCCCCCGACCTTGGCCTGATCATCGCATCCTCGGTCGCCGGAATTTTGGTTCCCCTGTTCTGGGTCCACGGAATCTATCGCGCCGTCAGAATGGCCCGCGTCGGCCACGACGGCCCGACCGCAGGCGAATGGTCGTTCTGGATCGCTGAGGCGGGGGTTATTCTGATGGCCATCGCTTGGCTCGTGATCGCGGGAGAGCCGGTCGGACCGCTCGGCGGTGTCGGCACAACTTTGTTCGTGGCCAGTCTGGTTGCGTATTTCGTGAGCCTGTGGCGGGCAGCGGCCGCACTCTCCGCATTCGAGGACGGAACCGGTCGGGCCCCCATAGGTCGATCGGTCTTCACATTTCTGGCGATGATCTATTGGGCGATCGGTGTCTGGTTCATGCAGGGGCGATTGAACCGTCTCCGCGAGGCGGCCGAAGCTCGCAGGCCGACAGCTACTGCCGTCTGAACACCCGGCTCGCGGCCCAGCCCGTGAAGGCCGCCAGCAGGACGCACAGCAGGCCATAGGTCCACGGCCGGCGGTGGGCGAACTCGAAGACGTCGCGCTCGAAGCCGACCTTTTCGACGGTCAGGGTCAGGTTGCTGACCGACACCGGCTCGCCGTCCTGGAACAGCCAGACCTCGGCGAAATAGCGGCCGGTCGGGGCGACGGCGGGCAGTTTGACCTCGGCGCGGAACAGGCCGCGGTCGACGAACTCCACCCCCTCGGGATCGGTGTTGTACAGGGCCGCCGCCTCGCGCAGCCGGATCACCGCGCGGCGGAAGTCGAGGTAGTCTTCGCCCAGCCGGCTGACGACCACGTCGCGCACGCCATAGCGGGTGACGGTGCGGCTCTCCTGCGGCGCGTTGATCCTCAGGTGGTCGACGCCGACGCCCAGCCGGCGCAACTGGCCGAAGTCAGCGATGTCCGACAGGGGCCGGGTCGAGGCTGTCATGTAGAAGCCGGGCGCGCCCTCGAACAGCACGGGCCGGCTGTTCAACCAGACGCCGGTGTTGCGCGTCTTCTTGACCAGACGCACGGGACCGTCCGGCCCCCGCACCACCACCACCACATCGACGGGCTGGTCGCCCGGGTTGAAGACCGCGCCGTACAGAACGATCGACGCGCCCTGGAAGCTGGAATCCACCATCACCCGCGCGTCGGTCAGGGCGGCGGCGACGCGCAGCTCACCCGTGGTGCCGACCGAGCGTTCCGGCGCGGGCGCGGAGATGGCGGGCGGGGGCGGCGGCAGGGCGGCGATCATTGGGCCACCCCCGGCGCGAAGGCGAACAGATCGGACGGCCGGACGAACAGCTCCAGCCCCATATAGATGCCGACTCCCAGCACGATCAGACCCAGCAGCAGCCGCAGCTCCTCGGCCCTGAACCGGGCCGACAGCTTGGCCCCGTACTGGGCGCCCACGACTCCGCCCAGCAGCAGCAGGGTCGACAGGACGATGTCGACGGTCTGGTTGCGTCCGGCCTGCAGGATGGTGGTCATGGCGGTGACGATGATGATCTGGAACAGGCTGGTGCCCACCACCACCCCGGCCCGCATCCGCAGAACATACAGCATGACGGGAACGAGGATGAATCCGCCGCCCACCCCCATGATGGCCGACAGCACGCCGACGAAGCCGCCGAGGACGAAGGGCGGGATGGCGCTGATGTAGAGGCCCGAGCGCGGGAAGCGCATCTTCAGCGGCAGGCCGTACAGCCACAGCGGCCGGCGGCGCTCCTTGTGCGGAGCCACCTCGCCGCGCACCCGGCGCATGATCTGGCCCAGGCTCTCATAGAGCATCATCGCGCCGACGGTGCCGAGCAGCAGCAGATAGGACAGGGCCACGACCAGATCCGCCTGACCCAGCAGGCGCAGGTAGCGGAACAGCTCGACGCCCAGCAAGGCGCCCAGCACCCCGCCCGCGGCCATGAGGGCTCCGATCTTGTAGTCGACCGCCTTCTGGCTGCTGTAGCTGATTACGCCCGAGGTCGAGGAGGCGACGACGTGGCTGGCCTGGCTGGCGACCGCGACGGCGGGCGGAATGCCGAGGAAGATCAGGAACGGGGCCATCAGGAAGCCGCCGCCGATGCCGAACAGGCCGGACACGAATCCGACCACCGCCCCCAGCAGAACCAGGAGCGGCCAGTTCACCGAAACCTCGGCGATTGGCAGATAGATATCCAAAGGACGCGCCTTCGGCTGGAACTGAAGTCAGGCGCCGGGAAGGCGACGATGGAAGTCCGGTTGTCCTAGACCCACCCGATGGCGCCCGCCACCCGATGCGCCTGAAAAGCTTGGCCGTCCCGTATCAGGCGAGCGGTTCGACCTGGAATTGTTCAGCCTCGGCCTTGGCCTGGGTGCGGGACGCGGCCGGGATGGTCTTGCCGAGCCGCTCGACCGCCGCCTGGGCGTCGCCGTCGCCGGCGCGCGCCGCGATCAGATACCATTTGTAGGCCTGGGCCGGGTCGGGCTGGATGGCCTCGTCGCCGGTCTCATACAGTTTGGCGACGTTGAACTGGCTGTCGACCAGACCGCGCTCGGCCGCCTTCTTCAGCCAGGTCAGGGCCTCGCCCTGGTCCCGGGCGCCGCCGACGCCCTCGAACAGATACATGCCGTAGGCGTGCATGCCCTTGGCGTCGCCGCCGTCAGCCGCGCGGCGGGCCCAGACCCGGGCCTCGCGCAGGTTCACCGGCACGCCCTTGGCGCCGTCCTGATACAGGCTGGCGAGATGCAGCTGGGCCGGGGTGTAGCCGGTCCCGGCGGCGCGCTTCAGCGTGTCGACGCCGCTGTCGGCGCCGGCGTCCATCAGTTCGATCGCCTGCTGGTACAGATCGGCGCCGCGCTCCAGATCGCCCGCCGTCGGGGCGGTAGGAACCACGGCCAGGGCCGCGATCGGCTGGACCTCCTCGGGCGCCGGCGTCAGGCCGGGAATGTTCAGTCCGGAGCCCGTCAGCTGGCCCGTCGCATAGAAGACGCCGCCCGTGAGAAGGACGGCGATGGCCGAGGCGCCCAGCGCCTTGCCCATTGTGCCGCCGCCGCGCGAGGCCTGTTTGTCGAGCCGCTCCTGCAGCTTGGACTTGCCGCCCTTCTTCAGGCCGAAGCCGGTGCGGGCGGGAGTCTCGACGGGCTCGGGCGAAGCCATGGCCGCGCGGGCCGCGTCGATGGCCTGACGGGTGGAGGAGGCGCGGCCCTGGGCCGCCGCGGCGCGCAGGGCGCGGGGGTCGACGAAGTCAGTCTCGCCAGCGAAGTCGTCGGGGCCGTTGTCGAAGTCCGCGGGTTCGGTGGCCTGCAGCGCGTCAGAAACGTCGGCGCCGCCGAAGCCTTGACCGAAGGCTGCAGGCTGCGGCGCCGGGATCGGGACTTCGGGCGCGGGCTCGATGTGCGGGGCGAAGGCCGGTTCGGCTTCGACCGCCAGGGCTTCCGGAGGACGACTGCCGAACGGAGTGGACACCACGGGCGCCTCGGGTCCGGTCCGCGGGCCGCGCATGACGGCGTCGAAGATGGAGTCCGCGCTCAGCACCTCCTCGCGCGGGGCAGGCTCCGGCTCGGGCGGGGCCAGATCGGCCGACCAGGCCTGCTGCTCGGCGTAGACCGGATCGTCAAAGGCGGTCTCGTCGAAACCCGCATCCGGGAAGGCCGCGTCGGGGAAGGCGGCGGCGCGCCAGTCGGGCTCGATTGAGGCGGGACGCGCGGGCTCGGCGCGGCGTTCGATATTGCCGCGGGCCTCGGCGATCAGCGCGGCGGTGCGCTCCTCGGACAGACGCATGCGCTCGGCCAGTTCGCCGGATGCGCGGTCATAGCCCTGTTCGATCTTGCTGGAGCTGTCGGCCAGGCGGCGGCCGATATCCTCCAGCGCCTGCTGCGAGCGGCGCTCGGACTGGGCGATCCGCTCGCTGAGACGGTCGGAGATCCGGGTGATCTCGCCGCCCAGTTTTTCCAGCGCCAGGGCGTGGCGGTCGTCGGCGGCGGTCAGCCGCTGCTCCAGCCCCTGGGCCAGACGGCCCATGTCGTTCTCGACCTTGCGGCTGAGAGCATCCAGCTGGACCGGCGCGGCTTCGATGGACTGGACCCGGCCATTCAGGTTCTGGGCGATGCGCAGGACCTCGCGGCCCATGGCCTCGACGGCCTTGGCGGAGCGTTCCTCGGACGACTTGACCTGCTCGCCGATGGACAGGACGGCGCGCTCGATGCGGTCCATCCGGCCTTCGGTCTCGGCGGTGTCGAGCCGCCGCATCATCTCGGCGCGATTGCCCTCGACCTGACGGCTCAGGGTTTCGGCCAGCTTTTCGAAGCGGGCGGCCTCGCGGGCGCTCTCGGGTTCGATGCGGCCTTCGGTGGCGCGCAGGCGCTGGTCCAGCCCGGCGAACGACCGCTCGAGGCCGCGCAGGGCCTCGGTCGTGCGGGTCTGGGCCTGATCGAGCCGCTGGCCGACCTGGGCCAGCAGATCGGCGCCGACGCCGGGACCGGCCGCCTTTTCGACCGCGTCCATACGCTGGCGAAGTTCATTGGCGCCCGTGCGCTGGCGCTCCTCGATGTCGTAGAGGCGGCCGGCGAGCGCGCCGAGAGTCGTCTCGACCTTGCCGAAGGTCTCGGCCGTCTGCGGGCCGACCTCCTGCTCGAAACGACGCAGGCGGCGATGGCCTTCGCGCAGTTCCTCGGCGATGTCGTCGATGCGGCGAGCATGGGACTTGTCGCTCTGGTCCTGGCTGTCCAGCCGACGGACCAGTCCGGACACAGCCTGGTCGACGCCCTGGATGGCGATGGTCGAGCGGCGCTCGGCGGCTTCCAGACGGGCGGCGATGGCGTCGATCGAGGCGCCCAGACGACCCAGCTGATCGTCGTTTCCGCCATAGGCGTCTTCCATCCGGCGGCTGCGGCCCCGGCGCTCATAGCTGTCGGCGGCGTGCGGACGGCGGGACAGCGGGACGATCCCCTCGTCGTCGTCGCCGTCTTCCATAATGATCGTGTTCAGCCACTCGCCCAGCGTCATGCCGGAGCGACGGGCGAGGTCCTTGGCGATCTCACGCGCCTTGGGTTCGATCCCCTTCACGCTCCACGGCGCAGCTGCGCTCACTGATTCGCTCCCACCTACTTGCCGAACGCTAGACGCCAAGATGATGCGTGTAAACGCGTGGTTAACCCCAAGATATGGGGGCGCCGCCATCTTCCTGTGGAAAGCGACGACACCGGACGGATTCTCGCGCCGCGGCGGTTAACGACCGGTGAAGATTAACCTGTTGGAAAGGTCTCCGGGCTTGCGCAAACTCGCTGTCCGCGCCACCTCGCCCCGATGGATATGACCCTGACCCTGGCCCTCGCGGGCGCCTTCATCGCGCTCGTGATTTTCGCCGGATGGCGCGGGGCCCTGCCCTGGAATCCGAAGGGCGGGGTGCGGATGGTCCCCTGGCGGCTGATCATGCTGCTGGCCGGCGCCGTGGTCTTCGTCCTGCTGATCCATCTGGGAACCCTGCTGGGGGTGCCGCAAAGACCGTACTAAGACGGCGGACGCGGCTGCGGCTGAATGACAGACAGCGGAACCCGGACCCCGCCGGGTCATTCCTGATCGAACCCACCGATCAAGGAGATTTCCCATGGGCGACAAGACCCTCACCGCCGCCGAAGCCGAAGACGCCTTCTGGGACCACCTGAAGAAGTCCAACACCGGCATGCTCGGGCTCGACCAGCCCGGCTATCACGCCCAGCCGATGACCGCCTTCCGCGAGGAGGAGACCGGCACGATCTGGTTCTTCACGCGCGACGACACCGATCTCGCCAAGGACGTTTCGGTCGGCGGCGGCCAGAGCGCCATGTTCCACTACGGATCGAAGGACCAGAACGTCTGGGCCTGCATCCACGGCCAGCTGTCCGTCGCCCACGACCGCGAGAAGATCGAGCGCTACTGGAACCCGATCCTCGCCGCCTGGTATCCGGAGGGCAAGGACGACCCGCACCTGACCCTGCTGCGCTTCGACGCCGACGACGGCCGGATCTGGGTCAACGAGGGCGGCTTCTTCAAATTCTTCTACGAGGTCGCCAAGGCCAATGTGACGAAGACGCTGCCGGACGCCGGCGGGGTCGTGGACGTCAATCTGCAGTGAGGCGACAGGGATCAGGCAACAGGCATCAGAAAGTCCTGTTGCCTGTTGCCTCCTGCCTTATGCCTACCCGGCGAAGCACCACGCCAGCACAGCCTTCTGGGCATGAATGCGGTTTTCCGCCTCGTCCCAGACAAGCGATTTCGGCCCGTCGATGACGGCGTCCGTCACCTCCTCGCCGCGGTGGGCGGGGAGGCAGTGCAGGAAGACGGCGTCGCTGGACGCCCCGGACATAAGCCGGTCGTCGACGCCATAGCCTTCGAAGGCTTCCAGACGCGCTTCGTAATCGCCGTCGCCCATCGACACCCAGGTGTCGGTGACGACCACGTCCGCGCCGGCCACGGCCTCGCGCGGGTCGCTGGTCAGGGTGACGTGGTTGCCGCCCCGGGCGAGGTCGTGGAGGTCCGGGTGATAGTCGGCGGGGCAGGCCACATTGAAGTGGAAGCCGAGTTTCGGCGCCGCATGCATGAAGCTGTGGCAGACGTTGTTGCCGTCGCCGACCCAGGCGATCGTCTTGCCGGCGATCGGGCCGCGATGCTCCTCGATCGTCATCAGGTCGGCCAGGATCTGGCACGGGTGCGAGCGGTCGGTCAGGCCGTTGATCACCGGCACGGTGGCGACGCGGGCGAAGCGTTCGACATCCTCATGGCTGTTGGCGCGGATCATCACCGCGTCGACCATGCGCGACAGGACGCGAGCCGTGTCCTCGACCGGCTCGCCGCGGCCCAGTTGCATATCGCCCGCGTTGGCGATGATCGAGGCCCCGCCCAGCTGGCGGATGGCGGCGTCGAAGCTGAAGCGGGTGCGCGTCGAGTTCTTCTCGAACACCATGGCCAGGACGCGGTCCTTCGCCGGAGCGTCGGCGTCGACGCGGCCCTTGAGCCAGCCCTTGCGCGCCTGCTTGCGAGCATGGGCGTCGTCCAGAATGCCGCGAAGCTCTTCGGCTTCGAGTTTGTAGATGTCCAGGAAGTGCCGGACCATGATCAGGCCGCCATCTTGGTGCGGGCGAATTCGCAGGTGCGCTCGAAACGTTCGACCGCCTCGCGCGCCTCTTCGAGGGTCAGGTTCAGCGGCGGCAAAATGCGGCAGCAGTTGTCGCCGCCGCCGGCCACCAGCAGGTGCTGTTCGTCGCGCGCCCAGCCCATGAATTCCCGGTTGTTCGGGATCAGTTTGACGCCCAGCAACAGGCCCTTGCCGCGCACGTCCACGATCACGTCGGGGAAGCGCTGCGCCAGACCGTGCAGCTGCTGTTTCAGATAGCCGGCGACCTCGTTGACGTGGGCCAGGGTCTCGGCCCGCGAGATCTCGCCGAACGCCGCCTGACCGACGGCCATGGCCAGCGGGTTGCCGCCGAAGGTCGAGCCGTGGACGCCGACGGTCATGCCCTTGGCTGCGTCGGCCGTGGCCAGGCAGGCGCCGATGGGGAAGCCGCCGCCCAGCGCCTTGGCGACCGCCATGATGTCGGGGGTCATGCCGGCCCATTCGTGGGCCCACAGTTTGCCGGTCCGGCCCATGCCGCACTGGACCTCGTCGAAGATGATCAGGACGCCGTTCTCATCGGCCATCTGGCGCATCCAGCGCAGGTCCTCGTCGGGCGTGGCCCGGCAGCCGCCCTCGCCCTGCACGGGCTCAAGAATGATGGCGCAGGTGGTCGGGTTGCGGAACGCAGCTTCCAGAGCCGCCTTGTCGCCCCAGACCAGCTGATGGAAGCCTTCCATCTTCGGCCCGAAGCCCTCGGTGTAGCTGGGGTTGGCCGCGGCGTTGATCGCGCCATAGGTCCGGCCGTGGAACGAGCCGTCGAAGCCGTAGATGTCGATCCGCTCGGGGTGGCCGTTGGCGACGTGATGACGCCGCGCCGTCTTCAGCGCGCACTCCACCGCTTCCGTGCCTGAGTTGGTGAAGAAGACGACGTCGGCGAACGACTTTTCGCACAGGGCGTCAGCCAGCGCTTCCTGCCCCGGAATCTTGAAGATGTTCGAGACGTGCCAGAGCTTCTCGGCCTGATCCTTGACCGCCTGAACCAGCAACGGATTGGCGTGGCCGAGAGCGTTGGTCGAGATGCCCATGACGCAGTCGAGATATTCGGTCCCGTCCTTGCCCCACAGACGCGCGCCCTGTCCGCGATCCACCTCCAGCGGCGCGCGGTTGTAGACACCCATCAGATGTTCAGTGGACACGGGGCAGGCCTCCAAAAGCGAGACGGCCCCGGCGCCGGAGAGCGTCGGGACCGCTTGAAAAAGGGTCAGGCCTTGTCGGACGGAGGGCGGGGTTAGTCAACACCGCCCGCGGTCAGCTCTTCAGCCGCCAGCCCGACTTGAACACCCGCCAGCACGCGTAGGACATGGCCAAGGTCAGCAGCGCGCTCATCGCCACGCCGATCCAGACATTGCCCTCCGCATGGCCGATGAAGCCCGAACGGAAGCCGTCAATCATGTAGAAGATCGGGTTGAAGTGGCTGATGGTCGCGAACGGTTCGGGCAGGTTGTCGACCAGATAGAAGGTGCCGCTCAGGAAGGTCATGGGCATGATGAGGAAGTTCTGCACGGCCGCCAGCTGATCGAATTTCTCGGCCCACAGGCCGGCGAAGACCCCCAGCATCCCCATCAGCAGCGAAGCCGTCAGGCTGAACCAAAGGATGGCGGCCAGGTTGGCGACGCCCAGTTTCGCGAACGGCAGGACGCAGATCGCCGTCACCAGACCGACCGCGATCCCGCGCGTCGCAGCGCCAAGCGAAAAGCCGATGGTCAGCTCCAGCGGGCTGAGCGGCGGGGTCAGGAAATCGGTCGAGGTGCCCATAATCTTGGCCTGGATCAGGCTGGAGCTGGCGTTGGCGAAGGCGTTGTTCAGGATCGCCATCATGATCAGGCCCGGAGCCACGAACTCGGCGAAGGGCGTGCCGTGCAGCGGCGGCCGCGCGCCCTTCAGCGCCACCACGAAGACCAGCATATAGAGCAGGGTCGTAACGACCGGCGCGGCCACGGTCTGGGCGCCCACCTTCCAGAACCGGCGGACCTCGCGCAGGTAGAGGGTCTTCACCCCGATCCAGTTGACCCCGTCGTAGCGACGGGGCTGCGGCAGGCCGGCGGGGCGGGTCGAGGCGAGATCGGTCATGGGAGGCCAGATGGGGCAAGGCGAGGGATCAGGCAACAGGCAGGAGGCAACAGGATGGATCAAGCCAGGCTGACGCCTGTTGCCTGCCACCCGATCCCCCTCCGTTAACCATCTCTACATCTGGTTCCTGTGGACGGAGTGATTCGCACATCTTGCGTCTGTTAGGGGGTCGTTTACGATTAGTGGTAGGTCGAGGCCCCGGGAGGGATATCTGGACCCCATATATTGAATCCGAGACCCGGAGGGTTGGCTATGACCGCAGGCTGGACTGAAGACCGCGTCGGCGCGCTGAAGAAACTCTGGCTGGAAGGCCAGTCGGCCAGCCAGATCGCCAAACAGCTGGGCGGCGGCGTCACCCGCAACGCCGTCATCGGCAAGGTGCACCGCCTGGGCCTTTCCGGCCGGGCCGCCCCGTCGCAGCCGGCGCGCGCCACCTTCCGCCCGTCACGTCCGCGCCCCGCGCAACCGACCCAGGCGCCGTCCGCTCCGCGCCGCATCGAGGCGGTCCAGCCTCGCGCCGTCGTCACGGCCCAGTCGGTCCCGGCGCCCATGCCGGACCTGCCCGGCACCGCCACGGTGATGACCCTCGGCGCCCATATGTGCAAATGGCCGATCGGCGATCCGTCCTCGAACGAGTTCAGCTTCTGCGGCCGCCGCGCCTCGGAAAGCGTCTATTGCGTCGAGCACGCCCGCGTCGCTTACCAGCCGCAGGTCAAGCGCGGCGGAGCGACCGATCTGGCCCGTTCGCTGCGGCGCTACATTTAACCCCTTTCAGCCACACGGCTGTCACCGAAGGCTCCTAGAGAGCCGCCCTCCGCCTCATGGCCGCACCCGCATGCGGCTATGAACGCAGGGGCGGGGCTGCGCTTTTCCGGGTTGACGCAGCCCCTCACCCCGCCCGCCCTTCGGGCGGGTTTTTTGTTGGGCCTATCGCGCTTCGCGCCACTCGAGGGCCGGACAGGCGAGGTATTCAGGGGCGAACCTAGTTCAGCACCCTGCGGTCGCCAGGCACGTCGAGGCTGAAGGCCGGGATGGCCACCTCGAACGTGCGGCCCTTGTCGTCGGTCATGAAATAGCCGCCGACCATCGACCCGGAGGCCGTGCCCAAAGGGCAGCCCGAGGCGTAGGAATAGCTGTCGCCGGGCTGGATCGTCGGCTGTTCCCCGACCACGCCGGCGCCGCGCACCTCCTCGACATGGCCGAGAGCGTCGGTGATGACCCAGCGTCGGGCCGTCAGCTGAACCGGGACGCCGCTGAGGTTCACGATCTCGACCTGATAGGCCCAGACCCAACGCCCGCCCTCGGGATCGGACTGGCCCGCCAGATAGCTGGGACGCACCCGGACCAGGATCCCGTCGGTTTCAGCTTCATAGGCGCGGACGTCGTGCATTCGGCAATGGTCGTGCAACCCTCGTCCGCGTCAAGCGCGGCAGTACGTCTCTCGAAAGGGGAGACGCGACGAAAAATCGTGTAAGCCGAAGAAATGCAGACCTTCGAACACACCATCCCGGGCATCCTGCCCTGCCAGTCCATCGAGGCCCTGATCGCCGGCGGCGCGATCGCTTCGGACACGCCCTTCGACGCCGATCAGGTGCAACCGGCCAGTCTGGACCTGCGTCTTTCGGACGAAGCCTGGCGCGTCCGCGCCTCCTTCCTGCCCGGCCAGCGCACGGTCGAGGACCGGATCGCCGACGTGGCCATGCATCGGATCGACCTGTCCGGCGGTGTCGTGCTGGAGCGCGGCTGCGTCTATATCGCCCGCCTTCAGGAGCGACTCAGCCTGCCGAAAGGCCTGATCGCACGCGCCAATCCCAAGAGCTCGACCGGCCGGGTCGACGTCTTCGTCCGTCTGCTGACGGACCGCGGCGTCAGCTTCGACGACGTGGCCGAGGGCTATGAGGGCGCCCTGTATCTGGAAATCTCGCCCCAGACCTTCCCCATTCTGGTCCGTCCCGGCACCCGCCTGAACCAGCTGCGCCTCAAGGCCGGCGAGCCGCCGAAGCTGGAGACCCGCAGCGTCGGCGTCGAACTGCAGGGCGGCGAAGGGGCCGTGGTCGGCTTCCGCGGGCGTCGCCATGCGGGCGTGATCGACCTCGACAACATCGACGGCCACGACCCGCGCGACTTCTGGGAGCCGCTGACCCTTCGCCGCGGCGAACTGCTGCTGGACCCGGGCGAGTTCTACATCCTCGCCTCGTCCGACGATGTCGAGATCCCGGTCGACCAGGCCGCCGAGATGACGCCGATCGATCCATCGGTCGGCGAGTTCCGTGTCCACTACGCAGGCTTCTTCGATCCCGGCTTCGGCACCGACGAGGCGCATGGCGCGGGCTCAAAGGGCGTGCTGGAGGTTCGCACCCACGACACTCCATTCCTGCTGGAGCACGGCCAGATCGTCGCCCGGCTGGTCTATGAGCCGCTGACCGAACGCCCCACCCGCCTCTACGGCGAAGGCGGCAGCCACTACCAGCGGCAGGGGCTGAAGCTGTCGAAACATTTCCGGCCGTGGGGCTGACGCCCTAATCCAGCCGGTCGGCCTTGCGCAGGTCCGGGAACAGCTTCGCCCATAGGCCGGTCGCGGTCAGGGCGCCGATACCGCCGAACACCGCCGCGCCGATGGGGCCGAGGAAGCGTACAGCCACGCCCGAATAGGCCTCGCCCAGTTCGTTGGACGCGCCGATGAACAGCATCGACACCGAGCTGACCCGGCCGCGCATGTGATCGGGCGTCGACAGCTGGATCAGGGTCTGGCGGATATTGACGCTGATCATGTCGGCCGCCCCGCCGAGGAACAGGACGGCGCCCGACAACCAGACGGTCTTCGACAGACCAAAGGTCAGGGTGCACAGGCCGAACACGGCGACGGCGGCGAACATCCACCGCCCCCCGTGCTTCACGATCGGGAAGCGGCTCAGATACAGCGCCATCAATAGCGCCCCGGCGCCGAACGACGCCCGCAGCAGGCCGAAGCCTTCGGGGCCGACGTGCAGGATGTCGCGGGCGAAGATGGGCGTCAGCAGGGCGACCCCGGCCAGCAGCACCACGATCAGATCGAGCGAAATCGCGCCGAGCACGATCTTGGTGTTCCAGACATAGGCCAGCCCCTCCCTGACCTGCGCCATCGCCGACACGCGCGTGGGTGAAACCGTCGGCTTCCCGCTGGTGTGGATCAGCAGCAGGCTGCCGATCCCGACGGCGAACATGGCCAGCGCCGAGGCGTACGCCCAGGGCACCGAAATGCCGACGATCAACCCGCCCAGCGCCGGCCCCGCGATGGCGCCGGTCTGGAAGGCGATAGACTGGGCGGCGATGGCCGGCGGGAGGGCGCGGCGGCCGACCACCATCGGCAGGAAGGCCTGGCTGGCCGGGGCGAGGAAGGCCCGCGCGGCGCCGAACACCGCGGCTACGGCCAGCAGACCCCACAGCGGCGGATGGCCATGGATGGCCATGGCGAGGAAGGCGAGCGCGCAGCCCGCCTCGACGATGACCGAGAGGGTGACTGTGTTCTTGCGGTCGCGCCGGTCCGCCATGGCTCCGGCGGGCAGGGTCAGGGCCAGCAACGGAAGGAACTGGCACAGGCCGACGAGGCCCAGATACAGGCTGGCCTCGGCGATCGGATGGTCGCGCCGCGCGATCTCATAGACCTGCCACAACAGGGCCGAAGACTGAATCTGGATGCCCAGCACCGCCGCGACCCGCCCGACCCACAGCAGGCGGAAATCGCGGATGGCCCAGGGACTGGTCGGCTCTCCCGGCGGCGGCGTTGGCTGGACGGGTTCGGTCGTCTCTATGGTTTCGGTCACGTGCGCCGATCTTGTTTGGGATACGGGGTCCCGTCGCGATGGAAATAGCCCGCCTCGCGGAAGACCATGTCGATATCGGGATAATCGCCCGAGTCGCCGCCCGGAGTCCGGGTCCCGACTTCCAGCAGAACGGCCTCGGCCTCCGATCGGTTCTCAATCTTGTGGCCGTTGGGCACGCCGGCCTTCCAGCCCGCGCAGTCGCCGGCGCGCAGCACGGTCTCGCCGTCGTCCTCGACCAGCACGACCTCGCCCGACACGACCCAGACGAACTCGTCCTCGCCCTCATGCCAGTGCCGCTGGCTCGACCAGGCGCCGGCCGGCAACCGCAGCAGGTTGACGCCGAACTGGTCCAGCCCGACCGCATCGCCCAGCTTCCATCGAAGGCGCGGCTTGCACGGGCCGGCGAATTCCTCGGGATAGCCGGTGCCGTGTCCGGTGGGCGCTCTGTCGATGTC
>Ga0164305_10000450_pt1 | contig 15469 bp, 7 predicted proteins | sample Whisoiple_237_MG_FD_110215 | JGI IMG/M metagenome (GOLD analysis project Ga0164305, IMG submission 110215) | Soil microbial communities amended with pyrogenic organic matter from upstate New York, USA - Whitman soil sample_237_MG | ecosystem: Environmental > Terrestrial > Soil > Agricultural...
GCGCTGCCCAAGCTGTTCGGGCTGTTCAGCCTGGTCGACCTGCTCGACGCCGCCGGGCTGGACCTGAGCAAGGCGCCGGAGTTCGTCACCGAGGCCCTCGACACGGTGAGCGCGGTCGTCAGCGAGGCCGACCGCCTCCGGACCGCCGCCCTGGCCGTCGGTCCGCGCCTCGACGAGGAGATCGCCCGGGCGGCCCACGACGGCGCCCGCAACGCCCTGACCGCCCTCAAGGCCCAGATGGGCGCCGTCACCGGACCACTGGTCCCCGACCTGCTGGAGCTGGTCGACGCGGTGGCCGACCTGCCCGGCGGCACCCTGCCCGCGGCGGCCGACCGGGTCACCTCGGCGCTCGTCCAGGTCGCCAGTGACATCGACGGGCTGCTCGCGGCCATCGGCTCGCCGCAGCTACCGGCCGCCGTCCGGGCCACCCTCGACCGGCCGGCCCAGGCGCTGGCCACACTCGCCGCCGCGGCCGACACCATCAAGGCGGTCACCGACTTCGCCCAGAACCTGCTGTCGCCCGGCACCGCCGTGACGGCGCGGTTCGAGTGGCGGCCCGTCCTGCGCTCGTTCCCGCCGGGGGCCGAGGTCATCATCATCAAGCAGCCCGAGAAGAGCCTGCGCCTCGCGGTCGAGGTGCGGGCCAGCGCGACGACTCCGCCCAAGGTCGACGTCGTCGCCGAGCTGACCCAGTTCGGGCTCCAGCTCATGCCGGGCGCCCCGCTCATGGGTCTGGCCTTCTCGCGCATCGGTTTCCGGGTCGCCTCCGGTGGCAAGCCCGAGGTCGACGTCGTGTTCGACGGCATCGAGTTCCTCGGGCCGCTCTCGTTCATCGACACGTTGCGCCGGATGATCCCGTTCGACGGGTTCGCGGACCCGCCGTTCGTCGACGTGTCGCCGGAGGGCGTCACCGCGGGGTTCGACCTGGCGCTGCCCAACGTCTCGGTCGGTGTCTTCAGCCTGGAGAACATCGCCCTCGGTGCCGACGCCCGTGTCCCCTTCCTGGGCGACGCCGTCACCGTCGGCTTCTACTTCTGCACAAAGGACTCGCCCTTCCGGCTCACCGTCATGTGCATCGGTGGAGGCGGCTGGGTCGGCCTCCGCGCAAGCCCGAAAGGCTTGGTACTGCTGGAGATGGGCCTTGAGGCGTGCGCCTGCCTCTCGGTCGACCTCGGCGTCGCTTCGGGCTCGGTGTCGATCTCGGTCGGGGTCTACCTGCGGCTGGAGGCGGACAAGGGGCTCCTGACCGCATACTTCCGGATCCGGGGCGAGGTCGACGTCCTCGGGCTCATCTCGGCCTCGATCACCCTCGAGCTCTCGCTCACCTACCACTTCGAGACCGGCAAGCTCATCGGCCGGGCCTCGCTCGTCGTGGAGGTCGAGGTGCTGTTCTTCTCGGCCAGCGTCGAGATCACCGTGGAGCGCAAGCTCGCCGGCTCGAAGGGCGACCCCGTGTTCCGCGACGTCCTGCCGCCCGCTCCGGACGGCACCAACGCCGACTGGTCCCGCTACTGCGAGGCGTTCGCGCCCGTCCCGTTCGCCTGAGACTCGAGGAGCTCGATGCCCACGACCCGCGTCATGGCGACCGCTCTGCCCTACTCCCTCGCCGACGACGCCCCGCGACATCTCTCCGCCTTCGTGACGCTCAAGCTCGACCCGGGGGCCGCCGACGGGGAGCTCTCCGACTTCCCGGCGGCGGCCGACTGGGTGGGCACGCTCCAGGCCGGGTCGTGGGAGCTGCTCACCGACGCGACCGCTGCTCCGCTGCCGCTGACCGTCGTCCCCGACCCGGACGCCCCGGCCGACGCCGGGGCTTGGGCCGCGACCCTTCCGCCGACGACACCGGTGGCCGGGTTCCCGGCGCCGAAGGTCTCCGACGCGACGTGGAACAGCTACCCCGCAAACCGGCTCAGCGACCGTGCGGTCGACCTGCACATGGCCACCGTCGCCGCCGCCCCCACCACGCCGCCCGGGGTCCTCGCCAACCCGGCTGTGTCCGGCGTCCTCGACCGGATGTCCCAGGTGTCCGACACCGTCCAGCTGCTGCGCCGGATGGCCGAGGAGCGCGCCGGCCGGGCCGAGGCCATCCTGCGGCGTCGGACCGCGGAGGCCGCGGTGAACACCGGCATACGTCCGGGTCGACTGGACGGAGGGTATGCGTCGAGCGTCGCAGCGCAGCGGTCGCCGATCGAGGTGCTGCTCGACGACGACGGCCTCGACGACCGCGTCACCCGTCTGCTCGACGCCGAGCTGGGCAAGGACCACAGCGGCGACCCCGTCACCGGGCTGATGTCCGACGCGCACGCCACCCGGCGCTACTACGACCGGCCCGAGGAGCAGACGCCGTACCAGCCCAGCCCGACCCCGGGAGCCACCACGCCCCGGCCGGACGTCCCCAAGCCGGACTTCCACGCCCGGGTCGCGTCGTTCGGGTCGACGCCGGCGCTCCTCGAGCGGCTCGGACTGGTCGTCGACCTGGTACTCACCGACCCGGGGCAGCGGGCCGCGCTCGCCAATGCAACATGGATCGCCGTCCGGTTCACCGCGGCCGACGGCGCCGACGTGACCCGGGTCGCGCCGCCGCGCACGCTGGTGACCGTCCGCGGCGACCGGTTCGACGCGCGCAGCTCCGACGCGTGGGCGGCCGGCGCCGTACCCCTTGGAAACGACGGCTGGGTCCTCCTCGACCTCGACCCCGACGCGTCCGGGCTCAAGCTCGACCAGCTGCTGCGCGGGCTGCCCCGCGCGGTCGCCACCGAGGTCAACGGCGACCCTGCGAGCTCGGCTCCCGGCACACTGCGCACGTCCGGGTTCGGGCTGGCTCGAACCGACCGGGTCGCCGCCACCCGGGCGGCCACGGCGAAGGCGGAGTCGATGTCCGCTCCGGACGACGCGCCCGGCGTGCTGGGGCCGGAGATGACCTACGACGACCTGGTCCGCGGGCTGCGGCTCGAGGTCTGGGACGACCGGTCGCGGCGCTGGCACAGCCTCCACGAGCGGCTCGTCACCGTCGATGCCGACCCGGGCGACGGGTCGCGGAGCGTCCTGGCCGACGCTCCCGACACCGGGTTCCTCCAGCTCAGCGGGCTGAACCGCGCACCCGGCTCCGACGCCAACCCGTACTACCTGCACGAGGTCGTCGCCGGGTGGGACGGGTGGAGCCTTTCCGCGCCGCGCCCCGGCCGGACCATCGTCCACGGCCCGGACGGCTCCGAGCAGGTGGTCGTCGAGCCCGACGACGAACCCGCCACCGGGGTCCGGATCCGCACCCGGGTCCGGCCGGCGTCGCTGCCCCGCCTGCGCTGGGGCATGTCGTACTCGTTCCGCCTCCTCGGCGTGGACCTGGCCGGCGGCACAGTCGTCCAGCCGGCCGACCCGGGACCGGGGGAGCCGCCGACCGCTGACGCGCTCGCCGCCGCCCGCGAGCACCTCGAACGGCTCGGCGAGTCGTATGCGTCCCGCGACGCCGCGGGGCTGCTCACCGCCGTACGCGACCAGGTCCTCGCGGCGCTCCCGCCCGAACCGCCCGAGGGCGACCTGGACGGCTGGACACCGGGCCTGAACGAGTCGTCGCCTGCCCCGGCCGCCGCGCCGGAGGTCCAGCCGGAGGCACTGCCGGAGTGGCTCCAGACCGGCGAGGACGCGGTGGACGGGTTCGTCGCGGCCCGGATCGCCGACGGCGCCCGACGGCGCGCCGACGCGCCCACGCCGGCGGCCGCCGAGTTCGACCGCGTGGCCGCCGCCAACGCGGCCGTGCTGCGCGGCACCGAGCAGTGGCGGGTCCGGCCTCAGCTCCAGGGCAGCGCCGAGGACCTCGCGGCCGTTCTCGGCACCGGCCGGGACGGTGCCCCGGCGGTCTGGACGACGGTGACCGCGCCCCGGCCCTACCTGCGCTGGGCGCCGGTGCCCCCACCGACCCTGGTGGCCCGCAACCTGCTCACCACCGGAGAGCAGCTCTCGCGGCTGGTCGTCCGCAGCGGGCTGCCGCCCGAGTCGCCGGACGCGGTCAGCGAGTCGACGCGCCACATCGTCCCGGCGAAGACCACCCAGCTCGACGCCGAGACCGCCGGCCGGCTTGACCTGGCGATCGGGTCGACGGACGCTGACCAGCAGCGCATCGCCTACGCCATCTCGCTCGCGGAGAGCGGGACGCTGCTGGACCAGGTGATCCCGAGTCTCGACGACGCCAACGCCACCCGGACCCAGCCGGACATGGTCCTGGCCTCGCGCGCGAACGCCGACCCGGCCGCGGCCGTCACCCTCGAGGCGATCACCGCTCATCGGGACACGCCGCTCGGCGAGGGCCAGTACGTCGTCCACCAGACCGACGACCTCGTCCTGCCCTACCTCCCCGACCCGCATGCGGCGGGGGTGGGGCTGGTGTTCTACGACGCCGGCGCACCGCACATCATGGTCGAGCCTCGGGCGCTCCAGGCGGTCGTCGTCCCGTTCCCCGGAGACTGGCCGCGGCTCGAACCGCTGCGCCTGGTCGTCGAGGCGGGGGACACCCTCGGGGCCCGGGTGGACGGCCGGGCGATCCGGGTCACCATGCCACCCGGCGAGCAGGTCCGGGTGGCGATGTCGACGTCCGTGCGCCGTCGCGACCTCGAGTACTTCGGCCTCTGGCGGGCCCACCCGGCGCGGCTCGACGAGTCGGCGGGCGGCTACACCGCAGAACAGCTGGTCGCCGCCGAGGTCATCGTGCGGGCCGCGGCGTCCGGCTGGACGTGGTGGCTCACGCCGTCCGTCGACCTCCGCCTCGTCCACGCCACCCCCGGCCCGGCGCGGGTGCCGGAGCTGCTGGCGCTGACCTGCCGACCGCGTCCGCGTGGGCTCACCGTCGCGGTGCTGGCCGGCATCGCGGACGTGCACGGCGCGAGCACCGACCGGCTCGTCGTCCGCGCCCGCTGGACCGAGTGGGTCGACGACGTCGCCGCTCCCGGTCCGGTCCAGGTCGAGCGCAGCGACGTCGTCGTCAACTCACCCGTCGGGGGCACCGAACGGTGGGGCCTGCTGTTCCTCGTCGACTTCCTGCCGTTCGGTCCCTCGGCGACCGTCGCGACGCTCGTCGACGGCGACATCGGTCTCCACAAGGCCATCGCGACCTTCCCCGACACCCACCACCGCACGCTGACCTGCACGCCGAGCGGCGCCACGCGCTACGCGGAGTTCTTCGCCCCGGACGCCCTGCCGGGGGAGGACTCGCCCGACGTGGCCGGCCTGCCCGTGGTCGTCGAGGTGCCGAGCTCCGAGCGGCCGGCGGCCGCCGACATCGTCGAGGCGGTCCCCCTGATCCGGTGGGAGCAGCTGACCGAACCCGAGCAGCCGTTCGCCCTGCGCCGGATCAGGCGCTCGGGGGTACGCGTGTGGCTGCGGCGCCCGTGGTACTCGTCGGGTGACGGCGAGCTCCTCGGAGTCATCCTCGCCGGGGCCCAGGGCGGCCCGGACGGCGCGGTGAGCCTGTGGGGCCGCGACCCTACATACCTCGGGCCGACGATCACCGCGGGAACCGTGCCACCGCTCGTGGACCCCACCCAGCTGCTGCTCGGCACCGTGAGCGACCAGCCGGTGGAGCGCTCCGCCCGGCCGGTGGCCACCGCCCGTGGGATCGCCCTGGCCGACATCCCGGAGACGCCGCCCGCTGTGGTCCTCGGGTACCAGCCGGAGTTCCACCCGGCGCGTGACCACTGGTTCGCGGACATCGCGATGGACGACGGACCCGACCTGTGGCCGTTCGTCCGGCTGGCGCTCGCGCGCTACCAGCCCAGCTCGATCGACGGCTGCAGCCTGTCGCCGATCGGCCTGACGTCGTGGGTGCAGCCGCTGCCGACACGGACGACGACGGTCAACCGACCGGACGAGAACCGGGTTCGGGTCACGGTCAGCGGCGTCATCGCGTTTATGCGGGCGCCCCGGCTGGGCGGCGGGGTCGCCGGCGGCGTGGCCGGCGACGACCTCGACGCGGACACCCCGATGGGGCAGGCGGCGCGCATCGACGCCCTGCTCGCCGGCACCCGCATCGTCATGGCCCGGCTGGAGCACCTGCCGGACGGTGCGAGCGACCTGCAGTGGGAGACGGTCACGTACCGCCGGCTGCCCGTCGTCGGTGCCGGGACCGAGTTCACCATGCGGGTGACGTGGAGCGGCGAGCTGCGGCTGCCCGAGCCTCTGGAGCTCCGTACGCCCGGCTCACCGACGTCCGCCTGGCGCGTCGTCGTGGAGGAGCAGGAGCTGCTCGATGCCGACGACCCGGACCAGCCGAACAGCGCCAACCAGACCGTCATCGTCCGCCGAACGGTCTTCGCCGACACCATCCCGCTCTAGTCGGGCGCTCCACGTCGACGTGGCCGCTGGCTAGTCTGGATCGGACGAGGCCGAGCCACCTGGACCGCGAGGAGTGAGACGCATGCCGACGATCACCACGGGCGATGGCACCGAGATCTTCTTCAAGGACTGGGGCGCCGGCCAGCCCATCGTCTTCAGCCACGGGTGGCCGCTCTCGGCCGACGACTGGGACACCCAGATGTTGTTCTTCCTGCACCACGGTTACCGCGTCATCGCGCACGACCGTCGCGGGCACGGACGGTCCGCCCAGACCGCCGACGGCCACGACATGGACCACTACGCCGACGACCTGGCCGACCTGACCGCCCACCTCGACCTGCACGACGCCATCCATGTCGGGCACTCGACCGGGGGCGGCGAGGTGGTGCACTACCTCGCCCGCCACGGAGAGAGCCGGGTCGCCAAGGCCGTCCTCATCAGCGCGGTCCCCCCGCTGATGGTGCAGACCGAGAACAACCCCGGCGGCCTCCCGAAGAGCGTCTTCGACGACCTGCAGGCCCAGGTGGCCGCCAGCCGGTCCGAGTTCTACCGGGCCCTGCCCTCGACCGCCTTCTACGGCTTCAACCGTCCCGGCGTGGAGTCCTCCGAAGCGATCATCGCCAACTGGTGGCGCCAGGGCATGATGGGCGGCGCGAAGGCCCACTACGACGGGATCGTCGCCTTCTCCCAGACCGACTTCACCGAGGATCTCCAGAAGATCTCCGTCCCCGTTCTCGTCATGCACGGCGACGACGACCAGGTCGTCCCCTACGCCGACTCCGCACCGCTCACCGCGAAGCTCGTCCAGAACGGCACGCTCAAGACCTACGCCGGCTTCCCACACGGCATGCCGACCACGCAGGCCGAGACGATCAACGCCGACCTGCTCGCCTTCCTGAAGGACTAGTCCTCCCGCTCGACGAGACGTGGAGGCAGTGCCCGATCCCGAGTACGTTGCCGGAGTGTCGGACTTCGTGATCAAGGCGCTCACGCCGGAGACGTTCGTCGACTTCGCCGCTCTCGTCGAGCGGAACGGAGGCATGTTCGCCAACTGCTGGTGCACGTGGTTCCATCCCGACCTCGAGGAGAAGGAGCAGAGGTCCACGAGACGGGCGCTCAAAGAACGTCTGGTGGCCGACGGGATCGCGCACGCGGCGCTGGTCTACGACGGCGACCGGGCGGTCGCCTGGGCGGAGTACGGATCACCCGAGGAGCTGCCGAACATCCATCACCGCAAGGAGTACGTCGCCACCGCCGAGCGGCTGCCCGACTACCGGGTGACCTGCATCCTGGTCGAGCGCAGCTTCCGCGGTCAGGGCCTGGCGGCGATCGCCCTGCGCGGAGCCGTCGAGCTGATCGCACAGGCCGGCGGCGGCCTGGTCGAGGGTTACCCGCACGACACCGGTGGGGTCCGGAAGAAGAACTCGTCGTTCCTCTACAACGGCACCCGCACGATGTATGAGCGGGAGGGCTTCAGCTACGACCGGCCCAAGGGCCAGGGCAACAGCGTGATGGTGCGCGAGGTGGCCCCGACACCGCGCGAATGAACCGGTCGATCGAGGCCGACCGTCCCCGTAGGTCACGCCCGCTCCGGCCCCCTCACGGGTGACCGGGCTGAAACCTGCTGCCTGGGGTGTCATCGCCCATACCGGTCCCCTCGCGTCCGCTGAGCAGGGTCGCTCCGCCTTCCACCCGTACAGATCCCAGGACCGGCTGGACGCCGCTCACGACGATGTCCGATCAGACCCGTCGTCTACCGGCCACAGCCTTCCGTACCCTCATGCCGCGAACGGCAACCGCTGCGTCGTACGGGTGACCTGCCCCTGCCGCTGCTGAGGGACTCCCCGGGCGGACCGAGCGAGCGTTCTCGTGCCCGAGCTGCGGCCTAACCTGATCTCCACCATCGGAAGGGACATCGACATGTTCACCTCTCTCGCCGGCCGCTCGGCGATCGTGACGGGCGGCAGCAGGGGCATCGGTCGGGGCATCGCCGACCGGTTGGCCACGGCCGGCGTCAACGTCCTGGTGACCGGGCGCGACCAGGGCAACCTCGACGCTTGCGTCGCTGAGCTCGCGGGCCGCCGAGGCACGGTCAGCGGACTGGCCGCCGACGTCACCAGCCCCGACGACTGCGCTCGCGTCGTCGCCGTCGCGCTGGAGCGTCACGGCGGCCTCGACATCGTGTGCGCCAACGCAGGGATCTACCCCTCGGGTCGGATCGAGGACCTCACCCCCGAGGACATCGAGCAGGTGATCGGGGTCAATGTGAAGGGGACCTTCTTCATCGTCCAGGCGGCGCTGTCGCCGCTCACGGCCAGCGGCCACGGCCGAGTGGTCGTCACCTCGTCCATCACCGGACCGATCACCGGCTACCCGGGCTGGTCGCACTACGGTGCCAGCAAGGCCGCACACCTCGGCTTCATCCGAACCGCAGCCATGGAGCTCGCGCCCAAGCAGATCACCATCAATGCCGTGCTCCCCGGAAACATCGTGACCGAGGGTCTCGCCGACATGGGCCAGGAGTACCTGGACTCCATGGCGTCAGCGATTCCCGCCGGACGGCTGGGCACCGTGGCGGACATCGGCAACGCGGCCCTCTTCTTCGCCACGGACGAGGCCGCCTACATCACCGGCCAGACGCTGGTCGTCGACGGCGGCCAGGTCCTACCCGAGTCCCTGATGGCGATCGCCGAACAGCTGCCTGGTTAGCCGAGTCCCGCCCAAGGTCCGCCACTGATCCGGCACGGCGACATCGACAGCACCGGTGACAGCCCGCGTTACTCCTGTATGCCATGCCGGGCGTGCCAGCGCACGAGCGGGGCCGGGGCCCACCAGTTCCAGTCGCCGAGCACGGTCATCGTCGCCGGGACGAGCAGCATCCGGACGACCGTGGCGTCGAGGATCACCGCGGTGACCAGCGCGACGCCGATCTCCTTGATGATGAGCAGCTGCCCCGCCGCGAACCCGGCGAAGACGATGACGATGAGCAGGGCGGCCGACGTGATGATCCGGCCCGACCGCTGCAGCCCGAGGGCCACGGCGCGGTTGTTGGGTACCCCCAGCCGGTGCAGCTCGGTGATCCGAGCCAGCAGGAAGAGCTCGTAGTCCATCGACAGCCCGAACCCGAACGCCAGGACGAGGAACGGGATCATCGACTCGATCGCGCCGACCGACGAGAAGTGGATGAGACCCTCGAGGTGGCCCCGCTGGAACGTGAGCACCAGCACGCCCAGCGCCGCCCCTAGCGAGACGATGTTGAGGATCAGCGCCTTGAGCGGGATCACCAGCGAGCCGGTCATGAGGAAGAGCAGGACGAACGTGCCGAGCACGACCAGGCCGACCGCATACGGGGCCTTGGCCACCATGCTGGAAAGAAAGTCGCGCTGGCCGGCGGCCTGCCCGGTCACGTAGGTCGTGAACGTGGGTCGGTGCGTGCGGAGCTCGTCGATGACGGCGTCGGTCTCCGCCCCGAGGGGCTCGCCGGCCACACTGACCGAGACGACGCTGAGCTCCGGGGTGAGCGACCGGACGGTGGCGCGTTCGACGCCGGGCAGCGTGGCCACCGATGTGGTCACCCACTGCTGCGTCGTCGCCAGCGGCGCCTGGGCCACCACGGTGACGTCGGGGGACTGGAAGGCGGGGTAGTCGCGGTCGAGGTTCTCGAAGAAGACCCGCTGGGCGGAGCTGACCGGGAGCATCTCCCTTCCCGACGAGGTGAGCTTCATCGACAGCGCGGGCCACGCGAGAGCCAGCAGCGCGGCCAGGGTGACGACGATGACGGCGATCGGCCGGGCCTGGACGAACCTGGCCAGCTGGGAGAACAGCCCGTGGTCGGGGCCGGACTCCTGCCGCCGGGGAACCAGTCGTCTCGCGCCCAGGGTGCACAGCGCGGGGATGAGGGTCAGGTCGACGACGATGGCGACGAGGACGATCGAGACGCCCGCGGCCCCGATAGCGCGCATGATCTCGGCGTCGAACAGCATCAGGCCGCTGAGGGCGATGGCCACGGTCAGACCCGAGAACAGCACGGTCCGGCCGGCGGTGGCGACGGTGCGTGCGGTGGCCTCGACGATGTCATCGCGGGTGAAGGCGTGCCGTCGTCGCTCGGTGTCGGCCGCGGCGATCCGCCCCAGCTCCTCGCGGTAGCGGCTCACCGTGAGCAGCCCGTAGTCGATCGAGAGTCCGAGCCCGAGCAGGGTGACCACGTTGACGACGCTGGCGTCGAGGTCGATGACGTGGGAGAACGCGAACAACGAGGCGAGGCCGCCGGCGATGGAGGCGATGGCACCGGCGATCGGCATCCCGGCCGCCACGAAGCCACCGAAGACGAACACCATGACGATGAACGACAAGGGCAGGGCGATCCCCTCGCCGGCCTGCAGGTCCGTCTCGATCTGGTGGGTGATGGCGTCGACCAGCGGCCCCACCCCACCCACCGAGCCGGTCGCACCGGGGAACGCGGCGACGATGGCGTCGAACTGCTGCTGCGCCGCCGCGTGGGCGGCGGTCCGCTGCGCCGTGGTGAGGTCCTTCGCGAACGACGCCACCGTGACGAAGCCGCCGCTGGCCGGGCTGCCGCCGCTGAGGAACGCCGCCGCCTCCGGGTTCTGGAGACCGCCGGGCAGGAGGAACGGCGACGTGACCGAGCTGACGCCCGGGACCGCGGCCAGGTTCTGGGTCGCGGTCGTCGCCGCCGCGACGGCGGCCGGGTCGGCCAGGTTCGCGCCGGCGACCTGCAGGGTGAGGCTGTCGGAGCTGGCCTGGTTGTCCTCGACGAGGTCCTGGCCGGCCTGCGCCTCGCTCGGTGCCGACGGCGCCCCCGAGTGAAGGCGCTGGAACAGCGACTCGCCGGTGACCCCGCCGACCGCGACGGCGAAGGCCGCAACGGTGATCACGACCCAGACCAGCACGAACCGCCACGGGTGCCGAGCGGCGACCCCGCCCAGCCGCGCCAGCCGGGTCGTCGGGTATGCCGCGGACGAGGACTCGCCGTCGCCGCCGGGTGAGTCCCGGCCCACCCCAGGCCGCTGCCCGGGAGGAGCGTCGAGCGAGGTGGCCACGGCTCAGCGTACGTGGCGTGGTGCGTCAGAGCGCCTCACTAGGCTGGAGGGCGATGAGCGACGCTACGGACCTGTTCGCCCAGGCCCGGGACGACCGGGTCGCGGCCGGCCCCACGGCGACCGGCGACAGCACCCTCCCGCCGCTCGCCGTCCGGATGCGCCCGCGCTCGCTGGAGGAGGTGCGGGGCCAGGCCGACGTGCTGCGTCCCGGCAGCCCGCTGCGCCGCCTGGTCGAGGGGTCCGGCGGCACGGCCGGCCCGCTCTCGGCGATCATCTGGGGACCGCCCGGTACCGGCAAGACCACCCTGGCCCACCTTGTCGCCAGCGCCTCGGACCGGCGGTTCGTCGAGCTGTCCGCCGTGACGGCCGGCGTCAAGGACGTCCGCGAGGTCATGGACCAGGCCCGTCGCGACCGCGACCTGTACGACCGCCAGACGGTGCTCTTCCTCGACGAGATCCACCGGTTCACCAAGGCCCAGCAGGACGCGCTGCTGCCCGGCGTGGAGAACCGGCTCGTCGTCCTCGTCGCGGCCACCACCGAGAACCCGTCGTTCAGCGTCATCGCCCCGCTTCTCTCCCGCTCGGTCCTCGTCACGTTGACCCCGCTCGACGACGACGAGATCGCCGACCTGGTCGACGCCGCCGTTGCCGACGAGCGCGGGCTGGCCGGCGGCTTCTCGTTGGACGAGGACGCCCGCGCGCACCTCGTCCGGATCGCCGGCGGTGACGCCCGGCGCGCGCTCACCGCCCTCGAGGCGGCCGCGGGCGTCGCCCTCGACACCGAGCCGCTCACTGCCGACACCGACGAGCAGCCCGTCAGCATCGTGCTCACGCATACGGAACAGGCCGTGGCGCAGGCGGCGGTCCGCTACGACCGGGCCGGCGACCAGCACTACGACGTGGCCAGCGCCCTCATCAAGTCGATGCGGGGCAGCGACGTCGACGCGGCGCTGCACTACCTCGCGCGGATGCTGGAGGCCGGCGAGGACCCCCGGTTCATCGCCCGCCGCATCGTCATCGCGGCGAGCGAGGACGTCGGCATGGCCGACCCGACCGCCCTGCAGACCGCGGTTGCAGCAATGCACGCCGTCGCTCAGATCGGGATGCCCGAGGCGCGAATCATCCTGGCGCAGGCCGTCGTCCACAACGCGATGGCGCCGAAGTCGAACGCCTCCTACCTCGCCATCGGGGCAGCGATCGCCGACGTGCGGGCCGGCAAGGGCGGCCCGGTCCCGCCTCACCTGCGGGGGAGTGGCTACGCGGGGGCCGCTCGCCTGGGCCACGGCGACGGGTACGCCTACGCCCACGACGCGCCCGACGGGGTCGCCGCGCAGCAGTACCTCCCGGACGACCTGGCCGGCGCCACGGACTACTACCGGCCGACCGACCGGGGGTTCGAGGAACGCCTCGCCGTGCGGCTCGCCTGGCTCAAGGAGCGGTTGGCGAACCGCTGACCGGAACTCCCTGTCCTCGGGGCGCCACTGCGGGACAATGACCGCCATGGGGGTCGACACCGCCACCGAACGTTCCGTCGAGACGCCGCGTGCTCGACGTCCGTCGTGGCCGCGTCGCGCCTGGTGGCGGCTGCGGCACTGGGTCCTGAACCTGCCCCGGTTCCCGGTGGCCCTGGGGTTCCTCGGCTACCTGGCCTCCGACACCCCGTCGCTGCTGCCCCGACCCTGGTACTTCCAGGGTCTGATCGGCGGCATCTCGGCGCTGATCTTCTACGTCATCGGACTCGTCATCCAGGAGATCTGGCAGCTCTTCGCGCACTGGTCCGGCTTCCGGATGACCGTCCGGCCGCAGGCCCGCACGGTGCTGCGCCGGATCTGGTACGTCGTGCTCGCGCTCGCCGTGCTGGCCTACCCGTTCGTCAACGCCGCGTGGCACAGCTACGTCACGTCCTACGTCGGCGAGCAGCCGCCCGGGCCGCTCTACCCGTTGGCCAGCATCTTTGCCGCAATCCTGGTCGGGGCGCTCTTCATCGGCATCTACCACCTCTTCCTCAAGCTCACCCACTGGGTGACGGCGCGGCTGGAGCGTCGTGTCGTCCGGGTCGCGATCGCCCGGTTCGTCGCGATCGTCGTCACGATCGTCGCCGTTGTGGCCGTCTTCGACCAGGTCGTCATCCGCGGCCTGCTCCTGGCCGCCAAGGAGCAGGCCGACGCGGTGAACAAGTCGACCCCCACGGGCGTCTTCAGGCCGGCGTCGCCGCTGCGCTCGGGTGGGCCCGGGTCGCTGGTGCCCTGGGACAGCGTCGGCGCCGACGGCAAGTCGTTCATCGCCTCCGGGCCCAACGCGGCTCGGGTCAGTGTGGTCACCCGCGACGAGGAGGCGAAGGAGCCGATCCGGGTCTTCGCCAGCGTCGCCAGCGACCGAAACCTCGAGGAGACCAAGAACCTCGTCCTGGCCGAGATGGACCGGACCAAGGCGTGGGAGCGGAAGGCGCTGCTCGTCGTGACCTCGACAAGCACCGGGTTCGTCAACGAGTGGGCCGCCGAGTCGTTCGAGTACCTCATGCACGGCGACTCCGCGATCATCACGATGCAGTACTCCACCCTGCCGTCGGCGCTGGGCCTGCTGACCGCGCGGGACCAGCCACCGAAGGTCGGCCGGCTGCTGTTCAAGGCGGTCGCGGCCAAGGTCGCCTCGCTGCCGCAGGACCAGCGGCCGAAGCTGTACGCCGGCGGGGAGTCCCTCGGCGCCTACGGCGGGAACGGGGCGTTCGACTCACCGGACGACATGCTCGCCCAGCTCGACGGCGCGCTGTGGACCGGGACCCCGTCGTTCACGGACAACTGGGAGACCTTGACCTCTCAACGCGCGTTCGGCTCCACCGTCGTCAACCCCGACATCGGTAACGGAGCGCACTTCCGCTTCGCCAGCGAGGCGAAGGAGCTGACCCAGGACCAGTTCGGCCACTCCTACGGTCCGTGGAACTCGCCCCGTGTGGTCTACCTGCAGCACGACTCCGACCCCGTGGTGTGGTGGTCCACCGATCTCATCCTCAACACGCCCGCGTGGCTCGACGAGACTCGCACGCCGGGCACCCCGATGGACTACATGTCGTGGATGCCGTTCGTGACGTTCTGGCAGGTGACCGGTGACATGGCCATGTCCAACACGGTGCCGGGCGGCTACGGCCACCGCTACTTCGAGACCGAGACCGTCCCGGCCTGGGCCGGGATCATGGGCATGGACCCCAACGGCGACTACTCCCGGATCGAGGCCGCCATCAAGGAGGCCAACCAGGGCGCCACGGGGTGACGGAGAGCAGGGCTGAGCTCGACGGCCACGATCCTTCGTCCAGATGCGGATGGTTGTGGGATCTCACGCCGCTGTGGCCTCGATCGGACGCCGAGATGCGGATCGTCGTGGCCCGGTGCGGGCCGGCCGACGGGGGAAGCCGCGCGAGCCGGCATACCCCGTTCGACTAGGGTCGATGACCATGGAAACCGCCGAGATCGCGCGTCGTTGGCTGGCGTTCTTCGAGGAGAAGGGGCACGCCGTAGTGCCCAGCGCGCCGCTGCCCTTCGACGACCCGAACCTGCTGTTCGTCGTGGCCGGGATGGTTCCCTTCGTGCCCTACTTCAGCGGCCAGCAGACCCCTCCGTGGCCGCGCGCGGCGTCCGTCCAGAAGTGCGTCCGCACCCCTGACCTGGACGAGGTCGGGAAGACCAGCCGGCACGGCACCTTCTTCCAGATGAACGGCAACTTCTCCTTCGGCGACTACTTCAAGCACGACGCCATCGCGTATGCGTGGGAGCTGCTGACGGGGCCGGTCGAGGGCGGCCGCTACGGACTCGACCCGGAGAAGCTCTGGGCCACCGTCTACGAGGACGACGACGAGGCCGAGGCGCTCTGGCTCGAGCTGACCGACATCCCCAAGGAGCGGGTCGTCCGCCGTGACCGGCTCGACAACTACTGGCACATGGGCATTCCCGGCCCAGGCGGGCCCTGCAGCGAGATCTTCTACGACCGCGGCCCACAGTACGGGCCCGAGGGCGGCCCGACGGTCGACGAGGACCGCTACCTGGAGATCTGGAACCTCGTCTTCACCGAGTTCGAGCTCGGCGCGGTCCGGA
>Ga0164305_10000451_pt1 | contig 15464 bp, 15 predicted proteins | sample Whisoiple_237_MG_FD_110215 | JGI IMG/M metagenome (GOLD analysis project Ga0164305, IMG submission 110215) | Soil microbial communities amended with pyrogenic organic matter from upstate New York, USA - Whitman soil sample_237_MG | ecosystem: Environmental > Terrestrial > Soil > Agricultural...
TCGGCGAGCAACAAAACTTGGTCACCGATCCGCAGGTCGGCGGCCTCAATCATGTTACGCACGCCGATCATCATGTCGGCGACTTGGTAGGTGGTAGACATTTCTCCTCCTTTTTTCTTTCTCAGTCGAGGTGGCGTTTAAGTTGACCAGAGTAGTTTTTACAAGATCACGAAGGACTTTGGTGAAGCCGAAAATGTTTTGCCGCGTGCTCGTATATGACGCAGAGTTGAATCGAAATGCCTCAAAGCCGTCACCCCCGAATGTTCTAATCGGGTGTCCAGCCCGGAAATTCCGCCTGGATTCCCGCTAAAAGCGTGCGGGAATGACGAACCCACCGGAGTGTCGGAGTGGAAACAGACAGGTACTCCTTTTCATTCTCCGTGGCCATAAGATTCACGGTTCGCTTCGTTGAAAGCTGCATTATTTTCTGTCACGGCGCCGGTTTCCAGCCCGAGCTCTTCAGCTCGCGGTAAATTGTTTTCACAATACCGTAATCGAAAAATTTGCCGTAATCAGCAGGCGGCGAAACACCGACCAATTCAGCGCGCATCGCGACGTCTTCCTTGAGAATTTCATCCGCGACCCAGCCTTCGCCCGTCAGCACCGGCAAAGTCGAGTCGTAATCGATCTCATTGAACTCGCGTTTCCGTTGCGTGTATTTGCCCAAGATCTGAATAGTTTGTTCCCGATAGCGGCGCGCGTATTCTCTCCCCTTGATGACGCTTCTCAGATAACGTTCGACGAGATTGGGCTGACGCGCCAGGAGCCGGTTCGATACGGCCAGGCCAACATAGGCAAAACGAATTTCTTTTTCCGTATCCCCGAGCATATGTCCTTTGGGTTGCTTGAGCTGGGCGAAGTCGCCCGCGCCCAGCGGAGCAGCATCAACGGCGCCGGTCTGGAGCGCCAGCAGACGCGTTGCTCCAAAGCCAACAGGGATGTAAACGACCGCATTGGCATCGATACCATGCTTGCGGAGCAACAGACGAACCGAAAGTTCCTGAGTGTCACCGCGGCTCGTTACGGCGACTTTTTTGCCAACGATATCCTTCAGAGTTCTGATCTCGGGCTGGCCCGACCATAATTGATAGCCGGGACGATCACTTTGACTTCGGCGCCCCGCAACATCGCGCTCAATGCGGACCCGGCGGAAGTGCTGAAATGGAGATCGCCGGCGATGAGCGCCTGTGTTGCAATGCCGCCGCCTGCGCGGATCATTTCGACCGAGAGACCTTCGTCGCGATGATAGCCTTTCTCGATAGCGACAAACTCATCCATGTAGCTGCCGGTTACGGCCGCGACCGAGAAACGGACTTTTTCTTCGGCGCCAGCGACGCCATCAATTGCAGTTGCGACTGAAACGAACCCAATGAGCGCCAGGGCAAGAAATCTGGACGTGAACATCACGCGCTAGATCAGGAATGGACGCGCGCGGCAAAGCGCGATACTTCGCCGAAATGCATGGGACGTTTGGCAATAACGCCGATCTGGATGCGATTGCCGAAAGGATCATAACCGTATGCGGTATTCGCATCCGGCTCGTGCCAGGGAATGAGATTGGGATCGGGACCCCAATAAGTTTCTTTTCGGTCGAAGCGTTTCAATATCTCTGGGTAAGAGTCTTCGTCGGATCGGAGGTCGATATGCGGGCCTTTGAAGCACTGTGTGCTGCGCTCGGCAACTCGATCGACTTTGCGCAAAATAAGCAACTGACCGGACTTTGGCACTGTGAGCGTGAGCTGCGCTTCCCCCGGAACTTGTTCAGCTTCGATCATACCGAACGTTTGATAGTACCAGGAACGCGCTAGGCCGAGATCGGTCACCTCTATGCGAACGTGACTGATTCTTCGAAGCGGAATTGCCCCCGGCTGTGGCGCGGTATCCGACGGTTGTTTGCGACGACAAAGTTCGATGGTGTTGCCGTCGGGATCGATAACAAACACGGATTCATTGATCGGGCTGGAATCGGGATAATTGGCGAACCGCTCCCAGCGAACCTTCTGTTTCTCCGCTTCGTTGGCGGCGGCCGAAAGATCATCAGCTGCGACCTCGAAGCCCCAAACGATTCCTTCCAGAGGCCGCGCGGGTCTCGGCGACAAACGATAATCCTGCAGTGCGAGTCCGAACCCTGGATGATTCGCGACCGTAAAAAATACGATCATCGGCACTTCTCGATTGAGCCCGCGGACGTTCAGGTTGGCATGAAAGCCGAGACGCGCGCCCATGAAAGACGACCAGAAGCGAAATGCTCGCCCGAGATCGTTGGAAGGAAGTACGCCGTGATCTATGCGTTCCAAACTCACGGTTGGATTTGCGCTCGACATAAGCTAATTCCTCAGGGCGTGTATATATTAGGCGCGCCAAACAGACAAGCAGAGAGACGCAAACAGTCTGGTTTGCATTCGCCTGAGCGCCACGGGCAACTAAGGATTCCTCGCTTCGTCAGACTGTGTGAAAACTCTCAACCACGGTTTTAGTATCTGAATGAAGGGAAGAGAGCAAGAATTTTATGCGAGACGAAGATGATTTGATGTAGAGTGAATCGACTTTGGCGCAGAAAGGTTAGAAGTTGATCCATGAGCTACATTGAAGGAGAAAGCCGCGAGCAGCGGATTTTGTTTCCCGAGGCGCTTGATGAGTACATCGGGGAGGATAACGCAGTTCGGTTCATCGATGTCTATGTGGATGGACTTGAGCTGGAAGAGTTGGGGTTTAAGCAGACGGCGCCCAAAGAGACGGGCCGCCCGCCGTATGATCCGCGAGATTTGTTGAAGCTTTATATTTATGGGTATTTGAACCGGGTAAGAACGAGCCGGATGCTTGAACGGGAATGTGGGAGGAATGTGGAATTGATGTGGCTGATGCGCAAGCTTCGGCCGGACTTCAAGACGATCGCGGATTTTCGCAAAGAGAACCGCCAATGCTTTAAGGGGGTGTTTCGGCAATTTGTCTTGCTCTGTAGAGAGATGGAGTTATTGGGAGGCGAGTTGGTGGCGATAGATGGGAGCAAGTTTAAAGCGGTCAACAGCGGGCAGAAGAATTTTAATGCCAAAAAGCTTGAGCAAAGACTTAAAGAGATCGACCACAAGGTCGAGCACTATCTTAATGAGATGGAACGTTTGGACCAACAAGAAAAGCCGGCTGAGAAGCTCAGCGGTGTAGAACTCCAAAGCAAGATCGACCAACTCAAAGCGCGCAAGGGCAAGTACGAAGAACTGCTAGAGGAACTCAAGGGCAGTGGTGAGAAACAAATATCGCTCACCGATCCGGACAGCCGAGCGATGGCGCTCACGCCCAAAGGTGAGGTGAGCTATAACGTGCAGAGCCGGCGGTCGACCACAAGTATCACCTGATTGTGGCGCAGGACGTGACCAACGAACCTCTGGACAATCACCAGCTTTTTACCATCGCCGACAAGGCTCGTCAGATGCTCGGTCAGGATCAACTCCAGGTGTTAGCCGATATGGGCTACTACAATCATCAGGAGTTAAAAAGGTGCGAACAAGCAGGGATAATAACCTACGTTAACCAGCCGCGCGTCTCCAAGAACACCGCGCGCGGGCTATTGGGCAAAGAGCAATTTGTTTATGAAGCGGCCCGAGACAGTTATCGCTGTCCGGCTCAAGAGCGTTTGGATTTTCGATTTGAGACTGAGGAGAGAGGGCAGAGATTTCGCTACTACTGGACTACGGTTTGTCCCACCTGCGCGCTTAAGTCCCAATGCACCACCGATCCGAGATTTCATCGCATCCAGCGCTGGGAACATGAGGCGGTTTTAGAGCGGGTCACACAACGGGTCAAAGCCCATCCCCTGATCCTTAAATTGCGCCAGCAGATTGTCGAGCATCCGTTTGGGACCATCAAATTTTGGAACGATCAGAGGCATTTCTTAATGAGAGGATTGGAGAAAGTCAAAGCGGAGTTTAGCCTCTCGACCCTCGCCTACAATATCAAACGAGCGATGAATGTTGTGGGGGTGAAAGCGCTCATCGCAGCATTGGGCTAGAAGACTGGTTTTTAACTCCACCAACGCGCGCTCTTGATGTATTGATCGCAACCAAGAATGAAATCTTAAGCCGCTGCGACACACTTTTCGCGCTTGTATGGTCACTAACCCAAGAATAACCCGAGTAAACAAAAGGGTTTTTACACAGTCTGTCGATCGCAATGACCATTAGAGCATTTTGTCATCGCGAACGAATTGAGGATCTTGCCGAAAAGCTCCGGTTCCTTTGGATTACTTGACAGCGGATCAGCGCATAGCCTAATTTCAGTTACTTCGAGGTGACTATTATGGGTAAAAAAATTCGCGAGTTTATGACGCATCGGGAGCCACCCGAGCATATTTGGATGGAGCGCGAGGAAAGCGCGGTGATCGGCACGGCGCGCATGGGACAACGCATGGTGCCGAAGATCCGGCCGTTCGATCTCCTGCGCAGTACGCCGCTTACCGGTAACCGAGCGCGCGCTATGGTCTTCGAGGGCGATAGCTTGCGGATCGCGACGGAATATCTCGCGGGCCCCGAGGCGCAGCTCACCCGGGCGGCGGACCACGACATCATCTATTTGCAGTTTGCCGGCCGCTCGACGATCGAAAGCGAGTCGGGCGTTGTCGAAGTAGCGCCAGGCGAGATCGTGCTGGTTCCCGCGGCGATTTCCCATCGCTCCACAGGCTCGGACGAATGCCTGCGCGTGCGAGCGGCGACGCAAGAGTTTGTCACCGAAGGCGTTGATCCGGAAAAGCCCACGATGCAGAGAAGTTTTTCCGTGCGCGCGTCGGAGCCGATGCCGGGTTCGAAAGGACAAAGAGCCAACGGTGCTGATACGGGCCCGGTGTTGGAACATATCAGCTTTTGGGATCCACAGTCCGATCTCTGGGTGGAACGGAACCTAGCGGCACTGATTGGGTGCAAGCGCGAAGGCGGCAGGATCGTGCGGAAACTCAGCGCGTTCAACTATTTCACCGGGATGACGGGCAAAGGCGGTGCCCGCGCGCCAGTGCTGTACAACGGCAAGGAGTTCCGGATCGATGTTTACAATCTTGAAGAGGAACAAAACGGCTTTCACCGCGGGTGCGATGAGGACGAGATCTGGTTTCAGTTTCGCGGTCACTCGTTGAACCATACGGAATGGGGAGCGCTCGAGCTCGATCCCGGCCAGATGTCTTATATTCCGCGCGGCGTCGCGCACCGGATCACCGGCAGTCCGGGATTTCTGCGCATGGTGCTTTATAGCCGCAAGCTGGTGCATCCCAAGGCTTTCAATAACATTTCCGAGCGCGAGACGCGCTACGACGTGCAGTAAGCTGTTACCCAAACATGTCGCAGATCTTTTTGCTCGCGCTTCTAGTATTGTGGTCTGTCCCGTGCGGCGCCCAGGCGCCGAAGCTTGAAGACCTGCGCGTTTCATTTGCCAGCTTTGGCGTCATTTACTATCCGCATTTCATCGCCAAGGAATTGGGTTTTTACCGGGACGAAGGGTTCAACGTCGATTGGATCGCGATGCCGGGCGGTCTGGCGACGAAAGCACTCGTCTCCGGCGATATCCATTTCAGTACCTCGTCCGGTTCCTCGCTCAACGCGAGCTTGCGCGATATTCGATTGAAAGTTGTTTACGTCAATCTCGATCGCCCGCTCTATCGCTTGCTCACCTGGCGCGATGACATTCGGAAAGTGACCGATCTGCGCGGCAAGGGGATCGGCGTGGCGTCGCGCGGAGACACCATGGAAGGGTCGGCGAATTTACTACTGCGCAAATATGGCATGGATCCGCTGCGCGACGTGATTTGGGTTGCGCTGGGCACCAACGGCCGGGTGACTTCTCTGATCGCCAAGACCGTGGATTCAGCAGTTTTGGGTTTTGCCGACTCGCGAACTCTTCAGACCCGCGGCTATCCGGTGCATGAAGTCGCGAATATCGGCAAGGAAATCAAAATGCTCTACACGGGCCTGGCGACCTCTGAAGAGCTTCTGGTGAAGCGTCCTGACGTCGTGCGGCGGTTCATTCGGGCAACCGTTAAGGGAAGAGAGTTTTTGAAACGGTATAAAGCTCAATCCCTCGCGCTCGGGAAAAAATACGATCGCGCGCCCGATGACGTGCGGAATGCCGATTACGACGCCACTATGGAAATGATGACAGTTGACGGGACGGAAGATGTAGAAACACAGAAATCGGACATCGAAATCGCGAAGCGGGCGCTCGGTGTTCAAAGAGACGTTCCCACCGAGCAGGTGTTTGACTTTCGGCTGACGCGGGAAGTGTACAAGGAGTTACGGGAAGCGGGTTGGGATAGGGTGTTAAAGACCGGGAAGTAACAGGCTCGTAGCAGTCGACTGAATCCAAAATGGAAATGTCGTTCCAAGCGGTGAGCAAAGAAGGTTGGCTTTTCCTGTTGCTAGTGAGTAAAGATCCTTCGGCTACGCCTCATCTATGACATGCGCAAAGGTTGCCGATCGGCGAAGAGGTCAATGGAATTCGGTTTACTGTTGCACACGCGCCAGCTGATTCGTCAAGACGATGCGGCGAGGAGTTTCGAGCAGCTATGGGCTGATGCGGCACAAGCGGAGGAACTTGGTTTCGATCACATCTGGCTCGGCGACAGCGTGACGGTCTTGGATAAGGCGCGCGGCGATTGCCTGACCACGATGGCCGCGCTCGCGGCGTGCACGACCCGAATTCGCATCGGGGCCGTACCCATGCTGGCAGCGCTCAGAAGTCCGGTCCTGCTCGCGCACGCGCTGGCGACCATCGACGTGATCTCCAAAGGACGCCTCTTGATCGGTGTCAGCGTCGGCCCCGTGCGTGACTATATCCAGCGCCAGTTCGCAGCCTGCGGCGTGCCGCCGCAGGAAAAAGCCGGGCGGCTAGGCGAATGCATCGAGATCATGCGCCGGCTGTGGAGCGAGGAAACCATCGACTACCACGGACGCTACTACAAGTTACACGACGTGGGTATTCTGCCGCACCCGGCCCAGAAGAACGGAATTCCGATCTGGATCGTCGCGGACCGCAGCGAAAACGGGTTCAAGCGCGTCGGCCGCTTAGGCGATGGTTGGGTGACTCTGGCACCGAATCTCGAGAGATTTTCCACGGCGCGGCGCAAGATCGAACATTACGCTGCGGCGCACGACCGCGTGGACCAATGCCGCACGAGCGCGCTTTACATTGCCTTCAATCTACATTCCGACGGCGAGCGCGCCCGAGCGGAGGGTTGGCGCTGGATGGAGCGTTTTTTCGGACAGCCGAAGGAAAAGCTCGCGCATTTTTTTGCTATCTTCGGCACTCCAGCGGAGTGCGTGCGTTTGCTGAACGATTACGCCGCTGCGGGACTGACGACCGTTATCGCGCGCATCGCTTCGGACGACGCGCGCGAGCAATCGCGCATGTTGCTGAACGAGATTAAACCCCAGTTGGCGTAACGCGAAGAAGATTTAACCACAGAAAACACAGAGACAACAAAACATGTAGAGGCGACCGGCGGTCGCCTGGATGGATGATCAAAGCGATGAATGTGTAATCCGCGGCACGGCGTGCCAGGGTTTGAAGAAAGCGAAAATGGTTCGACGGAGACGAGGCAAAAATTAACCACAAAGGACCCAAAGAACACAAAGCAATGTCATGATATGGCAAATCTCCGCCTGACGCTTTCGTGCAACGAATACGACCGCACCCGTTTTCTGGTTGACGGCACCATCAAAGCGGAAGGGATAGATTTGGACATCCTCGCGCTCCCTTCCGAAGAGCGCCACCGGCGCTTTTCGCGCGGTCTTGAATTTGACGTCTGCGAGCTGCAGATGGGCGTGTTTCTCGGCTGGATCGGCCGGGGGGCGCCGTTCCGGGCGATTCCGGTTTTTCCGCACCGAAAATTTTGCCACGGCAACGTGCTTGTGCACGCCGCGAGCGGCATTCAGACGGCTGAAGACTTTGCGGGAAAGATCGTCGGCATGCGCGCCCATTTCAATCCGGTATCACTGTGGATGCGTGGCATTCTTCAGGATGAATACGGCGTCCCGGCGCGTTCGCTCAAGCTTCGAACGAATCAACAGGAGCAGGTGCCGGGCTGGAAACCGCCGGAGTGGATGCAAATCGAGCGCTTGCCGAAAGGGCAGAAAATCGAAGATGTTTTGCCGCGCGGCGAAATCGATGGCTGCATGCTGCCGGAAATTTCACCGAAGCACTTGCGCATACCTGGGGTGCGCCGGCTTTGGCCGAATTTTCGTGAGGTCGAAAAACGATACTATGTGCGCACGAGGATCTTTCCTATTCGCCATGTCGTGGTGGTCAAGAATGCAATTCTAGAAAAAAATCCATGGGTAGCGGAAAGTCTCGTCAAGGCGTTCAGCGAAGCCAAGGAGATGGGCATCAAACACGTGAGCGATACCCGACGATCATTTCTTGCCTGGTACGGGGCTGAATTGGAAGAAGAACGAGAACTGTTCGGCGGCGAGCCTTGGCCATACAATCTAAGAGACAATCGCCACGTGCTAGAGACGATGACGCGCTATGCAGAGATGGTCGGTGTGACGGAACGGAAGCTCGAAATCGGTGATTTATTCGCGGAGGATCTGTTGGACGGCGAATCACACGGATGAGCTTCGCTACATGGCACAGTCTCTTGGTTGTTATTCCGAACGACGGTGACGGATCTCGGAAGGATTTCTCCCGTTGGTCGAAATGACAGATTGTCGGATTGCGCTGGAATTGGGTGTTATCTGAATAACTTGACTAACTCTCCGCGCCAGAGCGTGCCCACTCCGGCCGATAGCGGTCGTCGGTGACGCCGGCAACGGTATAGCCGCCGTCGACGTATAAGATAGTTCCGGTGATGTAACTCGCGCCGTCGGAAGCGAGAAAAACGCAGGGCTCCACCATGTCCTCGGCGTTTTCCGTTCGACCTAACGGCAGCCGGCGTACTCGCTCGAGGACGCCGGCGCTCCACGGTTTCCGCGCTGTGTTGCCGCGCGCAACTGCATTGACATTGATGCCGTAGAATCCCAATGCATGGGCAGCCGCGCGAGTCAGTCCATTCACCGCGCCGCGATCCGCCGTCCACGATGCCGCTTGGCCTGGACCGAGCACGCCCACAATGGAACTGAGATTGATGATTTTGCCGTAGCGCTGTTTGACCATCTCGCGCGCGACAGCCTGACAGGTGAGAAAATAACTTTTGACTCCCCGGGTGAGCGAATCGTCGAAGTCTTCTTCTTTAAAGTTCAGAAACTCCTGATTGTGCGACGCCATCGTGCAATTCACGAGGATGTCGATGCGCCCGAAACTATCGACCACTTGCTTGACCATTCGTTCGACGTCGTCTCGACGGCGGAGATCGATAGCGATGGCGAGGCCGCGCCGGCCTTTTTGCCGAACCTTTTCTGCCGCGGCGTCGGCGTCGCCTTGCGTGAAATCTACGCATGCGACGTCGCACCCCTCCGCGGCGAATCCGGGGACGATAGCCGACCCGAACTCACCATTGCAGCCGGTCACAATTGCGATTTTTCCTTCGAGCTTCATAGATTCACCGAACCGGCTGCCAACCGGTCGCTTTCAATTGCGCGTAGGTTTTCCGGATAATGCTGTAGTCAAAGACTGCCGAAATATCCGGCGGCGTGGCGACTTTGGTTAATTCGGCGCGGGTTGCGACTTCGTCCTTGAGCACATCGTCGGGCAGCCAGCCCTCATCGGTCATGCTCGCCTTCGTCGCTTCATAGTCGACCTTGATCGCGTCGACGGGAGTAGGATCGCGCTTACTGATCAGGGCGATGGTCTCGTCGCGATAACGCCGCGCAAACTCTCGTCCCTTTGCCAGTGCGCGCATGAATCGTTCTACTAGATTAGGATTCTCCGCCAACATTTTGTTCGATGTGGAGACGCCGTTCCAAACCAGTTGAATCTCTTTATTGAGATTCGCCAGGACGACATGCTTCTGATCCTTGAGCGCGACGAGATCGCGAACTGTGAGTGGAGAAGCGTCGATGGCTCCAGATTGCAAAGCAGGAAAACGCACTTCGTTCCTGCCGACCGCGATGAACAGCACGGATGAGGGGTTAATATGCATTTTTTTGAGATACAGGATTGTAGCGAGATGGCCTGTATCTCCAAAACTGTTGACGGCGATCTTTTTCCCGATCAGATCCTTCGCTGAAGTGATTTCCGGCTTAATCGCTACCAGGCTGTAAGTCGGTCGCGAGAGGTTGGTGTAAATGATTTTGACCGGTCCGCCGCGCACACCGGCGCTCAAAGACGAACTCGCAGAGCTGCTGAAATGAAACTGGCCTGAAAGCAGGCCGGGAGTGGCAACCCCGCCCGGCGCGCGAATGACCTCGACATTGAGTCCTTCTTCCTTCAGGTAGCCTTTGTCCATCGCGCAAATGTGATCCATATACGCGGCGCTTAGGGTCGCGTACGAGACCCGGATGTTGTCCAATGCGAGGGCCGGCGTTGCCGACAGCACTAAAATTACGACGCAGAGCCGGAAGGGTGCTACCGAGATGGCGAGTCCTAGCATTGCGGTTACTTGCTCATCCTTGCTTTACGCTGCAATGGGTCGCCCCGATCGTTTGGCGCGCTCGATGTATTCATCCGCAAGGCGCACGGGATTTCGCGTATAAAGAATAATTCGAATCGTCGCCATGTCCCCGATATTGCGGTGCGAGGTGCCGGGCGGGATCAGCAGAAAATCGCCAGTTTCGAGCATGTATTCGCCCTGATTGGTCCGCGTCGCTCGACGTCCCGAGAGTTGAAACGCAATTTCGTCCTGGCCAAAACCACGGTGATAGATTCTTTGCGCATCCGAACGATGGGTCGTTTCAATCATGATGTCGGCATTTTCAACCAGCTCGAAATGCTTGCCGCCCGAGCCGCCTTCCTCCACTTTGTCGAGCACGCTGGAGGGCTTTAGCAAGATGCACTGCTTGTTTGGCACGACACTTTCCTTCACCGGATATGTTTGGGCGATCTGCACTGGCTGTCTCGTGTACACGATCAGCCGAGTGGTCGGTCCGTCGCCGCTGTTCGCATGCGTGACGTTCGGCGGCACGACTAGCACGTCGCCTTCGACCAATTCGAAATCGCCTTCGGAAGTTTTGGTAATTCGCTTGTTCTGGACCTGAATCTGGGTTTCGCAAAATCCCGCCGGCCTATGTCCGTCGGCGCACTTGGCCGCACGGCAGTGCATCAGCTCCACGCGGCCGTCTTCGTTCACGAAGATCGGAACTTGCCGCGTGTCGCCGTCGCCGGGCAGATCCTTTTCGAGCAATTTTAGCGGCGCGATCAACCGACAGGAACGATCGAATTTGTCTTTGCAGCCGACGATGTCGATTTCTTCGTCGACTTCCTTCCATACCCTTTCGGTCTTCGGGCCGATGTTGCCGATGAATGATGATGTGTTCACTTCCTTGAATTTAGCTCCCATAGAATCGACCTCCTTCAGGACGATTTGTTAGGCGGGATTTCGAACGGCCCCCAGACTTTACCCCACCCGGGACGAAAGCCGTCTTCGGTGACCGCGGCATTGGCGTAGCCGCAATCGACGAAAAGACTCTCGCCGGAAACGAAGTTCGAATCGCCGGTGGCTAAAAAAATTGCCGCGCCGACGAGATCTTCAGGCCTAGCCAGACGTCCAATCGGAATCCGCCGCATGCGTTCGCCAATCTCGTCTCCACTTAAGGCGTTCTGTTCCAGTGGTCCGCACACCAGGGAATTGACATTCACGCCATAGAAGCCCAGTGCCTGAGCGATCGCTCTCGTCATTGCGTCGATGCTGGAATAGGCGACACTATTACCGGTGGATTCTCCGGAACCGACGCGTGCGTCGGTGGTCGATAGATTAAGAATTTTGCCGGAGCGCTGCTCAGCCATGTGCCGGCCGACCGCCTGCGCGAACAGGAAGTAAGCTTTCGGCCCGCGCTCGATGCAATCGTTGAAGGATTCATCGGAAAAGCTGAGAAAGTCGCTCTCGTGCGTGACCGCCGAGCAATTGAGCAAAATGTCGAGGTGGCCGAACTCGGCAATGACACGACGCACGCCTTCTTCGACTTGAGCTTTCTCGGTCACGTCGATCTCCAGGCCGAGCGTACGCCGGCCGAGCGCGCGAATCTCCGCCGCCAGCTGCTCCGCTTTGGTTAATTGACTCTCGACGATGGCGCAGTCAGCGCCTTCGCGGGCAAATCCGGCAGCAATGGCGCTGGCGCACGGATGCGCCGCGCTGGTGATCAAGGCAACTTTGTCTTTGAGTCGCATTGACAAGTCCAAATATTTTCAATCCCGATAAATTGTCTCTTATAAAAAGCCTCTTATGGTGTCAATCGAAGGAGCGCAACCCGGCGCGCCGTATTGCGGCTTGACACGATCCACGGCGAGCATTACGACTTGCTGTCGTGCGTCGCATTGCTGGAAGCGAAAAGGTCTGCGGTATGAAGGGTCTTTTGCTGCTGAACATTTTCATGTGGCTACTATTCCAGGGCGGTTCGGCTGGCGCGGAAAATATCGTCGTCTCTCTCGTCACGCCGAGCGCCGCGTACATGGACCATTTCATCGCTGTCGAGAAGGGTTACTTTCGCGAACAGAACCTCAGCGTCGAGTACGTTCGAGCCGGCGGTGGCGTGGCAACGCCTGCGTTGTTGTCCGGCGATCTGCACTTGAGCACCTCGGCGGGTTCGGCGCTCAGCGCGGCATTGCGCGGCGGCCCTGTGAAGATCGTCTATACCAATCTTTCCAAGCCGAGCTACAAGCTCATCGCTACCAAACCGGAGATTCAGTCGCTCAAAGATCTCATCGGAAAAAAAATCGCCATCAACTCATTCGGTGATACCCAGCATCTGGCCCTCTTGTTGCTGCTAAAAAAATATCGCATCCCGTCCGCAGCCGTATTGTTCATCGCCATGGGCCGGAACGAGACCCGTTTCGCCGCGGTCAAATCAGGCGCGATCGATGCGACATTATTGCTTCCAAGAGATGTGCTCCAGGTGGGTCAATCACAGGGCCCGGTTCTCGCCGACATCGGCAAAGAAATTCAACTCATCTGGTCTGGCGCTGCTACCTCCAGCAAACTCCTGGCGGAGAACCGCGGCCTGGCGGAACGATTCCTCACTGGCGCGATCAAAGGTCGGGAGTACGCGCGGCGGTTCAAGGAGCAGACGCTTGCCGTCATCGCGAAGCACGACAAATCGCCGCGCGAGGGCATCGAGCTTGACTATGAGGCGACGGTGTCGAGCATGACCTATGCGGGATGGGTGACGGACGACGTGTTGCGCGACGAAATGGCCACGCGCGCCGAGCTGACCAAAATGGCTAACCCGCCGGACAAAGATAAATTATTCGACTATAGCCTGGTGAAAAAGATTTACGCCGATTTGAAGGCGGCCGATTGGCAGCCCAGGCCGTAGGAAATGGCTGAAAGCGTGTTCGGAATCCTTCGACGAAGCTCAGGACGAACGGAGGCCATGATCCCTATAATTTCCGTCCATGCTGAGCCCGTCGTAGTATTCCGAGCCTTTTTGATATTCCACTTGCTAAAAGATGCGTTAAGAGACGCGCTAAACCTTCGGTGTCAGCCCCGCTGCTCGGATGCCCTCGATGGCGCAAGCCTCATCTTCGTCGGCCGTGCCGCCGCTGATGCCCACCGCACCGATGACTTCGTCGCCGTCGACGATCAAGACTCCGCCAGCCACGGGCACCACTTTGCCGCCGGACATATCCGACAATGCGCCCAAGAACGCTGGCCGCTCCTTGAGGCGCTCGCTTAACGCGCGGCTCGACTCGCCCATGCCGACGGCGCCCCAGGCTTTGCCGATTGCGATATTCGGTCGCAAAATGCTCGCGCCGTCTTCGCGTTTCAACGCTTTTAGGCAGCCGCCGTCGTCAAGCACTGCGACACACATGGGCCGGTACTTGGCTTCGCGCGCTTTGGCGAGAGCGCGATCGACGATAGTGGATGCTTTTTCAAGGGACAGTTTCATTTGGATCTCCTAGAATTTGGAATTTATTTAGTCCAGATACTTTCCTCTGCGACGAATCGTTGAGCGGCCGACAGCGTCGATATTTGACGAAATCCACGAGCGGCGGGCGCCACCGTTTCGGTTTGCCTGGAATGTTGGCACCAGTATCAAATTGCTTCAACGGTTAGCTTTGCGGTAGCCCAATGCGTCCTGAGCTATGATGAGCTTTTGAATGTTTACTGAGCCCTCGACGATCTGATAAGACTTCGCATCGCGATAATAACGTTCAGCAGGAAATTCAGTCGAATAACCATAGGCGCCGAGAATTTTTAACGCCACATCTGCGCAAAATACAGCGGCTTCGGCGGCGGCGTACTTCGCCATAGACGCTTCGAGATTGTACGGCTGGCCACGATCGGCCAGACAGGCGGCGCGGTAGACAAGCAACCGCGCGGCTTCTTCCTGCACGACCATCTGGGCGATAAGATCTTGGTTCATTTGAAATTGGCCGATCTTTTCGCCGAATTGCTCTCGTTGATTAGCATAGCCAATGGCCAGTTCACGAGATGCCCTCGCAAGTCCGATGGCGCCGGCCGCGCAACCGAGCCGAGTATGAGTCAGGTGACGCATGCAGATTTTAAAGCCGTCGCCTTCATTGCCGATCAGATTATCTTCGGGAATCAAAAAATTATCGAAGGTCAGCTCTCCAGTCGGTGAGGCATGTGCGCCCAACTTATCTAGGTCGCGCCGGCTTAGACCGGGTTGGTTCAGATTGACGTAGAAGGCGGACATGCCGTGATGCTTTCTTGCCCGGTCGGTATACGCGAAGATCACTCCCGAGTCGGCGACAGTTGCATTCGTGATCCAGATTTTCGTGCCGTTGAGCAAAAACCCTGTACTGCCCCGTTTCGCGGTAGTTTTCATCCCGGACACGTCCGACCCGGCATCCGGCTCGGTAATCGCAAAGAGGCCGACGGACTTGCCGCTCAACAGATCGGGCAAATATTTTTTCTTCTGCTCTTCATTGCCGAATTCGCAGAGGGTCACGGCTGGGCCGGCCTGCATGTTTAGATAGACACGGATGGCGCTGTGAACGCGGGCAATCTCTTCTGAGATTAATACGTGGGCAAGGAAGCCCAGACCATTCCCGCCATATTCTTCCGGAATGAGACAACCATAAAAGCCTAAGTCGCCCATTTTATGGACTAGATCTTTACGAAACAGATGGCCTCGGTCATCCGCGGTCGCAGTGGGCGCGATTTCCTTATCGGCAAAATCGTGCGCTAGTTTTTGCACTTCAGCTAATTCTTCCGGCAATTCGAAATCCATCATTGTTCCTCGGATGAGAGAGGGGGAGGTTGACTGATGGGCGCGCTGTTTGCGAATATGCTCTCTATTTTAGTAATTCCCGCGCGATCAATAATTTTTGAATCTCGGATGTCCCCTCATAGATTCGCAGGGCGCGCACGTCGCGATAGAGCCGCTCCATAATATGCCCGACGACAACTCCAGTGCCGCCGTGAATCTGCA
>Ga0164305_10000452_pt1 | contig 15443 bp, 16 predicted proteins | sample Whisoiple_237_MG_FD_110215 | JGI IMG/M metagenome (GOLD analysis project Ga0164305, IMG submission 110215) | Soil microbial communities amended with pyrogenic organic matter from upstate New York, USA - Whitman soil sample_237_MG | ecosystem: Environmental > Terrestrial > Soil > Agricultural...
CGATGCTGTCAATAGCGAATGTTTTGGGTGAGACGATTTGGCGGATTCACGAGGATAGTTCTGTCAGTAGTATGTTCCGGTAGTCGCTGGGATCAATTACTGCCTAGAGGTTAAAGCCTACAGCAATACTCACTCAGCCCGCCTATGCGGGCTAGAAAAGTTTAAGCCTCAAATAGGTAGGCAAGTCCTTGTTGAGACAGATTCTTTTCAAAGTTTTAGTAACTAGATAGAGAGTTAGGCGATCGCACTCCGATTTTTCCAATAAGCCGCCACTCTCTCTTCCCATTGTTGCCAGTAATCTACCATCTGCTCAGGCTCAAACCAAAACACTTGGGCTAAGCTGCCAGGAATTGCCACAACGATCAAGGCGTGGTTGAGTTTGATATTGTACGCCTGATAAAACTGATTCACAGCACTGCTATAAGCCGCGAGTTGCAGAGGACCATCATACAAACGCTCCACGGACGGCTTTGGTTTGTCTGCGGTTTTCCAATCACAAATACAGGGGATACCCTGATAACTGGCAACACAATCAACTCGACCGCCATAACGTAAGTTGTAATGGAAAACAGACCCCTCAATCAGCCGGATATGATTAATATCTTGTAAGACGGGTTGGATACTAGCCCAGTAGGGTCTAACTGCTTCAGGACAAGGGGTATCTTCTCCTAGGAGATAGCGCTGAATATACTTATGGGTAGCAGTCCCCCGACGGCTAGCAGCACCCGAAATTTGATTAGCCTCTACAGTTCCGACTCGCTGTCGCCAGTTGAATAATGCTTCTCTATCTGCTTGAGATTTAGTAGCGTTAAGAATAGTTGTGACGCTAGGAAAGCGATCGCCTTGAGCATCCATGTAATATTGTTGACCCTTCTCGCGCACCTGTTTGGCGTAGGATTGCGGTAGTAATTGAATATTCAGAGGCATGATTCAAATAATGAATTTTGTCTAGTCGCCAGCTAAATCTGTGACAACCCACTCGAATTAGGAGCTAAGTATGACAGAGTTTCTAGATTTCCTGAAGTATAAATTTGCTTATGTCGCGATCGCAGAATTTAAACCCAGCAAGTTTGCAGAAGCAGAGCAACTATTTGAAAAAGCTGTATCCACCTACTCCGAAGGATTCAAAGGCGCTTACTTACTGCAAGAACCTGGCTCAGATCGCGGGATCGCAGTCATTCTTTGGGAAAGCTTAGAAAAGATGGAAGCCAATCAAAATGAGGCTTACCAAGCAATTTTGCACCAAATGGCTCCTTTATTTGCCCAAGGACCAACAACAGGGTTCTATGAAGTCGTCAGTGAGATTCAGCCAACCGAAGGGTAGTAGATTTTAGAACTGAGGTTGAATCCGAGCATCTAGCTTCCCTAAAAAGGGCATCTCAAAGCCACAAACTTCAGCCTGGAAAAGCGAGAAATCAATAGCTTGACCGAATACCGACCAATCAGGCTCCTGATACCCCGTGGGGATGCCTTGCTCAAATCTTTGTTGTATGGTATGTGACTAAGAGACTTCTAAAACGTTAACAGATCTTAGTGTCTAATTAACGTAGGGGCGAGTTGCACAGAGATCTTTGGGCACTTGATCCAACTCTCGATAAAACCCATATTTTGACTGGGAAGTCGATTACTCAAACATTTTGGTGACATGAGGAGTTTGCATGAAAAGAATTAGCAATTGGGGTAAGTCTGCCGCGCTTTTAGTTTTTGGCATCAGTACTTTGGGAGGATTGAATGCTCCCGCGACTGCGAGTAGCAACACCCCAAGCTCACAAACCTCGCTACAGCAAGGCAACTTGCAGATAGCACAAGGACTGGTTGGAGAATGCCGCGCTGCCAAACGACGGATTTTTGTCTATACTGACCGAGCATTATCAAGTAAAACCATTAGAACCCTAGATCCTAATACAGAAGTTACCCTGGCGGGGAATGGTCTAGGGGGTTGGATTGGGATCAGTGCGCCGGAAACTGGATATGTAGAGGCAAAAGATCTCAAATCTTGTTCTGATACTAGTAGCAATCCGCAACCTACTGATACTAGCGGCAATACTAAACCGACTACGCCCTCTTCAAGTGCTAGCCTTTGTCGCGTCGTTACCCAAGCACAAGGCTTATCAATCCGCAAAGGAGCCAACGGGAACACCGCTAGAGTCGGTGGCGTTGATGTTGGCAATCGAGTCACCCTCAAAGTCAATCCTCCCAAGTTGACATCAGATGATACGGGTCGCGCTTGGGTGGAAATTACTGCTCCCACGGCTGGATGGGTGTCTTACGGCTATCCCAGTAAAAAAGCTACCAATCTTGGTCCTTGTTCCTAGGAATGGGGTGAGTTCTTTCCCAGAGAGAAGAGGACTGATGTCGGGCTTTAGAAAGGGGGAATTGGGGTAAAGATTTACCCATGAACTATTTTTTAATGACCAATCTCAACCCGATGACTGGGCTGTCCTAGAAAAGCTAAATTTGAGAGAACTAAGGGAGCGGGCGATCGCTCCTTTTTATTAGGGGTAAAGACTACCCTGGAAGTAAGCCGTCAAGTTTTCTCAATTCGCTGTCATGAAACTCTTGCGCTTCTTGCTACCCCTACTGGTTTTAAATTTAACAGCTTGTAATTCCCCTAGCGCCTCCCTCGAAGCTCAAACTCAACCGCAAAGTACCAACTCTGGGTCACCTCAAAAGTTAGTCCGAACTCAGCCTCTATCATCTCAGCCAATTCGGATTACCCCCGCGAGTCTTCCCCAACCCTACGCCACAAACAGTGCCTCTAAGTCTCCTAACGTAGTCGCGATTCCGCAAAATCCCACCCTGAAAGTCCCTCCAGGCTTTGTCGTCAACGTCTTTGCTGAAGGCTTGGATGCTCCTCGGTGGTTAGCCTTAACCCCTACAGGCGACGTTCTCGTTACCGAAACCCGACAAAACCGCATCCTTCTTTTGCGCGACACCAATGGAGATGGAGTCGCTGATATCCGTAAAACTTTTGCAGAACGGCAAAATGGGCTAGCCATTCCTTTTGGAATGACCTTTACCAAAGACTATTTTTTCGTCGGTAATACAGGGTCAGTGATCCGATTTCCCTATCAAAAAGGGCAAGATAAAATTACCGGGAATGGACAAAAAATTGCTAACCTCACCCCCGGTGGTTATAACCAACATTGGACGCGCAATGTAGTTGCCTCTCCCGATGGACAAAAGCTTTATGTTTCCATTGGCTCGCAGTCTAACGCTGACGAAGAGTCTTTACCGCGTGCTTCTGTACAAGTGATGAACCTAGATGGTTCTAACCAACAAACATTTGCCTATGGATTACGCAACCCAGTTGGGCTTGACTTTCATCCGCAAACAGGCGAACTCTACGCAACTGTTAATGAACGGGATGGGCTAGGAGATGACCTCGTACCAGACTACCTAACCCGCATTCAGCAGGGAGAATTTTACGGTTGGCCTTACGCTTACCTGGCACCAAATAAGCTTGATCCCCGTCATCTCAACAATGGCAAGAGTCAACGTCCTGACTTAGTATCTCGTACTCAGACACCGGATGTTTTATTTCAAGCGCATTCTGCCGCCTTAGGGTTGCAATTTTATGACGGTAAAACCTTTCCTGAAAAGTATCGCAATGGTGCTTTTGTTGCCTTTCGAGGTTCTTGGAATCGTGACCAAGGAACTGGTTATAAACTCGTTTTTATTCCCTTCGATACGACGGGACGACCTAAAGGTTATTATGAAGACTTCTTAACAGGTTTTCTGCTGAATCCATCAGTCCCAACAACTTGGGGACGACCCGTGGGTCTACTCGTGCTGCCTGATGGTAGTCTACTGTTTACAGAAGAAGCTAATAATCGAATTTATCGTATTCAATATCGTGGATCAGCCGCAGGATGAAACAACTCATTAGCCCGAAAAGTAGTAATCAAGAAGCAACAAAAACTCATCCTTTATTCCTTAGCAAGTATGGTTATACCTTGCTATTGTTTGCCCTGTTTGCACCGTTTTACTCAGCCCTACCTGCCAAAGCTGCGAATCCCGAACACGTTCAAAAATTACTAGCAACGAAGTCTTGCCGTCAGTGCGATTTGCAAGGTGCCCAATTACGGGGAACGAACTTAGTCGAAGCTGACTTAACAGGTGCCCAGTTAAATGGGGCTGATTTGAGTGCTGCTGATCTGACCCGTGCTAAGTTAGAGGGTGCTCAGATGCAAGGGGTTAAACTGGTAGCAGCCAATTTAGAAAAGGCTAACTTAAAAGAAGCTCAATTAGGAGCGAATGGCAAGTTAGTTACTGATTTAAAAGACGCGAATTTGAAAGGGGCTGATTTGTATGCAGCCGATTTGATTGGTGCCCAACTCGCAGGTGCCCAACTAACGGGTGCCCAATTAGATTTTGCCCAACTGACTGTTGCCAATTTAGAAAAAGCAGACTTAACAGAGGTGAACTTAGGGGGTGCCAATTTAGAGAGGGCAAACCTGAGAGGCGCAACCATCAATAAGGGAAAGCTGACGGGGGCGAGGTTGATGGGTGCCCAAATGCACAATGCCCAGCTAGATACTGCAAATTTGGATAGTGCAAACCTTACGGGTGCTGACTTGAGTCAGGCTAACTTGAATGCCGTTGAGATGAATAGCGCCATTTTGCTACAAGCTAACCTGCAACGAGTGGTATTAGAAGCGGCTAACTTACAGAATTCTAATTTCAGTGGGGCTGACCTAACTGGAGCAATTTTACAAGGGGCTGCCCTGAATCGTACCAATTTAAGTGGGGCTAATTTGAGCCGTGCTAACTTAACCAATGCTAAGCTGGCGATCGCTAACCTGACAGGGGCAAATCTAACTGGGGCTAATCTCAATATTGCTTATCTGCAAAACGCTAATCTAGAAGGTAGCAACCTCAACGGGGTAGATTTACGCCAAGCTCAATTACAATCTGCTAACTTAAATAACGCCTCTTTAGTAGGTGCCAATTTAGGCAATGCAAATTTGATGGGTGCCATTTTAACAGGCGCTAACCTGACTTATACAAACCTGAGTACAGCAGACTTAAAAGGAGCCAATTTAGCAGGCGCTAACTTGAGCCATGCAAATCTTGATCAAGCAAACTTCAAAGAAGCTAACGTGGCTGGTGCGAATTTGAAGAATGCCAGACTTCAAGGGGTAATTGGGCTGAACTTGTAATTCACCTCTAACCATCTTATAGCTCTTGATTTTGAAAAACTATGAAATCAGGAATTTTAATTGCTGCGGGTTTATTAACTCCTCTTTTGCTAACAACTACAGTCAAAGCTGAGCATCCTGGGCACGTTCAATGGTTATTACTAACTAAAGAATGTGAAGGATGTGACTTAAGTGGTGCTGATTTAAGTCGAGCCGATCTAAGTGACACTAAGTTAAAAGGTGCTAACTTGATGAATGCCAATCTGAGTGGCGCTATTTTAGTCGGGGCTGATTTAAGTCAGGCACAATTGATGAATGCTAACTTAAGTAGTGCCTTGCTGAATCGAGCTAACTTAAGTGGTGCTAATCTCAAATTTGCTAATTTGCAAGATGCCAGTTTATACAGAATTACTGCCAAAGAAATTGCTGACTTAACCGGGGCTAATCTTAAGGGAGCAAAAATGCCTGACGGCAGAATTTATCAGCCAAAACCTGAAACCGAAAATTCTTCAGATTCTAAAGGAAAATAGGCAAGAATAATTGGATTAAGATGAATTGATAAGGTGACGTTTATCTCTGAAGAATCTGAAGCAAAAGAGCTATTGGGTTCTCAGAGTTTATGCATTTTGGCAAAAAATTAACCTGCTAATCAATTAAAAATGAAGAACACCGGATGGGGTAAATGGTTGTCGAGTCCCCAATCCTAACCCCTCAGCCACCTGCATAAGACCTAAATGTGTAGCTTCAGAAAACGGGATCGCTAAAAGCTAATCGGTATATGGTAGTATCCCATTTGCCGATTGCAATGAGCCAACCACTCAGGCCATCGGCGCTAGTCCACTGCCAAAGCTATTATCCCTTGCTCCATCACTGGAGTTTCCTCCATGCAACTGCGAGATTCCCTGCGCCGAACAAAAATTGTTGCCACGATTGGCCCAGCGACCAGTCAGCCAGATGTTCTACGTGCCTTAATTGAAGCGGGGGCGACGACCCTGCGTCTCAATTTTTCCCACGGAACCCATGAAGATCATCAACGTAGTATTCGTCTGATTCGACAGACCGCTTTTGAGCTAAATCAGCCAGTCGGTATTTTGCAGGACTTGCAAGGACCTAAAATTCGTCTAGGACGGTTTGAGACTGGATCAATTTTTGTTCAGAAGGGCGATCGCTTCACTTTAACCAGCCACCCGGTTCCGGGAAGTCAAGAAATTAGCTCAGTTACCTACGAACCCCTAGCAGACGAAGTTCCCTGCGGAGCCACCATTCTCCTAGATGATGGCAAAGTAGAGATGGTCGTTGAGAAGGTTGACAAAGAGAAACGGGAACTCAACTGTCGAGTTGTTGTAGGGGGAACCCTCTCAAATAACAAAGGGGTAAATTTCCCCGGTGTTTATTTGTCAATTAAAGCCCTAACTGACAAAGACCGCAAAGATTTGATGTTTGGCTTAGATCAAGGCGTTGACTGGGTAGCCTTGAGCTTTGTCCGCAACCCCCAAGACGTATTAGAGATTAAGGAACTGATTGCCAGCGCCGGAAAACAAGTTCCCGTCATTGCCAAAATAGAAAAGCATGAAGCCATTGAGCAAATGGAGGCAATTCTTTGTCTCTGTGATGGGGTCATGGTGGCTAGAGGCGACTTAGGCGTTGAATTGCCAGCCGAAGATGTTCCCATCCTGCAAAAACGGCTAATTGCGACAGCTAACCGCCTAGGCATTCCCATCATTACAGCAACTCAGATGCTAGATAGCATGGTGAGTAATCCTAGAGCCACTCGTGCGGAGATCTCCGATGTGGCAAATGCCATCATTGATGGGACGGATGCCGTTATGCTCTCGAATGAAACGGCGGTGGGGAAATTCCCAGTGGAAGCCGTGGCAACCATGGCTCGCATTGCCGTGCGGATTGAACAAGAAAAGTTTGCTCGCAATATGGACGATGCGAGAAAATCAATTCCCAATGCCATTAGTCAAGCAGTCGGGCAAATCGCTGAACAACTGGATGCTGCTGCGATTATGACCCTGACCAAAACAGGGGCAACCGCACGTAATGTTTCTAAGTTCCGCCCCCACAAGCCAATTTTGGCGGTGACTCCCCATGTGGATGTGGCAAGACAATTGCAGTTAGTCTGGGGTGTAAGGCCTCTGCTGGTGCTTGATTTACCTTCAACGGGTCAGACCTTCCAAGCCGCCATTAATGTGGCTCAGGAGAAGCATTTGCTGGCTCAGGGCGATTTAGTGGTGATGACAGCAGGTACACTTCAAGGGGTACCTGGGTCAACTGACCTGATCAAGGTTGAGTTGGTAACCGCAGTTCTCGGTCAAGGAATTGGGATTGGTCAAGGTGCAGTCAGTGGCCGCGCTAGGGTTGCCCAAAGCGCTGTTGAGATTGGTAACTTTAACCAAGGAGAAATCTTAGTAACACCGCGCACCAGTGCTGAATTTGTGGAAGTGATTCGCAAAGCCTCTGGGATTATTACGGAAGATGAGAGTCTAACTAGTCACGCGGCCGTGATTGGCTTGCGGCTAGGAGTCCCCGTGATTGTAGGAGTGAAGAATGCAACTGAAATTATTCGGGATGGAACGATCCTAACTTTGGATACGCAGCGAGGTTTAATTTATTCAGGGGCTATTGGAACAACTCCAGGAAATGGGTTTGCGGTTTAATTAAGGTCAAGAATCATGACAGATAGCATGCCAAAAGCTGATTGAGTCAATTTTTAATCCTCCTAAATGGTATGAATATGCCTTTTGCAGACTACGATCGCCTATTCGATACGATTGAAGAGTTAGTCCTGCACCACTCACCGAGTGGAGTTGAAGGGGAAATTGATCAATTATTACTCAGTCGATTGGCAAATCTGAACGTGGAAACCTGGTTAGATGCGGCGGGGAATGTCATTGCCAAAATTCCAGGTCAAGATTCTAATCATGCGATCGCCATTACCGCCCACAAAGATGAAATCGGGGCAATTGTCAAAACCGTAGGCGCTGAAGGACGGGTAGAAGTCCGCAAGTTAGGTGGCTCCTTTCCTTGGGTCTACGGCGAGGGGGTTGTTGATTTATTAGGCGACCAACAAACCATTTCTGGGATTCTTTCTTTTGGATCACGCCATGTTTCCCATGAATCCCCTCAGAAAGCCTTACAGGAAGAGACACCCGTCCGTTGGGAAGACGCTTGGATCGAAACGAAACGCACTTCCGAAGAACTAGAAGCCGCCGGGATTAGACCCGGAACGCGGATGGTGATTGGCAAGCATCGCAAGCGCCCCGTGCGCCTCAAAGATTATATTGCTAGCTATACCCTGGATAACAAGGCATCGGTCGCCATTTTATTAGCCTTAGCGGAACAGGTAAAACAGCCCCCAGTCGATACCTATTTGGTAGCCTCGACTAAAGAAGAAGTCGGAGCGATCGGGGCGCTTTACTTTACTCAAAATCAGCGCCTAGATGCCCTCATTGCCCTAGAAATTTGTCCCCTGTCTTTGGAGTATCCCATCGAAGACGGGGATGCGCCTGTATTGCTGGCTCAAGATGGTTATGGAATCTATGATGAGGGGCTAAACAGTCAGTTGCGACAAGTTGCCAAAAATATGAGTATCCCTTTGCAACTAGCAACCCTGAGTGGTTTTGGTAGCGATGCGTCGATTGCCATGAAGTTTGGTCATGTAGCGCGGGCGGCTTGCTTGGCGTTTCCTACACAAAATACCCACGGTTATGAGATTGCTCATTTAGGCGCGATCGCCAACTGTATCCATATCCTCAATACCTTCTGTCAAACCTATACACTTAATCATTAACTGAGATGACCAATTGCGGAGTGGGAATATGATGGTCTTCTCGAATGGGTACTACAGCAGTACCGACTGCAAAGAACTCAATCACATGAGAACTCCAAGCATATCGACCTTCATGAATCTGCACCCCGACAATTCCCTCTGCTTTGAGGTGAGTGGCTTCAACCTGCATCCGCTCCATTGCCAGTTCACGAGCATCATAGAGCGCTTGGGTAAAGTTAGTCATTTCTACATTTTGACCAATATTTCTAAACCACTGACCCAAACCTTGATAAGCAACGTGATAAACACAGTTTCCCATCACCATTCCTACGGGTCGATAACCTGCTCTCAATAACGTCCAAAAATCTTGTCCAGATAAATCGCTGGTGAAGGGTTTGCCCTCAGCCGTTTTAAACGAGAGAGTTGAGTTCCGAGAACAGACGGCGGTACCAATAGCCACAAACTCAGCTAGATTTGGTTCCCATGCCATATGTTTAGCGGTTAAACGAACGCCTACAATCCCATCAGCACCTAGGGCTTCAGCTTCCTCTTCCATCCGGCTCATTGCCAATTCACGGGCATGATACATAGCCTGAGTGAGTACCGTCATTTCTTGGTTCTGATTCCAATTCGCTTGCTGAAAGCCAATGTGGTAAATCGAGCAACCAACTACCATCCCTACGGGATCAAAGCCGACTTCTTTGACTAGTAAAAACTCGTTGACCGATAAATCGCTAGTAAATAAACGCTTTTGACCTCCTTGACCCCGCATAGATTGCAGACGTTCGCGGGCGTGGACTGGTAAGTCAGAGGGTAGGGGCTGATTGCTAGAATCGGGCATTTTCCGTAATCCTTAAAATTAGTAATTTCGTCAGCAAATGAATGCTAAAGATCGACTTTAATCTGTTCAGACTTACCACTCGCCAAGTTATATATCAATAAAGGCGATCGCCCCGAAGTTGCTTTTTCCTGATGATCTTGAATAATCGAAGTTCCCATGGCTACAAAATGAGCCAGCAGATCATGGTAAGTCGTATTATTTAGCTCATACTCAATCTCTTCTAACTCAGCCAGAATTTGCATTCCAACCGCCCCTTCAGCAGCATGTTTCTGAATATCGTTAGTTAAGCGACTCATTGCTAAGTGACGCGCCGTTTGAAATCCTGTTGTGTATTGAGTCAGTTCTTGATTCATCAACCAGTTTCCTGATAACAAACCGAATAAACCAGGATTTGTAATTGAACGAGTTTGGTTATCAGTATGAATATAATAAGAACAAATTCCAAAAACTAATCCTTTCGGCATAAAACCTGCTTGATGCAGTTGCCAAAACTCCTGACCTGTGAGAGCACTGGTAAAGGGTTGGGGTTCCGGTTCTCGATTAGGAACTCGAATGGCAGTTCCGATTGCTGTAAATTCAATAGTTCTTGATCTTTTATCGTAGCCTTTGACCTTAACTTTAACTCCAATTACCCCATGAGCGCCCAATATAGCGGCTTCCTGCTGCATTCGACTCACCGCTAACTCTCTCGCGGCTAGTTGGGCTTGGGTTAAATTTGTTAATTCTCCAGTAAAATTTCGATAGGTATTAAAAGAACCCCAAAAACCAACTTTATAAAAAGCAGTTCCCATCACTAAACTGATTGGTTCATAGCCTCCTTGACGAGTCAGCAAATACTCTTGACAACTTAAATCACTAGTAAAAAAGTGACTTCCTAATTGCTTTTGAACTTGTAAGCGATGCTTGGCTAAAGTAGGAAGACCGCCCATTTCTATAGATTTTCGGCTAGCCTCTTTCGCTGCTTTGCGGCGCTTTTCTTCTTCTGACTCTGGTTTCCAAAAAGGCATCCTTTTCCCCTAGCCAATCACAAATTTATTCAAGGCGCGACGAGTTTGGGCACTGTTTTCCGCCAACTGTGCTAATTGTTGGGCGACTTCATCAGTCCATTGATGAATCGGGATTTCGGTAGTCTTCAGAACCACTCCCCGAACTAACTTCATGACTTTAGCCGTGAGAGAACCCTGACGTTCACGTAGAATTTGATATTGATAATCATTAAAGCGAACGGTAATTTCTTGCACAGGATGATCTTTAGAGAGAAACCAACCGCCACGAGTCACCGTGGTATTTTGAGGTAAAGATTGCTCTAGTTTTTTGGCTAGAAACTCTAAGAGATCGCCAGATTCCTGATGCTCCATACGTAAGGAAGCAGCCAGGACATCTACCTGTAACGCTTGGTCGAAATCCTCTGGCATTGAGTAGTTACTCCTTGGTCGCGATCGCGTCTGCTCTAAAAGCTTAGATGGCAGCTAATTGACTCTATTAAATCACTAGGATTTTTGAATGGCAGGTATCTATAGAAAAATTTGCTTAAGTTTTATCTGGCAATGCAATGCGTTGATTTTTATCTCTACAAGTTTGCTAACGGCTAAAGATTCTCAGCCGGAATCCCTTTAAGGATGTATTCTGCTAAATAATTACGAACGTCTATAAAATCTTGCCAAGGAATGTAAGCTTTTTGCTGTTCTGCTAAATATTTTGTTAACGGTGGACGGGCGAAAACTAAATCAGCCGCCAGTGCCATCTGAAGATCGGTGATCGAGTCCCCGATAATAATCGCTTCATCGGCTCTATACTTTGCCATAATCTGGGCTTTTGCCACAACTTCTGTTCCCCCTTCATAAGCAGAGTTCACGCGCAAGTGTGTATTCTGTAAATCAACATCCATTGCATAAATTGCCGCAATCCGGTGCTGAAAGGGTTCTACTACCGCTTCCACCATGCCGCGAAAGCCGCCAGAAATGACGACAAAGGGAATTTGATTCGTGTCTAAAAAATTAAGCAACTCTATCAAACCAGTGCGTAAAGGTTGCAGACGAGTAAAATCAATGATTTCTGAATAACGTGTAGATGGAATCGAGGACACTAATTGTCGTACTCCATCCCGTAGGGTAAGCCGTTGCGTATAAATCTCTGGTAACAACTGCGCGGCAAGTTCAGGGGTAAAGCGGCGTAGCATGGCAACGAAGGTTTCTTCCTGCGTAATCGTGCCATCAAAGTCACAGAAAACAATACGTCGCACAAAAACTCCTTAATAGTGACAGAACTGCCATGGTTAAGATTTTAAGACTTCCTAAAAACCGCTACTACAGGATTTTCTCGGCTCATTGCGATGGATTGAGCAAAAGTATTAAAGTAGGGGCAATCCCCCTCTGACAGGTGTAGGTTTTTAATCTACAGATGAGTAGACACGATCAAAACCACGGAAAAATCAGCTTGTCTTCCTTGTCCCCCTTGTCCCCCTTGTCTTCGTCTTCCTTGTCCCTTCCCAACTTCCCTCAGTAGTGCCTTGGTAGTAATACGCGAACAGGTTTTAGCCTGGTTAGCCGATAACGTTCCCGCTTCTCGAATCCAACATATCTTGGGTGTCGAGCAAATGGCGATGGATTTAGCTCGTCATTATCAGTTAGATGTCGAAAAAGCAGGAAAAGCAGGCTTAATGCATGATATGGCTAAGTACTTTAAGCCTCAAAAGTTATTGCAGATGGCGCACCAAGCAGGCTTACGGTTAGATCCTGTAGAAGAACTGCATCCCCATTTGCTTCACGCTGATGTGAGTGCGCTCGTGGCAAGAGAGCAATTTGCGGTGCAGGATGAAGAAGTGTTGCAGGCTATCCAAAATCACACCTTGGGCAGACCAGAGATGAGTTTGCTCAGCTGTATAGTTTTTATAGCGGATACCCTAGAGCCAGGACGAGGCAACACTCCGAAACTAGAGGAGTTGCGGCAAATAAGCTATCAAGATATCTATCAAGCTGTATGGCTGACCTGCGACTATTCCCTGAAATATTTATTAGATAGCCGTTGTTTAATTCACCCTCGCACCATTAGAACTCGGAATTGGGCACTTCAACAGGCAAATCAGAAATAGAAGTCCGTAGACCTTCTGACAAATGGAATAACCTTATAGATAAGGGTTGTCTGCTCGAAAAGAGGCAATGCTACTGTTCTCAGACCATGATTTCAGGAATTAATCTCTAGTTTTGAATAAGGAATCTAGTTTTTGATGGCAGAGTTTTTACAATCTTCCTCTACTTTAATGACCGCTAATCCTGTAAGCAAAGATGAAAGCTACAACTTGGCGCTAGCAGCTGCTAGTGCTGCTGACGATCGCAAGGGGGGTGATATCGTTCTGCTCAGAGTAGCAGAGGTTTCCTACCTAGCCGATTATTTTGTCATGATCACGGGTTTATCTAGAGTACAACTGCGTGCGATCGCCCAAGCGGTTCAAGCCAAAGTAGAAACCGATTGCCAACGACAGCCTTTGCGGATTGAGGGACAAGCCGAAGGCAGTTGGGTGGTTTTAGATTATGGGGATATTATTGTTCACATCATGTTGCCTCAAGAGCGCGAATTTTATAACTTAGAGGCATTTTGGGGTCATGCTGAACGGATTAATTTTGCAGCCCTATCTTGATAACCCCCTAGAACCTGCTTAAAATCAGGGTGTTTAGCCAAGAAAAGGCTGAAAAAATGGAGTCTTCAGTTTCTGATTGCCCAGTTCCAGCAGAACAACAACCCATCAACGAGTACCAGGAATTGCGAGAGTCTTGGTTTTTTAGTTGGGGAACTTTGGATCTGCAAAGGTATTTTAGGAAAATCGCTTGGATATGGCTATGGAGTTGGTTAATAGCCGGACCTGTCGCAGCATCCAGCTTTATTCCCAAGAAGTATCTAGGGCAGTTTCTGCTCTGTGGTGCGGCCGGAGCCAGTATAGTAGTGGCGTTCGTGTTGTTGCGTCTTTACTTAGGGTGGTCGTATGTATGCGATCGCTTGCAGAAAGAAACCGTCCTGTATGAAGAATCCGGTTGGTATGATGGGCAAACCTGGACAAAAACGCCAGAAGTTTTAACACGCGATCGCTTACTCGTTACCTACCAAGTTCAACCCATTCTCCAACGCTTGCAACGCACCTTTGCCTTACTTGCTATCTTGTTTGGCATCGGTAGCATCATTTGGATTTTTATTTAAAGCGTCATTAGTAACTTCGCTAATGACTCCAGACTAACCACAAAAAGTGATAAATTCTACCCATGACAAGGGGAAAACGAACTCAAGCACCAGAACTGGAAGTCCGGTTACTGCGTGAAGGCATAGCTGAATCGACTCACCACGTCCAAGCGGTTGTCGCTGACAATCGAGGTCGTGTGCTATCTGTCGCCGGAAACGCTGAAACAGCATCTTTTGTGCGTTCAGCCCTAAAACCGTTCCAAGCTCTTGCCGTAACTACAACAGGCACCTTAGAGCGCTATAACCTCACCGACCGAGACTTAGCCATCATCTGTAGTTCTCACCAAGGCAAACTAGAGCAGGTGCGGCAAGTTTTTAACGTATTGTGGCGTGCTGATATTGACCCATCAGTCCTCCAGTGCCCGATTCCCTCAGGCAAGCGTAGCCCACTAGAATATAACTGTTCTGGGAAACACGCAGGCATGTTGGCGGTTTGTCAACAGCGAAATTGGCCTCTGAATACTTACTTACAGCGAACTCATCCCATACAGAAGTTAATCTTGGGCAAAGTCGCAGAATTGCTGAGAATGCCAGCAGAAGAATTTATTGCTGTTCACGATGATTGTGGCGCTCCTACTTATTTGTTGCAACTAGGACAAATGGCTTCCCTGTTTGCTCAACTAGCTTCCGGAAGCAACTTAGATTTAGAGCGAATTGTCCGTGCGATGACCCATCACCCCACGATGGTAGCTGGAGAAGGTGAGTTTGATACCCTACTCATGCGACTAACCCAAGGAGAACTCGTCAGTAAAGCGGGTGCTGAAGGTATTCAGTGCATTGGTCGTGTAGGTGAAGGTATGGGTTTAGCCATTAAGGTAGTAGACGGTGCTAAACGGGCAAAATTTGCTGTGGCAATTCATCTGCTGAAACAGATGGGTTGGATTAGTCCTTCAGTCTCGGAAGTCTTAGCAGAGAGCTTTATGAGCTTAGGAAAATTCAAGCGCTTAGAGGTTCTTGGGGAATTATCAATGCTGTAGTTGCACTTTTTGAAGTTTGCGGTTATAGTAAAGAAGTTGACGCGGGGTAGAGCAGCCTGGTAGCTCGTCGGGCTCAACAGCAAGGTTAACTAGACGCTTTACAGTTTATCTTGCATTGGGCGGTACACAGAGAAACTTGTGTACGATTACCTGTCAAACTCGGGGAAGCCATTAGCGCGGTAATCCCGAACCAAGCTCCGGAAACGGAGAAGGTGTAGAGACTGGAAGGCAGGCACCCTAACGGTAACGCCGAGGGTGAAGGGACAGTCCAGACCACAAACTGGGAGATCCAGGCAGTGAAAACTGTAGTGGGACGCATAACCCGAAGGTCAGTGGTTCAAATCCGCTCCCCGCCACCAAATAAAAAGTTCCTGTAATCATAATGATTGCAGGAATTTTTTTTAGGCTTATTAACAGCAATTCCCTGAATGTGAATGTGGACACGAAGATCAAGGGAGACATAGCAGAACAAGCAGCAA
>Ga0164305_10000453_pt1 | contig 15438 bp, 15 predicted proteins | sample Whisoiple_237_MG_FD_110215 | JGI IMG/M metagenome (GOLD analysis project Ga0164305, IMG submission 110215) | Soil microbial communities amended with pyrogenic organic matter from upstate New York, USA - Whitman soil sample_237_MG | ecosystem: Environmental > Terrestrial > Soil > Agricultural...
GCAAGCTGCTGCTCCGTCAGAACGCATTCATGCTCATTCCAGAGACTTATGCTTGGCGCTTTGCGGGAGAGATATTCGGGGCTGGCATAGACGCCTCGCGTTAACGCCGAAAGTCGCCGGAAGGGAACGTCTGGATTGAGCAATGGCCCGAGATGGATGGCCACGTCATAGCTTTCTTCCGACACGTCCACCCAACGGCCATTAACGTGAATTTCAAGATCGATCGACGGATATTTTTCCGCGAAGGAGGCGATCGCGCGACTCAGCCAGCCGCTGCCGAAATCGATCGGCATGCTGACCCGTAAGCGGCCTTTGAGGCTCGTGCGCATCTGCGTGGCCTGCAATCCCGCGTCTTCGATCTCGGCGGCAATGCGTGCGCAATGACCATGCAACCGAAGCCCTTCTTCCGTTATGGTGATGCGCCTGTTTCGCCGCTTCAGCAGCGCCGCGCCGACTTGGCTTTCGAGGTGCTGGATTTTTCGGCTCACAGTCGACTTCGGTAGTCCGAGGGTGCGCGCCGCCTTGGTGATGCTCTGCACGTTCACGACCTCGAAAAAAACGAGCAGCGCGTTCAGATCGATATTCATCTCACATCCTCCCGATGGGGACACTCGCATTGTCCCAAAATTGGAACAACCCCTCCGGCGACTTCGTGCTTTGGGCGTGCGGCTCGCGCTTGCTAATGTTCGCCTGTAGAGAAGATCAGGCGGAGCACTTCTACCAACACTTCGAGTGGTCTCCGCCGGGAGGATAGGCATCGTGAAACTCCGCCGGACAAAACTGCTCGCTCCGCGCATGTGGCGGATGAGACTTCCGTGAGCAGCGACGATACACAGCGGGCCGTACTCACAGCGACATCGTCGCGGACGCTGGCGCAATCTGTCTTGCCAAGTCGCAGAAGCGCGAGCGAAGGCCAACGCGATGTAATGGCGACGACACTCGTCGTGATTGCCATGCTGGTCGCGATGCAGATCGCCAGCGCCTATGTGCCTGATTACATCATGCCGGCGCCGATTACCGTTCTAGCCGCGACAAAGGACCTGCTCGTTTCCGACAAAATGCACATACTTGTCACGCTAACCCGGCTTGCCGGGGCTGTCGCGTTCTCAATGATCTCCGGAATCGTGATCGGTGGCGCAATGGGTACGATCGGAGTCATTCGGCCCGTTCTGCGCGCCATCATCGTGATCGACACCGGCATTCCGGCTTTGTCATGGATGCTGGTTGCAGTCTTCTGGTTCCGCGGTCCGGAGATGCGTATCTTCTTCATCCTCACGGTCATCCTGCTGCCGTTCTACGCCCTGAATGTCTACGAAGGTATTCGCGCCCTGCCACGCGACCTGATCGATATGGTGGAAAGCTTCCGACCATCGCGTCGGCAGATTTTGTACTACCTCATTATCCCGCACATTGTTCCGTACATTTTCCTCACCACGAAATCCGTGATCGGTTATGCGATCCGCATGGCTGTCTTTGCCGAACTCATTGCCTCCGCGATCGGCATCGGCTCGCGCATGAATTTGGCGCAATCGATCTTCCGCATTGATCAGGTCTTTGCGTGGACCTTCCTGCTCGTTATCCTGAACATTGCGCTTCAGGCGGCGGTTTCGGCCCTGGAGAACGTGGCGCTCAAATGGCGCCCGGAGGTGAGGGTGCGATGACGAGCGCGGCTCTCATTGAAGTTTGCAACGTGCGCAAGAGCTTCAATGGTTTTGTCGCGGTCGAGGATCTGAGCTTTGGTGTCGGCCAAGGCGAGATCGTTGCCCTCCTTGGGCGAACCGGCGCCGGCAAGAGCACCGTTCTAAATTTGGTCATGGGAACGATTAGGCCTGATTCCGGCAAGATCAGCGTCGCCGGACACGACCCCTACAGCGAGTTCGGCGCGCTTCGTGGCCGCATTGCCGTGAGCTTTCAGACCGACCGGCTGCTGCCCTGGCGTACGGCGATCGAAAATGCCGAACTTGGTTTGCTCATCCTTGGCGTCGACAAGACAGAAGCACGCAGGCGGGCGCAGCAGTGGCTTGACCGCGTCAAGCTCACCGGAGCGGAGAACAAGTATGTTCATGAGCTCTCGGGCGGCATGCGGCAACGCGTTTCGCTTGCGCGCGCGCTCGCCGTCGATCCCGCCATCGTTTTCCTTGATGAATCGTTCAGCCAGCTCGATCATGTCACCTCGCGTGCCTTGCGCGGTGACTTTCACCGGATCGCGCGCGAGTTTGGCAAAACGTGTCTCCTCGTCACGCACCGGATCGACGACGCGCTTGAGCTCGCCGATCGCGCGTTGATCCTGACGCAAGGCGCACGGATCGTCCTTGCAGAAGAGATCACCGAGAGGAAACGAGCCGAGGCCGCGGCTCTGGAAGACGTACACGACCGGATCGCCGCCGCGATGGGCGACGTCGACAACGGTGAGGAAGACGCAGAACACGAGGTTTTGTGATGCCAGAGTCGGATACAGTGATAGTCGGGTATTCTGAAACGAAAGTTGTGTTCAAGAGCGGCCGCAGCGCCTACGACTTCGCCGGCGAGGCGTTCGCCTCGTTGCTTGAGCGCACGGGAGTAACGAAAGACGAAATAGACGGCCTCTCGGTTACGCTGGCGTTGAGCGAAGCCGGCAATCCGTTCTTCACCGTGTATATGGCGGACGCGTTGGGGCTGACGCCGACATGGCTGAATGCGGGCGCTATCGGTGGATGCTCGGCCATTGGCGGCATCGCGCGCGCCGCCTGCGCCATCCGAGACAGTATGTGCAAGATCGCGCTCGTCCTGTCGGCCGATGCGCCGAGCACGGCCTGGCGCGCCAATTACGGTGCCTATCGCAGCGAGTTCCAGGACCCGCCCGGCGTGCAGGGCCCTCCTGCGAGCTTCGGGCTGCTTATGAGCCGTTACCAGCACCAGTACGGGCTCCAAGCTGAAGCGCTCGGTAAAATCGCCATCACGCAACGCGAACATGGCCTCGCCAATCCAAACGCGCTCGACAAGTTCAGGAAGCCGCTCACCATGGATGAGTACATGGGCTCTCGCATGATCGCTGATCCGCTACGCGTGCTCGATTGCGTGATGTTCTGCGATGGCGCCAATGCCTTCCTGGTCATGAGCGAGGATGAGGCGCGCTCGCGCGGTCTGAAGAAGATGGTGCGGCCCAGAGCCTATGCGGAGGTGACGAATTTCGCCGGCAACGAATCCTGCCCAGACATTACCGAAAGCGGCTTCTGGAAGATTGCGCCGGAAGTTTTCCGCAAGGCTGGAATGACGCCGGGGGACATCAGGATGTTTCAGCCGTACGACGATTTCACGATTGCCGTGCTTATGCAGATGGAAGCTTTCGGTTTCTGCGAACGCGGTAACGGGTCACGTTACGTCCTCGAAACCGATCTTTCCTATCGCGGCGCCCTGCCGCTCAATACCGGTGGCGGCCAGATTTCCGCTGGTCAGCCGGGTCTGGCGAGCGGGGGCCTGAACCTCGCGGAAGCGGTGCGCCAAATGTTCGGCGAGGCGGAGGGACGCCAGATTGAGAACCCGAGCACCGCCATTGTCACGGGGATCGGCGTTATCCCCTATGGCCGCAATTGGGGCACCAGTGCCGCGATGATCCTGGAGGCCGCGAATGGCTAACGAAAACCGCCCTGTCCCGAAGCCCGATGTGTACGTGCCGACAAAACCTTTTTGGGATGGTGCGCGCTCCGGAAAGCTCATGCTGCAATTCTGTAAGGACACGCAACGCTTCCAGCACTATCCGCGTCCCGTCAGCATGTATACAGGCAGCCGCAATCTCGAATGGCGCGAAGTGTCGGGCAAGGGCCAGATTTACGCCTGCACGGTCGTGCGCGTTCCCGGCCCAGGACTCGAGGGGCGGCTGCCGCTTAGCGTCGCCACGGTGGACCTCGAGGAAGGGGTGCGCATCATTGCCAATATTCTCGGCAGCAATTCCGAAGTGGTGACGATCGGGCAACGTGTGGTGCTCGCCTGGGATCAGATCGACGGCGACACGCCCTATCCCGCGTTCAGGCTGGCCTAGACTCCTATGGGTGCGGGGTTGATGCATCTTAACTTTGTGTGTACCGAAAACGTTCGGAGCTATCGTACCTGCGAAGGAGATACATTTAGGAAACCTCGGAATAATCGAACACACCTCGCTGAGGGCTGCGAAAATGTCAAAGGCAAGGATGCGTGCGCTGGTTTTGGAAAGCCACGGCGGATTGGAAAATCTGAAAGTCGTCGACGACCTGCCGATCCCTGCTGTGGTCGACCGCCATGTCCTTATTCGCGTGCGCGCATCATCCTTCAACTACCACGATGTGTTCACGGTGCGCGGCATGCCTGGTATCAAAGTGCCACTTCCTGTGGTGATCGGTCTCGACATGGCCGGCGAAATTTCTGAGGTGGGTCCCGGCGTAACGGGCTGGAACAAGGGCGACCGGGTTTTGGTCAATCCCCTGAACAAAAAAAAGGGGTTGATGGGTGAGATGATGGACGGCGGCATGGCGCAGTACTGTCTCGTCGACGCCGAGCAACTGATCCGCATGCCCGAATTCGTCGCGTTCGAGGACGCCGCCTCGTTGCCAGTGGCATATGGAACCGCCCATCGCATGTTGGTGACCCACAATACGATCAAGGCCGGCGACCGCGTTTTGGTGCTCGGCGCTTCCGGGGGGGTCGGCACGGGTTGCGTGCTCCTGGCAAAGCTCGCCGGAGCCGAAGTCATCGCTTGCGCGGGTGGCGAAAAGAAGATGCAGCGTTTGCGTGATCTCGGTGCCGACCATGTGATCGATTACAAAGCCGTCGATTTTTCGAAATGGGCGATCGAAAAATACGGAAAGCCGCAGCGCCGCACCTACGAGGGCGGCGTTGATGTCGTCGTGAACTTCACCGGCGGTGATACCTGGCTTCCTTCGCTGCGTTGCTTGAAGCGCGGTGGCAAGCTGCTGGTCTGCGGCGCGACAGCCGGACACGATCCAAAGGAAGATTTGCGCTACATCTGGAGCTTCGAATTGCAAGTCATCGGTTCCAACAGTTTCTACGATGACAATCTGACTGAACTCATGCGCCTGATTTCCGAGAAAAGGCTTAAGCCCGTCGTGGACAAGGTTCTTCCGCTTGATCGGGCCATCGAAGGCCTGCGGCTGATCGAGAACCGGGAGGTCCTCGGCAAGGTCGTGATCACTCCTTGAGCCTCCATTTCGCCAGAAAGCCAAACGCGCAGGATCGACCATGACTGAAAAACTGACGCCCGCCGCCGTCGAAGAGATGATTACGCGGGGTCCTTTCAACAAATGGCTCGGCCTACGTATTCGAAAGGTTGACGAAGAAGGAATCGAATTAACGGCCACCTGGCGTGAAGAGTGGGTGGTTAACCCGCAGGGCCGCTACACTCATGGCGGCATCCTGGCCGCTATCATCGATCTGACGGCCGATTGGGCGTTGGTGGCCCACACTGGCCGTGGCGTTCCAACAATTGATATGCGTGTCGACTATCACCGGGCGGCCATGCCTGGCGACCTTACCGCGAAAGGACGTATCGTGAAGCTCGGCAGCCAGTTTTCGGTTTCGGAGGCGAGCGTCTACGACAAGGAAGGCGCCCTTCTTGCGAGCGGTCGGGGCGTCTATCTCACGGCTCCTCGCAAGGGCTAAGCGGGATTATCCGTGACAGCTTCCTCCCAAAGCACGGATACTTTCGCAATGGCGGGATCCGCCCCCTCCAAACGTGAGGGAGTCTTCGACCACGGCGTCCTCAATCTCCATTACGATCTCGATTCAGGCCGGGAATTGTTCGACTTGCTCGGGTTCAACGTCGCGCCGCGGAGTTATCACAGCCTTGGTTCAATGAATCACCTGATTGTATTCGAGGCGAGCTATCTCGAATTGATCGGGCTCGATCCGGCAAATCCCAATCCGCGTAAGGAGCTTCTCGACTGGCCTGTCGGGTTGAATGGCTTGGTGATTGGCAGTGACGACATTGACCTCACGCGAGCACGGTTGCGGTCAAGGGGCCTGCCAGTGCTTGAACCAAAAGCCTTCAGCCGGCCTGTGGAAATCGGCGGTGTTGTGCGCGAGGCGCGATTTCGCACGGTTCACATCGATCCGAGGTTTTTCCCGGCCTCCCGACTATATTTCTGCGAACACCTGACGCCGGACCTCGTCTGGCATCCGGCATTCATGCAGCATCCAAACACGGCGAATTCATTGATGCGTCTTTTGGTTGCCGCTGAGGACCCAGATATACAGGTCGGCCATCTCGCTCGGACGATTGGAGCGAGGCTCGGCACAGGCGGGGCTGTCGGGATCGGAGGGGCCATTGTTGCTTTCGAGTCGCCGCAGTGCCTTTTTCATCTCCATGGCGATAACCTTGACCTGGAGGGGCCACTCCCGCGGATCGTGGGAATGAGCATTGGTGTCCGTTCCCTGAACTCTCTCAAAGCCGGTGTAGACTCGCGATGGACTGGAAAGCTGATCGAAGCCGATGCCCATCGCATCATCGTTCCCGCAGCCGAATGCTTCGGCGTCATGCTTGAGTTCGTTGAATCCAATGTGAGCGTGACGTGATCTCGCTCAATGTAGGTGCCCTGATCGATGGCGGGCGTCCGCGGAATAAAGTAGCCGTCATAGATTTCGACGGCGAGCAGAGCCGAAGCGTGACGTATGGCGCGCTCAATGCGTTGGGCAACGGTGTGGCGAGGGCGTTGGTAAATCGTGGCTTCCGGCGAGGCGATCCGGTTGGCATCCTTGCTACAAACAGCTCGTTCTATCTAGCCATTCACCTTGGCATCATGCGAGCGGGTCTCGTGTCCGTTCCGATCAATTTTCGCCTGCCGGCTCATCTCATCGGTGACCTTGTCAAAGACTGCGGTGCTCGTCTGGTATTCTGCGATGTCCAGCATCGTGCCTTGCTTCCCGACGACGTAGGCGCGGTAAGGCTCAATAAATTGGAGGAGTTCAGCTCCTTCGTCGATCACGGACCTTTTGAAGCCGTTACGCCGGAAAAGGGAGAACCCGCCACATTTCTCTATACGTCCGGGTCGACAGCCAAACCAAAGGGTGTCGTGCTCTCCCATGACGCGCAACGTTGGGTCATCGACATGCGGCTCGGATCGCCAGACCTTGGAGACCAACGGGTCTTGATCGCAGCCCCGCTTTACCACATGAACGCGCTCGCACTCTCGCATCTGGTCCTTGCAGCGCACGCCAGTATGGTCCTTATGCCTCGGTTCAAGGTGAAAGGGTACATCCAGGCAATCGATCGTTTCCGCTGCACGTGGCTGACGGCCGTGCCGCCGATGATCGCCATGATGCTCAATGATCAAGAAGCCATGGCAAGCGCCGACCTTTCGTCAGTGCGGCACGTGAGGATGGGGTCCGCACCGGCGAGCGTCACCTTGCTCGACAAGATCAAGCGGACCTTCCCAAAAGCCGAAATCCTGAATGCGTATGGGACAACGGAGGGCAGCCCCATTGTCTTCGGACCACATCCCCAGAGGAAGCCGATCCCAGACCTGTCTCTCGGCTACAAGCATCCCCAGGTCGATCTGCGGCTCGTTGACGACGCCGGCGCCGAGGCGGACGAAGGTGTGCTTCAACTTCGCTCGCCTGGGATGATGAGTGGATATCATAACCGGTCCGACCTGCCGCAGCCTTTCACCTCTGATGGCTATTACATTACCGGTGATATCTTCAGCCGCGACGCGGACGGCTTTTATTATTTTGTCGGTCGGGCCGACGACATGTTCGTGAGCGGGGGCGAGAACATCTTTCCGGGCGAGGTCGAACGCATGCTGGAGACCCATCCCGACGTTCTCCAGGCTTGCGTGGTTCCGATCGACGATCCGATCAAGGGGCATAAGCCCGTCGCTTTTGTACGTCTCGCCCCCGGGTCGGTGACCGGCGCCAGCGAACTCAAAGCCTTTGCATTGCAGAATGGAACGGCCTATCAGCACCCGCGCGCGATCTGGTTCTTGGATGATTTCCCGCTCACATCGACCAACAAGATTGACCGTGCCGCGCTCATGCGGCGCGCGCGATCCGCCGCGAACACCGTTGACCGTGCAAGCTCGAGATAAAGCGTTCATGGCCACTCAGAGGGATCGTGGGTCCATGACAACATGTCTCCGCGGCTACAGACACTGGCAGCTGCGTTGGAAAGGATTGTAGAATGCGTGCCAATTATGTTGCGATACTGATCGTCGGTATCTACATCATTGGTCTGGGGGTTATTACCAGTATCCTCCAGCGGTCCGTGAGGACGGCAAACACCTTCACGTCGGGGACCACTGGGCACACGGGTGTTCCGGCTGTCTTGGTGGGCCTTATGCTGATGTCCGAGTTTATCGGAACGTCTGCGAGCGTGGGCACCGCACAGGAGGCATACAAGGTCGGTATTTCCGCGTCCTGGAACATTCTGGCCTTGGCTGCCGGGTTCGTATTCTACGGTTTCTTTCTTGCGGAGAAATACAAAAGCTCGGGGCACAATACGATATCGGCAATTCTCGATCAGGTTTATGGCCGCAATACAAAGCTTGCCACATCACTGGTGATGGTGTTCGCGCTTGAGATCGTTGCGGTCGCCATCTATGCCGGAGGTGGTACCATTCTGAGCGTCTTGCTTGGTGTTGATCGTACCTCCTCCATCATCGTCTGCGGTTTTGTTTCCGTCCTATACGTATTCGCGGGCGGCATGAAGTCCGTTGTCTACACCAATGTGGTTCACTCAATTATCAAGTATTTGGGCATTGTTGTCGCTCTGTCCTTCGGTATCAGCAGGGTCGGAGGATTCCAGGAACTCCATGCGCGTCTTCCTACAGAATTGTTCTCTTGGACTTATGTCGGTTGGGACCAGATATTCGCCTGGTTTATAGCAGGCATGGGCGCAACCTTTTCAACGCAATACGTGATTCAAGCGATCAATACCGTAGATGACCCGAAGAGCGCCAAAATAGCGAGTTTTTCCACCGCGCTCTTTCTGGTCCCATTTGGAATTATCACAGCGCTCGTGGGGATGTGCTCACTTGCGTTGTTTCCCAACATCAAGTCGATCAACGCATTTGCTGCACTCGTAGAGGGGATGAACGGCGTTACCGGGGGTGTCGTCTGCGCAGGACTGGCCGCCTCACTGTTTGGCTCGATCGCTGCATTCGCGGTCGCGACCGCCACGCTCCTGTATAAGGACTTCTACGTCGGCTTGGGACGCAAAGATCGCACCGAAAAGAGCTCGTTGACCTTTGTCCGAGTTGCGACCGTAGTCATGGGCCTGCTTCCAATCGTTCTGGCGATCTATACTCCGAACATTTTATCCATGACGTTTCTCGGGAAAGCGCTGAGGGCATCGCTGTCCGTGCTGGTTCTGTTCGTATTTTTTGCACCTTGGTTCGGAACCAAGCTCGGAGCGTTTTCCAGTATCCTGGCGTCTCTCGTCGCAACCATCGTCTGGTTCATGTTGGGCAATCCACTTGGCATCGACAACGCCTACCTTGCGTTAGTTGTGCCGCTTGTGATCATGGGCTTGAGCGAGATCATCAAACGTGTGCTGAAAGACAGCAAGGCTGGTTTGCCCGCCGAACTCTAAGAGACGCCGGAATACCCGGTGCTGGGATGGGGCATGGTGGGCTCTCGTCGGCGCGTTCACCTCCGCGGCGCGTTGCTAGGAACAACCCACGTTATACCTACATCTTACACGTGGTCGATGAAGCGGAGCATGGCGGATGGCAAAGCCCTGCATTCGAGCAAGGACAGCCCATAAGCAGGAATTTCCTAGTCATTAGGCGAATGCGGCAATTCTGGCCTGGAAGGGTAATGTAACCAGCCGAATTACGGGGGGGAAACACGCCGCCAGTGATGTGCAATATCACTTCCGCGACAGAACCATACACAATCGCGGCTGCACATGTGATCGAGAAGCCGGATCAGTCCCGCCGCTCGCCCAGGACGGCCGATCAGGCGATCATGCAGCCCAATTGATAGAAGCTTCGGGGAGCCGTTTAGGCCCTCATCGTAAAGAAGATCAAAAGCGTCCCGCATATAGGAGAAGAAATCGTCGGCGGTCGAAAATCCGCTATTCTCGTTGAATCGGTTATCGTTCGCCTCGTACGAATACGGAATTACTAGATGAGGGCCAGTCGGCATCTGCACCCAATACGGAAGCTCATCCGAAAGCGAGTCGCGGTCATACAGGAACCCGCCGTGCTCACATAGGAGACGCCTGGTATTCGGTCCCGGCCTTCCAGTCATCCAGCCCACAGGTGCCTGGCCAGTGATCTGAACGAGCGACTCCACCGCCCGACCAATATGCTCTCGCTCAATCCTTTCGGGCACATCGCCGTAATCTATCCAGCGATAGCCATGGCTTACAATCTCATGGCCGCGGCTTAGAAATGCTTGCGCCAGAGTAGGATTTTGCTCCAGCGCCCGAACAACAGCTAGAATACTCGCTTTAATGAAGAACCGATCGAAAATATCGAGCAGCCGCCAGACGCCGCGGCGACTCCCATATTCAAAAACTGATTCCACGAGGGGCACCCGTCTGCCGATATGAGCGGGAACGCCGATGTCGTTGAGCATGCCTTCGGAATAATCGTCGCCGTTCGCTAGCGTCGCTTCGCCGCCGCCCTCTACATTCAGATTAAAGTTTACGGCGATAATAGCCTGGTTCGGCCAGCGCGGATTAGGCGGGAATTCGCCATAGCCGACGAGGTCCCGCTGCTGCATCGGGTCTTGGGCTACGTCGCGCATTTACACACTCTTGTGGTTCAGGAGGAGTGAGAAGCCGGTTGTGGGCGTGGGACAGTCGGTTCGCTGAGCGGAGCCGCCCACGGATCGTAACAAAAGAACCAATCCGGATCCGTTGGTCCATGCATCCAGCTATTCTGAAATGAGATCCGTTGAACCTCAGCAACGCGCGGAATGCGGGCTGCCTCATAGGTGACGAAAGCTTGCCAGGGATTGTCGAACTGCGTCAGACAACGGCTGAGAATGACGGCGTCTTCGATCGCCATAGCACCTCCTGCCGCCATGTACGGCCGAACGGGATGACAGGCATCGCCCATCAATACGGCACGATCCGCGCTCCAAACGTCGTTCCGATCCCGATCATAAATGGGCCAAAGGGTCACGTCGATTGCCGCTTCGACTACACGACGGAGATCCTGGTGGAATCCCTCGAAAGACGCGACAAGTTCGTCCCGGGACGAGGGCAGCCAGGTGCTCTCGCTGTACCAACCCGATGCCGGGACAGTGCCGATGACGTAAACTTCGTCACGTCGGCCGGTCAGAAAGTAAGTCAGAATATGGCGGTCCGGAGCCCACCACTTCGTGCAATCCCGCATTTGGTATCCCCTAAGACGAGTGGCCGGGAAGATTGCTCTTTGCGCCACACGCCCGACGAACCGAGGCGGTTCATTCCCAAGCACATGTTCACGCACTCTCGACCGTATGCCATCCGCGCCTACCACTATATCAGTGTCCACCCTTTCGCCATTCTCAAAACTCAGACGAACGGAATGGTGACGTTCCTCGATTTGCCTTAGGGAGTATCCAAGACGAATAGATGCGGGATCGACGGCGGATTGGAGGATGGCGTGTAGATCGCCGCGGTGAATATTAAGGTAGGACGCACCGAAATGTGCTTCCGCTGCCGCGTCGAATACAATCTCAAAAAGAACTTCGCCACTATCCCAAGCCCGGCTCACAAAAGAGTCCGCCTTAATGCCGGCTCCCAACAAAAGCGGTTCGAGCCCAAGGGGCCGAAGCGATTTGGTGACATTGGCACTAAGAATGATGCCAGCGCCTATGCGTGAGAACGTCGGGGCCTGCTCGAAGACGGTGAGGGGGAAACCCTCCCGTTGGAGAAGGGCCGCAGCGGTCAACCCCCCCAGGCCAGCACCGATGACGGCAATCCGAATGTCCCGCTCCATGATCTCACAAAGCATGCGCCGGCGCCTAAGATCAATGCCGGCTCGGAAGTGATGTGGAGCGTAGCTACAGCTCCTGCAGCCGCGCCCCTGCCGTTTGGAATAATCGTTGCATGCTAAGCCCCGGATCGCTGATACTCGAAATAGATCGCGGGAAAACTTCGGTACAGATGGCCTAGAGAAGTTGAAAGCTAGCCAGAGGCAATGGGCACGATTGTGGCAAACATTCAGATCAGTGGTCTTTACAAAACATATCAGACACGTACCGGCCACACCGTCGCATTGCAGCAGGTGGATCTTGCAATTCGCCAGAACGAGTTCGTGACGCTGGTTGGTCCTTCCGGATGCGGCAAGTCGACGCTTCTGAAGATCATCGATTTGCTAATCCCGCCTTCCCGAGGGACTGTACTGTTTGATGGGCGGCCGCTTGCGGGTCCGTCGCGCGACGTAGGCATAGTCTTTCAGGAGCCAGTTCTCCTGCCCTGGCGAGGGATTCTCGATAATGTCATGCTCCCTGCTGAGATCCTCGGTTTAGACCTAGCTCAAGCGCGCCGGCGTGCGATGGACCTCCTTTCGTTGGTTGGCTTGGCGGGATTTGAGCAGCGGTACCCAAAGGAGTTATCAGGAGGCATGCAGCAGCGCGCGGCGATCTGCAGAAGCCTCGTGCACGACCCTTCCATCCTACTGATGGACGAGCCTTTTGCCGCGCTAGATGCTATGACACGTGAAGAGCTCGGTTTCGAGCTGTTGAAGATATGGGACGTCTACAAGAAGACTGTTGTTTTCGTGACACATCAAATTTCTGAAGCCATCCTTCTGGCCGATCGAGTCGTCGCCATGTCGCCGAGGCCCGGTCGGATTGAAAAGGTTATCGAGGTAAGCCTACCTCGCCCGCGTCGGCTCGACATGCAGTTCTCACCCGAGTTCAAGCGATACTCCGATGAAATCCGGACGCTGATCCGCCCCTAGCGAGAACTTACGTGTCCGAACAACACACTCTCCCGGTGATGGGGATCGAAGAGACAACGTTCCATCGGCGGGGTGCTGGAGCGAGCGCGTACGTCGCACCGGCTCTAACTCTGTTGGCCACGGCAATCGTCTGGGAACTCGCGGCCCGATACTTCCAAATTCCTGGATGGCTGCTTCCGACCCCAAGCGCCATTGGGGAGGCGATGGTCGACTGGAGAGTAGAGCTCTTGAGGCACACCCTGGTCACCCTTTACGAAACCCTCATGGGCTTTGGATTGGCGCTCGCGTTTGGCGTGCCTCTTGCGGCACTGGTCACATATTCGCCGTTGCTGCAAAAAACGATTTATCCGCTCCTCCTGGCGCTTCAGTCTGTCCCCAAGGTTGCTGTCGCTCCGTTGCTTGCGTTATGGATCGGATTCGGAGTTTTGCCGAAAATCGTTGTCGTATTTCTTGTCTGTTTCTTTCCGATCATCGTCGCCACGGCAGCGGGACTTTCGGCCGTGCCCGCGACGGTAATGGAGCTGATCCGCTCTCTCTCGGCATCGCAATATCAGATTTTCACGAAAATCCGCTTTCCCACGGCCCTGCCCCACATCTTCGTCGGCAGCAAAATCGCCATAACGTTCGCGGTGATCGGTGCGGTGATCGGCGAATTTGTCGGATCAGAATCCGGGTTAGGATACGTGATCCTAACTTCTTCCTCACAGCTGCGTACGCCATTGGCTTTCGCGGCGCTTGTTATCCTAACCTTGATGAGCATTCTGCTATACTATGCCGTGGAGCTGGCAGAGGGCTTATGCCTTCCATGGGTTGAAAAGAGCTAATGCGGGATCTCTATCGAGAGAGCATGGTATGGGCTATAGTGTGTCGCACAGGAGAATCTGATGAGCAGAATCGGGATCAGAACGAGCATCGGTGCGTTATTTGCTGCGGTTCTCGTCTGGAATGGGGCAAAACTGCCAGCCTTCGCCGCTGACAGTCTCACCTTTGTGACGGACTTTGGGTTTAATGGTCGGCATGCTTACTACTTTCTCGCCGTCGAGAAGGGCTATTATAGGGAAGAAGGACTGGACGTTACGATCGTGCGAGGCCAAGGCTCGTCCGATGCAGTGAAGCAGGTCGCCGCCGGAGCGGCTCAGATAGGCTTCGCCGATGCATCTGCGGTCATTCTCGCCAGGGGAAATGACCAGACCCAGGTTAAGTTAGTCTCGATTATCTACGCGAAGCCTCCTCATGCAATTTATGTGCTTAAAAGTTCGGGCATTGCGAAGCCCAAAGACTTAGAAGGGCGCAAGCTCGCAGATACGGCGTTCAGCTCCATACCAAAACTTTTTCCCGCCTACGCCAAAGCCGCAGGCGTCGACGCGAGTAAGGTGACTTGGCTTGTTTCTACGAGCGATGCGCTTCCAGGTCTCCTCAGCTTAGGTCGAGCGGATGGTATAGGACAGTACACCGTGGGAGAGCCACTTTTGAAGAAAGCCGCGGGGGCGCAAGAACTTAATGAGCTGGCTTACTCAGACGCCGGTCTCGATTTCTATGGGGCAGGATTGATCACGGATGGCAAACTCCTGGAGACAAACCCCGAACTCGTTCGTCGTTTCGTGAGGGCAACGTTGCGCGGCTTGAGCGATGCGGTCGCTCACCCGCAAGAAGCTGCAGCCGCGCTGCACAAAGCTCATCGCGAGGTGGATCTGGATATCGCACAGGCAGAGACTGAGAAGGTCGGAAAACTGGCGGCGCTCGAGGGCAAACCTATGGGCTCGGTCGATCCTGCTCGTATGCAAAAGACGATAGATTTCATTGCAGGCGCGTATCAAATGAAAAGCCCAGTGACACTGAACGAAGTCTTCGCCGCCGGGTTTGCGCCTCAGTGACCCTCTGAACACAAGCTTAGCAAGCACTCGATTTCCGGCGCTTTGCTCAAGACAAATGAAGGGAACCAATGCCCAAACCCGAACTAGAATTTTTCCCTGTAGACTCGATTCCTTTCGAGCCTGTTCCTGGCGCTCCACCTGGTCATTATCAGCGCATCCTGACGGAAGACCCCGACAATATGTTCGTTACCCGAATGCTGAAGGTTGATCCTGGGTGTGCAAGCACGGAAACGTTCGTTCATGAGTTTTGGGAAGAGGTTTATTTGCTGGAAGGAAGTCAGTGGGACGGCGATCGCTTATTCACGAAGGGGATGTACGCCTGCCGTCCCCCCGGAATGAAGCACGGACCGTATCGAACGGATGAGGGGTGCGTCACCTTAGAAATCCGGTATGTGCGTTGATGCGATCTCTTGCTTGTCGCGATGAGTAACATGGAAGCCTCAACCCCTCCGGTACTCGCAAACATTGCTCGGCTTAACGAGTACATGGACCGCAATGGATTGTCCGCACTGGCGATCCGTTCTGGCATTAATTTCACCTATTTAACCGGAATGGCTATGCCGGGAACACTGGCTCGCCATTTGGACCTCGCAGGCACGGTGCGTGGGTTTATGGTGATTTGGCCGCGAGAGGGTGAAGCTCTAGTCGTGGTGGATGCGTTTGCCGAGCGGCTTGGCGTCACGCTTTCATCCTTGAAA